>CENZ01027465.1_pt1 | contig 15539 bp, 12 predicted proteins | sample 361341 | NCBI WGS metagenome assembly CENZ01 (sample SAMEA2619782, study PRJEB7988) | marine metagenome | biome: marine biome (ENVO:00000447); feature: deep chlorophyll maximum layer (ENVO:xxxxxxxx); material: "saline water (ENVO:00002010), including plankton (ENVO:xxxxxxxx)" | depth 50 m
TTACTTGGCCCTAAACTATTGGTTCTATTAAGTATTGTTGAAACCAATCCATATTTATTTATTCCTAGCCAACTACCTCCTGCTGTTAAATCTTTACCTGCAATTATATTAGGGAAATTAGGCCAATGCTTACCAGGAGATAACCAAGGTCTATTTATCATCTCATCTCTATTACCTGCTATAATTAAGGGCCATTTTTCATCAGGTCTAAAGAGTATTAAAAGAGTGCACATTTATTTTTTTAGCTTTATTTAGTATTAAAAACTTTATTAAAAATATAAGGTACATTTTTTATATGTATTTTTATATCAAAAAGACCTTCTATCTCTTTTATATTTAAATATTTTTTTACATTTTTATCATTTATTAAAAGTTCTTTAAAATCTGATTTATTATGCCATACATCCATAGCGCATTGCTGCACGACTTTATATGCTTTTTCTCTGCTCATGCCTGCTTGTGTAAGTGCGAGCATTACTCCTTGACTAAAATGTAATCCTCCTAGCTGATTTAAGTTTTTCTGCATATTATCTGGATATAAAACGAGATTTTCAATTACGGATGCTAACCGATTAATAGCAAAATCTAATGTTACTGTAGCATCAGGGGCAATTACTCTTTCTACGGAAGAATGAGAGATATCTCTTTCATGCCATAAAGCAACATTTTCTTGAGCTGGTATTACTGCAGATCTAACCAGTCTTGCTAAACCTGTAATATTTTCAGTTAGTACTGGGTTTCTTTTGTGTGGCATAGCAGAACTACCTTTTTGCCCCTCAGTGAATTTTTCTTCGGCTTCTCTAACTTCTGTTCTTTGTAAATGACGTATTTCTATAGAGACTCTTTCTAAACAGCTTGCTATTACACCTAAAACTGAAAAATACATAGCATGTCTATCCCGAGGAGATATTTGAGTAGAAATTGTTTCTGGTTGCAATTTCATCTTCTTTGCAACATATCTTTCAACTCTTGGATCAATATTGGCAAATGTTCCAACTGCTCCAGAAATTTTACATGTAGAAATTTCTTTGCAAGCAAAAGCTAGTCTTTCTTTACATCTATTAAATTCGGCATATGCAGATGCAAACTTAAGTCCCATAGTTGTTGGTTCTGCATGAATTCCATGGCTTCTACCTATACACACCATATTCTTACTTGATAAAGCTCTTTTTTTAAGAGCCTTTAATAATCGTGATAGACCTTTATCGAGAACTTTACTTGCTCTCATTAGTTGGACATTAAGGCAAGTATCTAAAACATCAGAAGAGGTCATACCTTGATGAATAAACCTAGCTTTTGGTCCTACATGTTCTGCTACATTTGTAAGAAATGCTATTACATCATGTTTTACTTCTTTTTCAATTGCATCTATTTTGTCTATTTCAAATTTACCTTTTTTATCGATTTGCTTTGCTACACCTTTGGGGATGACTCCTAACTGTTCTTGAGATTCACATGCATATTTTTCTATATCTAACCATATTTGAAATCTTGATGTTGTATCCCAAATTTCTGTCATTTCAATTCTACTATATCTAGGTATCATATTTAAAAACCTTATGATTTATTAATGTTTATTAGATTTATTAATATTTATATATAATGATATTAATACGTACAAATATATAATAATATTTGTATTATATTATTTATATATATTTAGGGTTTATTTATGCTTATTGATGGAATATCAAGAAAATCTATAGAGTCTAACGATAATTATGAAGTTAAAATTATTGATCAGACAATTTTACCACATAAGTTAGAATATATAGATCTTAAAAATTTTAGTGATTGTTGCAAAGCTATTAAAGATATGTGGGTGAGAGGAGCACCTTTAATAGGAGTAACTGCCTCTTATGGCATGTTTTTTGCGCTAAAAGAAAATTCAAGCAAAAAAAATATAGAATATAGTTTTAAAAAATTATTAGCAACAAGACCTACAGCAGTTGATCTAAAATGGGCTTTAGAAAATATTACAGATGTTATTTTACAGATTAATGAAAATGATAGAGCTGATCATGTGTGGAGTATAGCTAGAAAACTTGAAGCAGATTCTATTGAGCAATGTTCTAAGATAGGTGATTATGGTTTAGAAGTTATAAAGTCTAGAATTAAAAATAATAAAACTTTTAATATTCTCACACATTGTAATGCTGGATGGTTAGCATGTGTTGATTGGGGTACAGCTTTAGCACCTATATATAAAGCATATAATAGCGGATTAGATATACATGTATGGGTTGATGAAACTAGACCTCGTTCTCAAGGTGCCGCTTTAACAGCATGGGAGCTTAGCAAACATGGAGTTCCTAATACTTTAATAGTTGATAATGCTGGTGGTCACTTAATGCAGAGAGGAGAAGTTGATATATGTATAGTAGGATCTGATAGAACTGCAGCCAATGGAGATGTATGTAACAAAATAGGTACCTATATGAAGGCTCTATGTGCATTTGATAATGATATTCCTTTTTATGTGGCTATACCAGAATCAACAATAGATTTTAAATTAAAATCAGGAGTTAATAATATAAAAATTGAAGAGAGATCTCATAATGAGGTTACATATGTAAAAGGAATTAATGAAGAAGGTAAAATTAGTAAAGTTAAAATTACGCCTGATTTTGTAAAAAGCCATAACCCTGGTTTTGATGTCACTCCAGCAAGATTAGTTACCAAGTTAATTACTGACAGGGGTATATGTGACCCGTCTAATATTAGTATAAGAGAATTATTTAAATGATTAAATTAAAACAAAAAATTATTAAATTTGCCAAAAACCTTAATGTTACAAACTTATCACCACTTCGTTCAGGTAATTTATCTATTAGGCATAACTTAAAAAATAAAACTGAAGGTTTCTTAATAACTCCTTCAGGTAAGAAATATGATGATATTTCAATTAAAGATATCGTGTTTGTATCTTTAAAAGGTGAGTATGACAAAAAAGGATTAGAACCGTCATCTGAATGGAGATTTCATCAAGATATATATATAAATCAAAATAATTGTAATGCAATTGTTCATGCGCATTCGATAAATGCTGTTGCTCTATCCTCCCATAGAATTAATATTCCTGCATTTAATTATATGGTAGCGGTAGCAGGCGGATTTGATATAAAATGTGCAGAATATGAAACTTTTGGAACTAGAAAATTATCAAAAAATATTTTAAAAGCACTTAAAGGAAGAAGGGCTTGTTTAATTGCAAATCATGGACAAATTGCCTATGGTGCATCATTGGATGAAGCTTTTGAATTAGCAGAAGAGCTAGAAAATATATGTAAACAATATATCATTGCTAGACAATTAGGAAAACCAAAAATTTTATCATTAAGGCAAATGGAAAAAGTTTTAATCAAATTTAAAAATTATAAAAAATAAATAATATTTTTTGGAGTATAAATAATGCGAACCTGGCAATTAAATGCTTACAATATAGATGATTTGAAAATTGAAGATAAACCTGTTCCTAAGATAGTTAATCAAAGTGATGTTCTTATTAAAATGAAGTCAGCTAGCTTAAATTTTAGAGACTTAATTATGATCGATGGTGGATATGGGCCTACAGGAGGAGATATACCATTTGTGCCAATTTCAGATGGTTCAGGAATAGTTATTGAGACAGGAGATTCAGTAAAAAAATTTAAAAAAGGTGATATTGTAACTATACCTTTTTTTAAAGACTGGGACTCAGGAGATATAGGTCAAAATACATATTTATCTGCTCTTGGTGGTTTAGTTGATGGAGTAATGAGAGATTATATAGTTTATTCTGAAAATAAAATTGTTAAAGCTCCAGATAAATGGAATTGTAATGAAGCATCTACATTACCATGTGCAGCATTGACAGCATGGAGAACTATAGTTACTGAAGGAAAAATTAGTAATAAATCTACAGTATTGGTTCAAGGATTAGGAGGAGTATCAATTTTTGCGATTCAAATAGCTAAGTTATTTAATGCTAATGTAATAGCGACGACTTCTAGTAATAAGAGAGTAGAATTAGCTAAAAAATTCGGTGCGGATTATGTAATTAATTATAATGAAGATAAAGAATGGTGGAAAAAAGTACAAAAAATTACAGATAGAAAAGGTGTGGATATAGTTGTAGAAGTAGGGGGTAGTGAAACTCTTGAGCAATCTATAAAATCCTCTAAGGTTGGAGCAGTCATAGGAATTATTGGAGTTTTATCAGGTGGAATAGCTAATTTACCAATAGGTAGGGTTATTTTTAAGGCTTCCCGGCTAATTGGAATAACTTGTGGTAATCAAGAAGAATTGCATAGTATGGTTGATAAATTTAATGAATCTGATGTACGGCCTATTATTGATTCAACTTTTTCATTTGAGAGTTTACCTAGCGCTTTAAAATATATGAAAACTGGGAAACATCTAGGAAAAATAGTTATAGATTTTGATAAGGATTAATCATGATAACAATTTTAATTATAGAAGATGATCAAGTATGGATTGATCTTTTATTAGATGAATTAGAAAATTCTATAAAGGATTCTTCCATTAAAAGTATATTATATAAGGATCAAAATGATGAGTTTTTTTTAGATAAGGTTAAAGAACTTAAACCAAATTTAGTTATATTTGATGTTAATATGGGTGGTAAACCTAAAGCTGGAATAAAACTAGCAAGGTATATTAAAAAAAATTATCCAAATTTAGTATTTGTATTTTTAACATCGCAAAAAAATGTTGACCCTTTAATTTTAGATAATGCTGCTGAAGTTGGTGCAGATACAGTTTATGATAAAAATGATTTTGCTACTGATATTGAAGTATTAGGGAAATTTATAAAAAATTCTTTAAATAAAGATAGCAATATTCAAAATATAATTAACGAACCTCCTTTAGAAATAGATTTTAAAGCACGATCTATTAAATTACATAATATTGACATGGCTTTTACAAGAATGGAATTTGAAATACTTTCACACCTTATAAAAAATAAAAATCAAGTTTTTTCTAAATATCAATTATATGATTATTCCACTAATGAAATTGTCCATGAAAATACCTTTGAAAATACAATAGTAAGTCATATTAAAGCAATAAGAGATAAATTTAAAAAAATTGATAAAAATTTTAACCCAATAAAAACGGTTCAATCAATTGGTTACAAATATGATTATAATTCTGATAAATAGTTTTTATTTTTATTAATAAATATTTCTACTCTTCTATTTATTTTCTCTTTTACTCCGTCTTCTGTGATTATTTTTGGTTTGCTTTCCCCAAAATAGTAACTTGCAATATTTTCGTCGTTTACTCCTAATTTCACCAAATATTTTTTAACCTCATTGGCGCGCAACTTTGACAATAAAATATTATATTCTCTAGAACCAGATCTATCAGTATGACCAATTACTTCAACTATATAATTATTTTCAATTTTATAGTCATAATGTATATCCTTTATGGTCTTTTTTATTTCTTTACTTAATTTATAAATATTATGTCCAAAATAAATCTCAAATTTTAATTTTTTATCAATATTATTTACTTTTTTAATTTCTTTTATATTTTTTATTTCCTTAATATCATTTTCTTTTTCTAATTTAGCTTTATTAGAATTAATATTTTCAACTATATCCTCGTTGTGATTAATATTATTAGCTAAAGTATACAAACCACTATTCATCATATCAAAACATTTCTTAATATGCTCTGTTTGCCATGATTCTTCTAATTGCTCTAACCAACAATCAAAACCTAATTGAGTTCTAGCACTTAATATTGGAAAATTATTAGCTCTTTCTGTATTAAGTGTTGTTATCAATTCTAATCTTTTTTCTTCTGCTATAGGAATATATTCTTCTGCTATGTTCCAATTATAAATTAATTCAGGAGTTACCTGTATATTATTTCTAGCTTTAATACCTTTTTCTGCAAAATATGCAGCATCAATTTCATCATGCATTTCATTCATTTCATATAAAGCAAATTCTAAATATGAATCTGAAAGAGCCTGAGAAAATTGATTATTAGATTTAGGCATAGATTTAAGTTCTTCTATATTATGATATGCACATCCATTTGATATTAATAGAATTATAAATACTATATATAAGTGGTAATTTATTTTTAAATAATTAAACATATTTTTTCCTTTATAATTAATAATTTACATTTAATACTTATTTATAAAGATTTACTTTTTAATTTATGAAGATTTTATGTAGGTATTGGGTTGCAAATATGAATATAGCGCAAATAAAAGTCTGGCTAATTTTGATGATATCTTCATTCATATTAATTATAGGTATAATTTTATCTATAATTCTGAGTTCTTTATATTTGAGTCCTTTAGGAAAAAATTATGCCCTTAAAGAGTTAAATAAAATAGATAATATAATATTAAATAATCATTCAGTTTTAAAAGAAGTTTTTTTAGATTTTAATATCTCAAAAGAAGAAATTAAAATTATTGATAATTTAAATATTGTAAAAAATATTGACGGTAACATTAAATTTATTATTCAAGAAAGAGACAGAAAAGTACTTTATACAAAAGGCAATATTAATAATTCTTCTCAAAGCGCAAATAATTATTTAGTTACAATTGGCAAATTAAGTATAGATTTTGTTGCTTATTTTAAGAAATTTTTTTTTAATAATTTTAAAAATGATTGTAGCGATTACTTTCGAAATCCATATACAGTTTTTCAAGATAAAATAGAAGTTTACGAGATTCAGTGCTCATTTAATTTAAATAAGAGTATGATGAGAATCTATAAAGGAGGTATAAATAATACTTCGTATATTATATCAAAAAGTATACCTTTATATTTTAATAATAGAGTAGGAGCGGTTGTATATATAACTTCAGATGCTAGAAACTTAGAGGAAGATTTAGGTGTAATACTTATATCTATTTTAGCTCCAGTTATATTTAGTATATTTTTAGTTTCTTTCTTTATAATATATTTACAAAGATATTTGCGTACAAAAATAAATATTAATTGGATTAATGCAAAAAATATTGCTCATAATTTAAAGAATAAAACTAATGCAATTAAATATTATAATTCTAAACATTTTAAAAATATTGAAATGTATAAAAAAAATTCAACAAAAATCAATAATATAATTTCTAATTTAGATGATTTTATAGATACTTCATTAAACACCGCAAAAAAAGAACACTATGAAATTTTAAGTAATAACAAGAATGATTTTATTGAAATTAGTTCATTAATTAGTTTGTTAAAAGATATATATATATCAAAAAATATTAATTTTAATATTAATATAGATGCTAATGATCAAGTGGTTATTCTTGGAAATAAAAATAAATTAATAGAAGCAATTTCTGCATGTGTTGATAATAGCTTAAATTGGAATTTATCTACTGAACCAATATTAGTTACGATATCTCGAAATAATATTTTTATAGAATGTATAATAAGTGATCGTGGTCCTGGTATTAATGATGATGATAAAAAAAATATTTTTATAAAAGGATATAGTAAATCAAGTGGAAATGGAATTGGTTTATATATTGCAAAAAATATTATAGTTTCATATGGTGGTGATCTCTATCCTTTAGATAGAAAAGGTGGAGGATTAGATATGGTTTTAAAATTAAAATTATTAAAATGAATTTTCAATATATAATTCCAAAAAAGATGCTAACTTATGATTAAATTAATCCTTAAAATTATTTTATTTTTTATATCAGCTTTTATGATCAGCTGTACATCTACGCAATATATAAAACCAGCACCTATAAATACTACAGATTCTGCAAATAAACTTTTGTCTAATAATATAAATGATCAAAAATTATTGTCTTATTTAAATAGATATAATCTCTCTATTCCAGATAAAAATGATTATTGGAATTCTGATCTTTTAGTAATGATTGCTTTATTTTATAATAAGAACTTGGAAATGAAGAGGGCAGAGTATGGTTTGGTTGCTTCTGATATACAAGTAATAACTGCTGGCTTTAAGAATAATATTTTAAACCCTATAACGGAATATCATACAAAGGGGAAGCCATTTACGATTGGTTTGAGTTTAGAAGTTCCTACAAATTATATTTCTATAAAGAAAATAAAACTAGATTTAATAAAAATTAAGACTTTGACTAAAGCTCTAGAAATAACATTACCTGCATGGGAAATTCGCACTAATGTTATGAAATCTATTGCAAAAATATTAAAATATGAAGAAGAGTACATTTTAGAAAATAATATAACTAATAAAATGAACAAAAATTTGAACATTATGAATGGGTTATATGCTCAGGGGTTAATTTCTTCAATTTTATTAAATAATTATAAGAAAGAGTTGGAAGAAAGAATTAGTAATTTAAAGATTATTAAATCTAAAATTAAAGCATCTAGAATAAATCTATCTAGTAATTTAAACTTACCAATAGATTTAATAATGAGTATGAAAATTGCACTAGAAGACAGTAAAACTGCAACAATAGAAGAGTTAGAATCTACATTAGATAAAAAATTAAATTTTGCTTTGGTTAGCAGGGGAGATGTTTTGACTGCTTTATCTAAATATGCTGAGTCTGAGTCTGAGTTAAGATTATTAGTTGCAGAGGAAAATAATATAATACAATCTTTATCACCAGCCATCCTTTGGGATCAAACTGATCTAATATTTAATTTAACTGGTGCTTTATTATTGAAAAATGAAGAAATTACTGACGCTAAAATGAATAAGGCAATTTTAAAAAGAGATTTATTTAAAGCAAGCTTTGAGGCAACGCAAAGTATGATACTTCAAGAAGTATATAATTCATTTTCTAAAATGTTGATTGTAAATGCTGAGTATTATGCGGGTTTATCTTTGCTGCAGAATTCTAAATTAAATTTGGAAATAATAATAAATAGAAGGAAAAAAGGCGATTTAAGTAATCTTGATGTTTTACAAGCAGAGTTATTAACTTTACAAAGAGAAAAATTATTATCTGATATTAAATTTAATAGGTTATTTTCTTTTTTAGATTTTGAAAACAGTCTGGGTCATAGCTACAATAATAAGGATTATCTTCCTAAAGATGCTTATTATCCTATAGATTATTTTACAAATTCATATAAAGGTAATTCTCAATGAAAAAAATAATATATGTATTGATAGGAATTTTAATTGGTTTGCTAGTTTCTTTGCTATTATTCCAACCAAGGCTTGATTATTTTTTTGATGATGAGAGTGAATTAATAGATAACGAGATGAAGATTTATGACGATGATGACGATGATGATTATGAAATTAATAGAGTAGAGTACTATAAAGATAAATTAGCTATAAAATTATCTGATGATGAAATTAAGGATGCTGGAATTATTGTTTCTAAATTAACACAAGATAAAATTACATTAGAAGAAGAAATAAACGCTATATCTATAGGTTATAAAAACTTATTAGATGTAGTTAGTAAATACGACGTTTTGAATTTACAGCTTAGTAAGAGCAAAATTAACAAAACACATAATGAAAGAATATATTTGAGATTGAAATCTCTTTATGATGAGCAGGGTAGTATTGCTCTTAAAGATTTGGAGGAAGTAGAGTTTAAAATTGAATCAATTAAAGCTGATATGAATTCAATACAAAAAGATATGGATTTTCTTATTAGTGAAATAAAATTAGAATACGGCAGTATATTAATGGATGATGTTCTTAGTGAAAGAAAGATTTTTACTTCTTTAATAAATAATTCTTCTTCTTTATTAATCATAGAAAATGTTAATTTAACTAATAAAAATAGAAATTATAAATTTAATAATGAAGAATTAATTTTTCTTAACCCTTATAATGGGAATTCAAATTTAAGAGGTAATGTAGCTATATTTTTATTACAAAATATAAAAATTTCATCAAATAGCAAGTTAACTGTTTTCCTGGAAAATGAAGACTTGATTGAAGGTTATTTTATTCCAGAAAGTGCTTTACTCTATCACGGTGGAAAAGTATGGGCATATTTTAGAGAAAATAATGAAATTTTTTATAAGGAGGAGATAACTAATTTTTATAATATAGATAATAATAAAGTTTTTAGCACTAACTCTTTATTAAATTTAAATATTGTAGTATCTGGAGCTCAAATATTATTAGCTGAGGAATTTCGCTCGCAAATTATGCAAGAAGATGATGATTAGAATTTATAATGTTTTATTCAATAATTAGATTATCTATATATAAACCTTTAATAACCATTTCCTTTGTTTTATTAATTTCTCTTTTTTGTTCTTGGAAATTATTTCAAACGTCTTTAGATATTTTTCCTGAGTTTTCGCCTAAATTAGTTGTTATTCAAACTGAATCTCAAGGTCTATCAGCTGAGCAGGTAGAGAATAACGTAACAAGACCGCTTGAGTCCTATTTGGCAGCTATACCTAATATGGATTATTTGAGATCTGAATCTATTGCAGGTCTATCTGTAATAACCTTAACTTTTAAAGAAAATTCAGATCATAATGTTAATAGACAACTAGTATTAGAAAAACTTAATGGTGTTAAAAATATACTTCCATCTAATGCAAATACTCCTTTAATGATGCCTTTAGCTTCTTCAGCTGCTACAATTATGACTATCGGTTTTACTTCTGAAGAAAATAATTTATTAGATTTAAGAACTTTTGTAGATCAACATATTTCACCCGCTTTATTATCTTTAAATGGTGTAGCTGATGTAAATGTCTTTGGGGGTTACGAGAGGCAATTAAGTATAATATTAGATAAAGATAAACTTCTGAAATATTTTATTAGCCTTGAAAGCATTATTGATCATATCAAAGCATCTAACTTAATTGTATCTGGTTCAATTCAAACACCTAATCAGGAATTACAAATTGTCTCAAACAATATAATCCCTATTGAGAAAATTAGAGAAATAAATCTCTTAAATGATAATGGCCAATATTTTAAGTTAAAGGATATAGCAACTATAAAATTTACTGCTGCAAAACAAATTAGTAAAGCTAGTATTGAAGCTACAGATGGTATTGTTCTAATGATCATTGGACAGTTAAATGCTGACACTGTTGCTATAACAAAATCTATAGATCAATCTTTAAGTAAACTTAAAGCTTTAATTAGAAGTAATAAAATTGAATTGCATGATCAAATTTTTAGGCCTGCTAATTATATTTTAAAAAGCTTAGAAAGTATTTTAGATCATTTAGTTCTAGGTGGATGTTTAGTATTAATTGTACTTATCATTTTTATGTTTAATCTTAAAGCTGCATTAATTTCAGCTTTATCAATACCTATTTCACTTCTATTAGCATCTATTTTAACATTAAGTACTGGCACAAGTTTAAATATAATGGTTATAGCTGGCTTAGCTATAGCACTAGGTGAAGTTGTTGACGATGCTATCATAGATGTTGAAAATATACTTAGACGATTAAGAGAAAATGCTAAGTTAAAAAATCCACTAAATACTCTTAGAGTTATCTATAAAGCGTCACTAGAAGTTAGAGGTTCTGTTATTTATGCCTCATTAATAGTAATGCTAGTATTTGTGCCTTTACTTTTATTATCTGGATTAGTTGGTAGAATGTTTGCTCCATTAGGTATAGCTTATATACTAGCAATTTTTTCATCCTTAATTTCTGCGCTGACATTGACACCAGCTCTATCAAGCATAAGTTTTAGAAAATATACAGAAACAAAAGAGCCGTTTGTAATAAATTTAATATCCCCTCTTTATAAGAAAATATTATCTTATATTACATCATTCCCTAAGTTATATTCTATTATTGCACTCTTACTATGTTCTTCAGGAATCATTTTAGCACCTAAATTGAATTTTGGTTTTTTACCAGACTTAAGGGAAGGGCATTTTATGATTCATACATCTTCGATTACAGGCACTTCCTTGTCTGAAACAATGAGAATTGGAGATAATATTAGCAGTAAAGTTTTGCAGATAGAAGGTGTTAAAACTATATCACAGTGGGCGGGAAGGGCAGAAAGAGGAGCAGATACATTTGGAAGCCATTATTCAGAATTTGAGGTTGAATTATATGATTTGACTGGAGAAAAAGAGCAGATAGTACATGATAAGATTAGAGAGGTATTAATTAATACACCAGGAATATCTTTTGAACTAAACTCTTTTTTAGTTGAAAGAGTAGATGAAACTTCTTCAGGTTTTACTTCACCGATTGTAATTCAAATTTTTGGTAATAGTTTAGTTAATATAGATATTGCTAGTAATAAACTACACCAAGGTTTATTAGAAAGTAATTTGCTGAGAGATGTTCAATTAAAGTCTGTACTTAATAAACCACAAATTAATATTGAATTTAACAATAAATTATTAGCTAAAAATAATATTTCACTTAATCAAGCTAAATTATTTATTAATACTGCGATAGATGGATTTATAATTGATAACTATTATGAAGATGTTTTACTTATACCTGTAGTTCTTTTGTATAAAGATAAAAATCAAATAGAAAGTATTGATTATATAAAAAACTTGGTTTTGTTTAATAAGCTTGGTCAGCCAATAAAACTAAAAGATATTTCTGAAATATCTATAACGAAAGGACGCTATAATATTCTTCATGATTCTGGAAGAAAAGTGCAAATTATAACTTTAAAACCATTAGGGGGAGCTATCAATTCAGCATTAAATGAAATTAATAATATTATAAATAATATTAATTTAGGAGATAATATTTATATTAATATAACTGGAAGTGCAATAGAAGGAAATGAAGCTCGAAAAGAACTAATAATTATCTCATTTTTAATTATGATAGCAGTATTATTTCTTGTCCTATTAGCTATAGGAAATATGAGAAATACTTTGCTAGTTTTAATAAATTTACCTTTTGCCTTAATTGGAGGTTTAATTGCAGCTTTAATGGGAGGCGGTATATTATCTATAGGATCAGTTGTTGGATTTATAACCTTATTTGGTATAACGTTAAGAAACTCCATTATGTTAATTTCTCATTATCAGCATTTAGTATTTAAAGTTGGTTTAAAATGGAACAAGGATACTGTAATAAAAGGAGCAACAGAAAGGTTGCCATCTATATTAATGACAGGATTAGTTACAGCACTTGCAATGGTTCCTATTGCTTTTGATTCGGATAATGCTGGCAGAGAAATTATGGGTCCAATGGCATCTATAATTATAGGAGGCTTGACTTCTTCTACTATTTTAAACTTACTTATTTTGCCAGCTTTTATGTTAGCTTTCGGATCTTTTAATAAAAAATCATAATAATACTAAGCTGCTTCTTCTATAGTTTCTTCTAGTTGTGAGGATAAATCATAAATACTATTTATAGATATTTTATTGTTTGCAACTTCATTTAATTGTTGTTTCCATATTTTTGTGCCTTGAACTCCATAGAATAAATTAAATAATGGTCTTACTAATCTTCGTTGTGAATGACCTAGACTAATATATTTACTTGCATATTTTAAGTATTTACCAATTATTTCTGATCGAGACATATTGTTTTTATAATTATAAAATAAATTATCTGTCTCACTGAGCATCCAAGGATTGTCCCAAGCTGCTCTTCCTATCATGCTTCCATCAAAAGTATTTAGATGCCACTTAGCTTCTTTTAGATTTTTAATACCACCATTAAGTATTATTTTCATATCTTTAAAGGTGTTTTTAATATATTTAACTCTTTCATAATTTAAAGGAGGAATCGTCCTATTTTCATGAGGACTTAAACCCTTAAGTATGGCTATTCTTGCGTGAATTATAACTGTTTTTACATTTTTAGAGTGCAATTCTGAAATAAATTCTTCTAAAAATTCATCAGTATCAAAATTATCCAAGCCTATTCTTGTTTTTACGGTAATAGGAATATCTGTTTCTTCCTTAATTGCATCTATCATTTTACCAACTTTAATAGGTTCTTTCATTAAGCAAGCACCAAAATTACCATTAACGACCTTACTAGAAGGGCATCCACAATTAATATTAATTTCTTGGAAGTTTTCTTTTGCAAAAATATTAGCAGCTTGTTTTGCTAAAATTGGATCAGAGCACCCAATTTGCAATGCAACAGGTCCTTTGCAATCTCCTTCAATCAGGAATCTTTTATTTTGATCATGAATAATAGTATTAACATTAATCATTTCAGTATATAAAAATATATTCTTAGATATTAATCTTATTAAATTCCTAAAGTGTAAATCTGTTCTATCCATCATAGGAGCTACTGATAATAAATTAGGATGAATATTTTTCATTAAATTAACCTTTATTTATAAGTTTTGCAGCTTCGATAGCAAAGTAACTTAATATACCATTTGCTCCTGCTCTTTTAAAACAAGTTAAAGATTCTATTATAGCCTTATCTTTATCAATATACCCATTTTTAACTGCAGACATGATCATAGCATATTCACCTGATACCTGATAAGCATATGTAGGCATTTTAAAAGTAGTTTTTATTCTGTAAATTATATCTAAATATGGCATGCCTGGTTTTACCATAACCATATCAGCTCCTTCAGATATATCTAAACCAACTTCTCGTAATGCTTCATCGGAATTAGAAAAATCCATCTGATAACTTTTTTTTGACTTACTGCTGAGGTTTTTTTCAGATCCAATGGCATTTCTAAATGGTCCATAGAAACATGAAGCATACTTTGCTGCATAAGACATAATTTGCGTATTTTCATAGCCATATTTATCCAGTTCTGTGCGAATTGCTTGAACTCGTCCATCCATCATATCACTAGGAGCAATTATATCAGAGCCTGCTTTTGTTTGAATGATAGCTTGTTTACACAAAATACTAAGAGTTTCGTCATTTAATATTTCATTATTTTTTATTATACCATCATGTCCATGACTAGTATATGGATCTAGTGCTACATCAGTAATAATACCAATACCTTTAATATTATCTTTTATTAATCTAGTTGCATTACATACGATATTTTCTTCATTAAGAGCTTCTGAACCATTTTCATCTTTTAATGAGTTATTCGTTTCAGGAAATAATGCTATAGCAGGTATTCCTAATTCTTTTGCTTCGTGAACTATTCCAACAACTTCATTTATTGGAATTCTATTTACTCCTGGCATGGAAGTTATAGCTGTTTTCTTTTCAGAATTAGTAACAAATATTGGAAGTATTAAATCATTTACACTGATCTGATTTTCTTTAACCAAACGTCTGCTCCAATCAGATTTTCTATTTCGTCTCATTCTTATATTTGGATATGAAGCAATACTTATATTATTAGTCATAATTATTTCCTAATTAAACAGAGTATATTATATTATAATAGTGTATTTTTACAAAATTCTTGTATCTTAATAATGAGTTTAGTCAAGAAAATACATTTATATTAATTTTTAAAGGCATCGGAATAATTATGGATTTTACTCTAACTAACGACCAAACAGCAATTAAATCTATGGTCCAGTCTTTCGCTAAGGAAAAAATGGAACCTTTTGCTAATAAGTGGGATCAAGAGAAAACTTTACCAGTAGACGTTCTTAGAGAAGCAGCTAGTTTAGGTTTAGGAGGAATTTATATACCTGAAAAATTAGG
>CENZ01029738.1_pt1 | contig 15478 bp, 10 predicted proteins | sample 361341 | NCBI WGS metagenome assembly CENZ01 (sample SAMEA2619782, study PRJEB7988) | marine metagenome | biome: marine biome (ENVO:00000447); feature: deep chlorophyll maximum layer (ENVO:xxxxxxxx); material: "saline water (ENVO:00002010), including plankton (ENVO:xxxxxxxx)" | depth 50 m
CACTAAGTGGGCGCCAAACTATTTACTTGATTACGGGTGGTTAGTTCAACCGCTCGATGACCATAGCCATTCCCTGGCCTCCACCGACACACATTGATTCCAAACCAAAGGTCCCATCGGAATCTTGTAGGCCGTTGATAAGGGTTGTCATGATACGGGCGCCAGTTTGACCAAACGGATGGCCGAGAGCGATCGCACCGCCATTGACATTGAGTTGGTTGACCATGTCGATTCCGAGTTCATCTGCTGACGGAATTACTTGGGCAGCGAAGGCTTCGTTGATCTCTACGAGATCGATATCGCTCATGGTCATGTTGGCTCGAGCCATTACACGTTTGATTGCTTCAATCGGACCCAGACCCATAATTTCGGGATTGAGAGCTGAAACGGAACTCGCGATGATTCGAGCAAGGGGAGTGATACCCAACTCTTCAGCGCGTTTGCGGCTCATCACTACTACAGCTGCAGCGCCATCGTTGAGCGGGCAAGCATTGCCAGCTGTAACCCGACCATCAGGTCTGAACACAGGGTTGAGCTGAGATACCGCGTCCAAAGTGACACCGGCTCGAGGACCGTCATCAGTAGTGACAACAGTTCCATCAGGCATTGTTACTGGTGTGATATCCATTTCGAAGAAACCGCGGCTAATCGCAGCTTCTGCTTTGTTTTGGCTCATTACGCCGTACTCGTCCATTGCCTCTCGGCTCACACCTTTGAGTTCGGCCACGTTTTCAGCTGTCTGGCCCATCGCAATGAACAGATCTGGAAGACCATCAGGGGGAGTCCAATCTCCGTGGCCACCCTCGGCTCGAACCTTGCTTCGTTCTCCTGGAGCTTTAAATATTGGATTAGCAGTATCAGGAAGACTGTCGGCGTTTCCTTTCCCGTAACGGGAAACACACTCGACACCGGCAGCGATAAAGGCATCGCCTTCGCCCGCTTTGATGGCGTGAGCTGCCATGCGTATGGTCTGAAGAGAGGAAGAGCAATAACGATTAACAGTGGTGCCTGGTACATCTCCAAGGCCAGCTAGCACTGCAGTGGCCCGTCCGATATTGAAACCCTGCTCGCCACCTGGCGAACCAGTTCCCATAATTAGGTCTTCGATTTCTTCAGTTGGAAGTTCAGGAACTTTCTCTAAAACCCGGTTCACGATCTGGGCGCTGAGGTCGTCAGGCCGGATCTCAGCCATAGAGCCTTTAAAGGCTCTACCGATTGGGCTGCGGGCGGTTGCAACAATGACCGGATCGGTCGAAGCGTCGGTGCTCATGTGAGTCCCTTCATACAGGATTAGCGACTTCAGAAACATTAGCCCCACTTGGGAGGTAAATGTCTATTTGAGGCCTTAGACCTAGCATGGAGAAAATGATTTTGCCTATTTATGCTCATGGAGTTGGCCCACCAGGTGAATTACCGATGTCGGCGACGACCCTGGGATTGGTGGCAGCAGCAGCGTTACTCATTTCTTTCGCAGCTCTTGTTTCAGGTTGGCAACAGCCGCGGTTTCCGCAAGCTGGTGCGGGTCGTTCCATAGTCACCATTAGTTCCGTTCCAGGACGCCTTGGCTTGACTCTCGGTCGGACAGCAGGATTTTTGTTGGTCGGCTCGGCGTTGCTCTCATGCTTTTGGGTTGCTGATGACACATTGGTCAATATTGCGCCGCGGATAGTTTTTGTGGCTCTATGGATATTTGTCCCTGTGGGGTCAGCATTCTTGGGTGATTTGTGGCGTTGGATAAGCCCGTTTGAGATATTGGCCGCTCTTCGAGATAGATCCTCGACCAAGACCGTCCACAAAGACTGGGATTTACATGCGGCCGCCACTCTCTTGGCTGGCTTTCTATGGTTAGAACTGGCTTACCACCAACCTGCTGGCCGAACTCCACTGACGATAATGCTGGTGGTGTGGACTGCGTGGAGCGGAATTGGAGCCTGCATTAAGGGCAGTGATTGGCTGCGATCGCATGACCCCTTGGCGGTCTTTGTTCGACTTGTGGCGGCGATGTCACCGGTTTATGTATCAGGTGAATCGCTAAAGGTAAGACGCCCATTGGTCGGTTTAGGGCAGATCCCCACTCAAAAGGGTGTTGCCGCAGTAGTGCTGGTTGTCCTTGGTGGCACCTCGTTTGATGGGTTGTCGAGGACGAGCTGGTGGAGCGGCATCATCGATGGTCGCACTGGTTGGAACGCGACCCTATTCAATACCTTGGGTCTGCTTTTCTCGATGTCTCTAGTGACAGCATTATTTTTGGGTTGCATCCGATGGATGCAACGACGAGACGGCAACGATGACGCCGATTTTGAGGACGGCTTTGCATTTTCACTGGTCCCAGTAGCTGTCGGTTATGCCGTTGCTCACTACATAGGCATGGCCGTTTTTGAAGGTCAGCAGCTAATCATCCAAATGAGCGACCCGTTTGACCGGGGATGGAATTTGTTTGGTACGGCAGATGGGTACATCAACTACCGGATCTTAGGGCCAACGGCTATGGCCGCTATCCAAGCTTTAGGAATCGTGGGGGGACACTTGGCTGGTGTCATGGTCGGTCATGACCGGGCGCTTGCCACACTGCGTAAAAAAGAGGATCTCACTGGCCAACTGCCACTAGTCATACTGTTAGCTTCGTTGACGGCAATTGCCTTGATACTGCTTGTAGATGTGTAGCTTTTGGCGCGGCAATCTTTGCGAAATGTCGCTCGGATAACTTCTACCAACGTTTGTTATTTGGTGGAAGGCTCAGGCGTTTTGTAACGCTTTCCACACTGACTGCGGAGTGCATGGCATGTCAACGTGTTCAATTCCCAAGTGTGCGATGGCGTCGCAGACGGCATTATGAACGGCAGGTGTCGAACCGATAGTGCCGGATTCACCGATGCCCTTTGCTCCTAGCGGGTTTCGTGGGCTAGCGGTCTCGGTATTGGAAACCTCGAAACTTGGCATATCAGCCGCAGACGGCATCAAGTAATCCATGAGACTCGCTGTCACTGGGTTAGCATCCTCGTCGTATTGGACGTGTTCCCACAGTGCTTGGGCTATTCCTTGTGCAATACCGCCGTGCTGTTGCCCATTAACGAGCATTGGATTGAGAATAATGCCGCAATCATCAACTGCAATGTGTCTTAACAATTCGACGTTCCCGGTATCTCGGTCGATTTCAACGACTGCTACATGTGAACCGAATGGGTAGGTCGAGTCAGTGCCGTCGAAATCAAGCTCGTGCGCTAGACCGCCTTCGATTTCTTGTTCAATGGCGGCGCTTGCGAGATCAGCCCAACTGATCGATTTGGCTGGAACCCCTGCTACTTGAAGGGCTCCTTCGCCAACCACAATGTCTTCAGCACTTGCTTCTAGCAAGGTTGCAGCGAGCTGCTTTCCTTTTTCTAGAACTACTTGTGAGGCCTCGTAGATTGCGGAACCCCCCGCTTGTAAGGAGCGTGAGCCCATAGTCCCCGCTCCTCGTGCTACTTCTTGGGTGTCTGCGTCGATGTGTGTGACTTCATCCATTGGTATTCCGAGAACGTCGTTCACGATCATTGAGAAAGCTGTGTCGTGACCCTGTCCATGTGAGCTTGTTCCTACCTTGATCGTTGCTGAACCGTCGTCATTGATCTCGCAGCTTCCGTACTCAACATGTAGACCGATTGGGGCGGTTACTTCAACGTAGGAAGAGACGCCGATGCCGAGCAGCATCGGGTCGTCTGATTCTCTTCGACGCTTTTGCTCGGCTCGAAGGTCTTTGTAGCCGGAGGCATCGAGAGCTGCGTCAAGAGAGCGTTCATAATCTCCTGAGTCGTAGTTGGCGCCGACTAGCGTTGTGAGTGGAAATGCGTCGGGTTGCAAATAGTTTTTGCGACGCAACTCAGCTGGGTCCATTCCAATTGCGTTCGCTGCTTTATCGAGGATTCTTTCGACCATTTGTGTGGCTTCTGGTCGGCCTGCGCCTCGGTAGGCGCCGGTGAAGGTTGTGTTGGTAACTACCGACTGGGCGAAGAAGTCTATTGCTGGAATGTCGTAGACAGCTTGGCTGAGTTGCATGGTTAGCATAGGAAGTATTGCGCCAATAGCGGGGTAGGCGCCAGCGTCGGCAACGACTCGAGCTTTTAAGCCGACGATGGATCCATCGTTGTTAACACCTAATTCAGCGTTCATGACCATGGCCCGGCCCTGAGCCATCGAAACCATGTTCTCGCCACGCTGTTCGGTCCATTTAACGGGTTGGTTGAGTTCCTGTGCAGCCTTGGCGCAGAGGATGAACTCGATATATAAACCGGCTTTGGGACCGAATCCTCCGCCAACCCAGGGGGCTATTACTCGGAGATTTTCTGGTTCGAGTCCAATATTTGGTGCGAGGCCATCTCGAAGTCCGTGGGCAGCTTGGGTAGACGCGTAGAACGTCATAGAACCGGGTTCTGGTATTGCAACGCAGCCATTTGGCTCCATTGGCACGCCGGCAAGGCGCTGTGTGACTATTCGTTCGGTAACGACAGTGTCAGCTGCTTCATTTACATCTGGGCCGTCATATTCGTTTCCGATTGCGAAACAAATATTGCTTTCGGCGCCTTCCCATAAGATGTCGGTGCCCTCTTCGATTGCGGTTTCTATGTCGGCGTTAGCGGGGAGTGGGTCATAATCGATAATGATTTGCTCTGCTGCGTCGACTGCTTGTGAATGGCTCTCGGCTACAACGGCGGCGATGATGTCGCCTACGAAACGTACGCGATCGACTGCTAGTGGTGGGCGGTTCATGGATGGGTCCATAAATTCTGATTGGTTAACCGCGTCCATGTTTAAGTTATCTGAGGTGTAGATGGCTGAAACGCCTGGCATGTTGATGGCTTCGCTGGTGTCAACTTCGAGGAGTGAAGCGTGAGCCATAGTCGAGCGAACGAAAACTATGCGCAGTGAATCTATATCTAGGTCGTCTACGTACGCGTTAGCGCCAGTGAGTAGTCCTGGATCTTCTTTTCGAGTAACGGCGTTACCTAAAATCGAGCCTTGTGCGGCCATGATCATCCCCTGGTTTGACGTGCGTGCTTAGAACCAAAAAGAGACTACACCGAGGTGCGACCCGAGACGTCATCGAAGAGGCTTTTGCCGTCCACTGTTGGTCGTAAGAGGTTTAATCTAAGCCTTCTAACCAGCTGTTGAGCATCTCTGCTGAGCGGGTTGGATCCTCACACATCCACCAGTGACCAAGACCATCTAATACGGCGATATCGGCCCCACATTTTTCTGCTGCTTGGCGGTGGAGTTTCTCGCCGCCGGTATAGGTATCTTCCGTAGCGATAATGGACAAGCCGGGTCTTTGAGAAGCAGTGTGAAGGTCGTCACCTAAATTTCCCATAGCAGGCTGTGCTGCGCTTCTGTACAGACCCAAAATAGCTTGTCCCATCTCGTTGTTGACCCATGGAGCAACTTTTTGGGCTACTGATTGACCCATCCCGAGATGGGCGAAAAAACCTGCCAAATCGGCATCAGGTAAGTCAATCATCGACTGTACGGCTGTTTCTCCATCTGGCCCTTGCCAGCTTTGTGCGTCGTCATGCCACACGTAGTCCTGGTTAAAAATTCCGATTATGTCTGTGCACCATGACCGGATGAGGTCTGGTCGGGTCATGGCTACTCGTACTACGTGGCCTCCGCCCCAGTCATGACCAACTAAGTCAATAGGGCCGTCTAGCTGTTCAAGTTCGGTTACAAGCCAGTTCAGGTAACCGTCGCTGGTTATGTCGAAACCCTTTGGAAGGGCAGCGCCAAAACCGGGTGGAGACAAACTAATGACGTCATCTCGCCCAAGTTCGGTGCGGAGGGGTCCCCAGATGGCCTCAGTCTCAGGGTTGCCGTGTACTAAGACGACTGACATGTGCACTCCTTTGTGATGACGTGACTTGTGAAAAGAGGTTATTAGGTGGGAGGACGTTCTTTTGCCAAGTCGTCGATCACTTCAGAGGAAGGCAATGCTGTCAATGCTTGAGGAGTGACATAAATTTTACGATCGCGAGATCCGCCCCCGACGATTACCTTGGAACGTTGAAGCACCCGACCATCGATCCAGATTGAAAGTGTTTCAGGTAGGCCAAAGGGAGTCACGCCGCCAAGGACCATGCCGGTTATGGTTTCGGTTTCTTCGGGTGTGGCGAACGAAGCTTTCTTGACCCCGAGCTTCTTGCGGACAACTTTGTTTACATCAACTTGAGTAGTCGCTAGAACTACGCAAAGCGCGTATCTGCGGGGTTCTCCTTTTCCGACAACCAAGATGGCGTTGGCGCTCTCGTCTAGTTCGTAACCGTATCTTTCGCAGAATTGGGCGGTATCGGCGAGTTGGGGATCACATTCGATTATTTGATAGTCAGATGTGAGGTGGTCAAGTATTTGGATTACCTGATCGGTCATGGATCACTTACCGTCGTTGTCTTTGCGGCCCCGTGCAACCTCCGTAGCGACCACGTCGACGGCTTTTAGGCTTTGGGTGACTACCACTCCGTAGTCCCGGCGAGCTGCTTCAGTAGAAACGACTCCGTCTCGGACATCTCGCAGCACCAACTCTGGATCTCGATCAAAGGGGTTGCCCCATCCGCCTCCGCCAGGGGTTTCAGCGATCATTTTTGCAGGGCCAAGTTTTGTTACGCCGTACTTGGGTGGGATAAAAGCGGCGCCGTCGACATCGTCGTTGGCTGGAACTATCCATTCCAGTCCAACTCCGCCTGTCCCGCCGCCTTCGACGCCGTGGCCGCTCGGGGTGTCTAAGCCTTCGGCTCGGAATGACCAAATAGCAGGTTCGAGAATGTCTGCTTCGTACCGAACTCCTGTGCCACCTCGCATTTCACCTGGCCCGGCGTTATCGCATCTTTGCTCGTGGCATAGGTATCGAACCGGGTAGTGCTGTTCGTGAAATTCTAAATTGGGTATATCAAGGCCGCCCAAACTAATGAGGTGGCCCATTTGAGCGAAACCGTCGCGCTCGGCTGTGGCTCCTGGCGTTCCCATCGCATGCCATTGGTACATGACCCACGTAGATCCGTCGTCTCTTTTGCCGGCAACGTGGCCGTGCATTGTCTTGGACCAGCCGGCGCATGCCCTCGCTGGGTCCGCTGCGGCCAATGCCTGCCAAACTGCTATGACGATCTCATGAGCAACGTAGACGGTATTCATTGTCATTGGGGCTGGCGGAAGTGCGTTGACGATTGACCCTTCGGGGGCATTGATGGTCAAACAACGGTAGGTCCCTTCGTTTCTTGGGATGCTCGTGTCGAAGAATGACGAGATAGCCAGGTAAACCGAAGAGTATGTGTTTGCTACTGAGCTGTTTTTGAAACCTTCGATCTGGGGATCGGTCCCAGTGAAGTCAGCATGTATTTGGTCGCCGCTAACGGTCAATTTTACTTTTACTGCGATGTCGACCTTGCGGAAGCAGTCGTTATCTGTGTGGTCTTCACCGAAGTAAACGCCGTCGGGTAGTTCGGTCACAGCCGCGCGCATACGTCGATCAGCATGATCTAGTACGCCGTCTAAATAGGATAAGTAGGCGTCAACGCCTAACTCGCCGGCAAGCGCTATGACTCGCTCGCCTCCGATCTGGGTGGATCCCAGCATGGCTAACAGATCACCGTCTAGTAGTTCTGGTGTTCTGCAATTGATCAATAGTAATTCCCAAAGGTCCTCGCGGACGCGACCTTGTTCTATGAGGCGCAGTACTGGTAGGCGGATTCCTTCCTGCCAGATTTCGGTTGCCTCTGGGTTGTAGGTGCCGGCTAGCCCTCCTCCGATGTCGGATTGGTGGGCTCGGTTGCAACAAAAACCGGCCAAGACGGGGGTGTCTGTCCCAACGAAAATAGGTCTAGCTATAACCCAGTCAGGAAGGTGATTTCCGCCGGCGACATAAGGGTCGGATAATAGAAAGACGTCACCGGCGTTTAGGTCATGACCGTATTTTGCTAACAAGGCTCGGACGGCGAACCCGCCGCCGCCTGTATGAATTGGGATGCCATCAGCATTGGCAACCAGAGTGCCGTCGGGTGTTGTTACGAAACAACTGAAGTCATGACTTTGACTAAAGATCGTGCTTCGAGCAGTTCTTGTCATCACCCAACCCATGTGGCGGCTGATCTGATCGAGGCGGTTTTGCATTAACGCCAGTACAACTGGGTCTAGTTCAGCGGAATGGTGCTGTAGGGCAGCTTCTGTTTGAGCCACCTCGACGAAGAAATCGCCGGATTCTTCGACCCACAGTCGGTCGCCGGGTCTTGCTACGACAGTTGTCGTTGCTTCTTCAATTAAGGCGGGACCGTCAAGGGAGTCGCCCGGGTGAAGGAGTGACCCATCGTGTATTGCTGTTTCGATCCAGCCGGTGCCCGGGAACCAAACGGATCTTCTATCTATGGGTTCAGGGATACCTTGAGAGGGCGAGCCTGCCGCTATTTGAACTTCGCCCGTGGAACCTCGGGCTGTTAGTCGAAGAGAAGAAAGCATTATTGTTCCTTCTTCTTGAGCATGGCCGTATAGGCGGCGGTACTCAGCTTCGAAAGCTGATCTAATTACGTTGCGGTCGAATTGGTTACCGTCGACTGGGACTCGGATGCTCCAAAGCTGACCAGGGTGGTGCAGCTCAAGTTCACAGTTGAGAGTTACTTCTTCTTCGTCGAATCCTTCCTCGGCCATTACTTCAAGAGCTCTTTCAGAAAGGGATTCGAACCCCCCTACCAGAGTGTCGGTCGACAATTCGTCGATAGGCCCTAGTAAGAACTTTGTGAAATCCTGTCGAACATCAGCGTGAAGCATTCCGATTGCGCAGAGAGCGCCTGCGTCGCGAGGTACATGAACTCGAGCGCAACCTAACCCCGCAGCGACGCTTGCTCCGTGCATCGGCCCGGCTCCGCCGGCTGCTACGAGAGTGAATCTTCGTGGCGAGTGTCCGCGTTCTATCGAAATGTGTTCTACGGCGCTCAACAAATGCTGTTCGACAAGTTCGATTATTCCGGCGGCCGCATCTTCGATGGACATCTCCAACTTCTGGGCGACGTGAACATCGATAGCTTCTCGGGCTGCGTCAAGATCTAGATCTAAAGTTCCGCCCGCAGATTTGCCAGGTCGTAAGCGGCCGAGTACAAGATGAGCGTCGGTGACCGTAGGTCGCGTTCCGCCGGTTCCATAACAGGCTGGACCTGGATCTGCGCCGGCGCCCTCGGGCCCGACGAATAGCAGCCCGGCGTCGTCGACACCAGCTATCGTGCCGCCTCCTGCGCCGATGGTGTGTATATCAATGGCTGGGGTAGAGACGTGGTAGCCAGCTATATCGACGTCGTCGCGGGTTGCGATTTCGCCGTTGGACATCAGTAGTACGTCGCACGATGTGCCCCCAATTTCCATCGAGATGAGATTTCCATTGTCCTCTTCATCGGTGCCCGCCTGATCTACCGCTCGGCGGTACAAATTGAGGGCGCCGACTGCTGCAGCAGGACCACTTAGTAGGAGGTTCACTGGTCTGCTAGCAAGTTGATCTACCGACGCGGCACCGCCGTTGGACTGGACGAGCAAAATTGGCCGTGACAGACCTTCTGCTGTCAGATTTGCATCAAGAGAGCGAAGGTACTTGACGATTCGAGGTGAGAGGGCGGCATTTACTACTGCTGTAGAAGTTCGTTCATATTCCCCCATAAGAGGTGAAATATCCGCCGAGCAGGAAACCCAGTCGTTAGGCCAAGTTTGTTGTATGCGGTTAGCTAGCTCCTGCTCGTGACGGTCGTCAACGAAACTATTCATTAGGGCAACTGCAACCGCCTCAACTTCTTGATCTTTGAAGTCATTGAGTATTGCCTCAAGTGATGTTGTGTCTAAGGTTTGAGACTCAGTGCCGTCGGCGTCTATTCGACCTGGCAACGATTGACGAAGATAACGCGGCACGAGAACCGGGGCGTATGGTTCTCGGTGGTTCCATTGATCGGATCGTAAACCTCGCCGAATTTCTATTGTGTCCCGGAAGCCCTCTGTGGCGATAAGGCCTACTTTGGCGCCTTTGCCTTCAAGCATGGTGTTTGTAGCGATGGTCGAGCCGTGAACAAATAGTGAACAGTTGCTTAGGATCTCCGATTTAGGTAGCCCTAAATCGACTGAGATTCGTTGGACTGCAGAAAGTACTCCCTCACTGGGATCTGAAGGGACCGAGGGCACTTTGGCGACCCATGCTCGGCCTTCGGCATCTGCTAGGACAAGATCGGTAAATGTTCCGCCGACGTCAACACCAATACGCCAGGGAGCGACGGGCCTAGTATTTGATAACGAACGTGATTCTGACTGACTCATAGGTGTTTATCATCGCGCGCTTTGACCTGCGAGACTATTGGAATGGGAATCAACTACCCCGCAGCAGCATCTCGTTCTTCAGAATTGTACGGTCGCGGTAAGTCAGTGATACCGGATGGAGTGTCACGATCAACGGTGATAATCAGGCCGCATCCTGTCTATGTTGACCATGCAAAGGGAGCATGGATCACAGATGTCGACGGAAACCGATACTTGGATTGTAATAACAATTTCACTTCAATAATTTTGGGACATGCAGATCCCGAAATTGAATCGGCGGTGCGCAACCAATTGGCCAATGGAACAGCCTTTTCAATGGCGAGCGAAGCAGAAATCCTTTTGGCTGAACTCTTATGTGAACGAGTAGCTGGTTGTGAACGAATTCGGTTCTGCAACTCTGGTACCGAAGCTGTGATGGGTGCGATTAAAGCAGCGCGTGCTTTTACGCAACGACCGACGATCATCAAAGTGGAAGGCAGCTACCACGGAACTTACGACCATGCTGAAGCAAGCTTAGGGTCAGACCCTTCTAACTGGGGTTCACCAAGTAGGCCGGCCACAATTCCTTATTCTGAAGGTGCGCCTGCTTCTTTGGGGGAAGAGGTTGTAATTGTCCAGTTCAACGACGTCGTGGGGGTAACCGAAGCAATTCAGAAAGTTGGATCTGGGTTGGCGGCAGTGTTGCTAGACCCAATGCCGTCGCGGGTGGGAATGCCAGTCTTGGATCCATTGTTTAGTGACGCAATCAGAACTGGAACCCGTGAGGTTGGAGCTTTGCTGATCCTTGACGAAGTGATTTCGCTTCGCTTGGGACTCGGAGGTGCCCAAGCACTGCACAACATTGATCCGGACCTTACGGCTATGGCCAAAATTATTGGTGGCGGATTTCCTGTAGGAGCGATAGGGGGCAAGTCTGCAGTCATGGATGTATTTGCAGCCGTGCACGGAAACAGGGCGGCGGTACCTTCGGGAGGCACATACACAGCCAACCCGATCACCATGACAGCGGGATTCGCGTGTATGCGTCAGCTTGATCAAATGAGTTTCGATCGGCTGGCTGACATAGGTGAACGCATCCGACAAGGGCTACGAGAACTGTTTGCTGCTCATTCGCTTGGATGGCAAGTAACTGGCGCTGGGTCGTTATTTCGCATTCACCCTCACCAAAGACCGATCAAAAGTTACCGAAACGCCCACTTAGATAGTGATGAGTCCGCTTTGATGGAGTCTTTGCAGCACCGGCTGCTCGAACGTGAGGTCTACTTCAGTTCCTACGGAATGGGGTGCATGAATCTGGCCACCTCTGACAGCGATATCCAGCATTTCCAGCAAGCGGTGGACCTAGCCCTGAACGTTGTTGCTAAGTGATAGCAACTACGGTCTCACCATGACCCAAGATCTGATGCTCAAAAGCGCATCGGAGTTATCTCAGATGGTCGTATCTCGACAAGTCAGTTCCCGTGAGTTGCTCGAAGAAGCCATAAGACGTTACGAAGCTTTCAATCCGCAAGTCAACGCCATTACTGGACACCAAATCGAACAAGCCCGACTAGCGGCCGACACGGCAGATGAGGCAACATTTCGAGGCGAATCTCTCGGGGCCTTCCACGGCCTTCCGGTCACGATCAAAGAGGCTTATGACTGGGTTGGCACACCATCAACATGGGGTAACCCCGAATGGGCAGCCAACTTTCCTAACGTCAACAGCCCATCGGTCGACCGACTGATTGATGCTGGCGCAATTATCTGGGCCAAGACCAATGTTCCGTTCATGCTGGGGGATTGGCAGTCGTACAACGAGATTTATGGATGTACCAACAACCCATGGGACCTCAACCGAACACCTGGAGGTTCTTCGGGAGGATCGGCGGTCTCTCTGGCTACGGGAATGTCAGCACTAGAAATTGGAAGCGATATTGGCGCCTCGATTAGAAATCCCGCCCACTATTGCGGCGTATTTGGTCACAAACCCACAATGGGATTGATTCCTCAAACGGGGCACACGGCTCCTGGGGTCGAGGCAGATACTGACATCGCAGTTATGGGCCCTCTCGCTCGTAGTGCGGGCGATCTTGATCAAGCGCTCTCTGTCCTTGTCGGCCCCGACGGCTATGAGGCGACCGGGTATCGAGTTGAACTACCCGAACCAACTAAGCAGTCACTTGCTGATTACAGAGTGGGGGTGCTGCTTGACAGTCCAGCTTGCGCCACATCTACCGAACTTATCGGGCATCTACAGAACACCATTGACGGTCTTGCCCGGCTAGGAGTTGAGGTTGTCGAAGCCACTCCTGAGATCGATCAGAACGAATTCTTTGAGAACTACCTCCTGTTGCTGAGAGCAGCAAATGGAGTTTCAGCTGGTGACCAAGCTTTTAACGATGCCGAATTGGGTCATAAAGAATGGACGCAGGGTAAACGGACATACCGAAATCTGGTCGATCACGCATCGCATATGACCCACAGAGAATGGTACAAACTTCACCAACAGCGAGAGCGTTACCGACGGGATTGGTCGACTTTCTTCGAAGAGTTCGACCTGCTTTTGTGTCCTGCAGCTGCGTCAACTGCTTTCGTGCATGACCATGACGGCGAACGCCCGGACCGCACTATCGAAGTCAATGGTCGTCAAGAACCTGTTGTCGACCAGCTCTTTTGGGCTGGTTGGAGCTGCAGCGTCTATCTCCCCAGCACCGTTGCGCCGGTGGGCCTCGTCGAAGGTCTGCCCGTTGGACTGCAGATTGTTGCTCCGCACCTCCACGATAGGAGATCAATTCATTTCGCTTCGCTGCTTGAAGATGAGATAGGTGGATTTGTTGCTCCACCTGGCTACGAAAGAATCGAAAGTTAGACGACAAAGAGACACCAAATTCTGGCAGCCTGTGGTGAGTGGATGACTCAATTGATGAACTACTTGAAGTCTTGTCTCTCTCGAACAAGGGAGAGACAACATTTGTTGGCCGCGGCTCCGGACATGAGGGGTATGGCCTTTTTGGTGGACACCAACTAGCGCAGTCGATTGTGAGCGCTTACCGCTCAGTAAGTGCAGAGCGGCGGTTGCATTCGGTTCACGGTTTCTTTTTGCGCGGCGGCGATGGAAATAAAAACATTAATTACGACGTTGCCAATATTCGAGACGGAAGAGCCTTTTGTCAACGACGAGTTACTGCGTCACAAGATGACAAACAAATATTCGATCTAACAGCCTCATTTCATACTCCCGAAAAGGGCCCCGGAGTAATTGCTCCGACAGCGCCGCGCGGCGCGGAACCTCCTGAGGGGCTTCCCACCTTTGAAGAGTGCATGCAACAAGTTGGCCCCATCTTTGGTGAGGAATGGTCAGAAGGGCCTCGACCAGTCGAATATCGAATCGAGAACGCTCCCTGGGCCCCCAATGGGCCGTCGGAACAAGGCGGTATCAACTTTTGGTTTCGTGTCCGGCGACAGTTACCAGATGAACCCGAAATCCACGCAGCGATCCTTGCCTACATGAGTGATGACTGTGTTGCTGACACCCTTCTTATTCCCTACGAGCGAACTTGGGGCACCGAAGGAACCATGTTGGTTAGTTTGGACCACTCAATGTGGTTTCATGCCGAAGCCCGAGCAGATGAATGGATCTACGTTGAACAATGGCCAGTAGCCGCCTCGGGAGCGAGAGGTCTTGCGCAAGCTCGAATGTGGCAAGGCGGTCAGCTTGTTGTCTCAGTAGCCCAGGAAGCCTTAACCCGATTCTGATTCTTAGGGCTAGGTCTGTATAAACCAGTCGTGCAGCGAAGTTGCTGTGTGTTGCAAAGAAGCGAAACATCCGAAGTGGTCAGAACCTTCGAATACTTCGACAGATCCAGATGGCAGACGTTCAGCTATTCCAGGAGAAGCAGTAGATGTTCGATCAGATCCACCACCACCATAGGCAACTCGAACCTCTATCTCGACGAGCGGTAAACGATCCCAGCCCTCTTGTAGAAATTGTTCGAACGCCCTTGATTCAAGTAACGGATCACATGCCAGTTTTACTGACCCATCTGGTTGATCGATGAACCCGTGGTGGACGTATGCTTCCAAACAATCTGGATGTATTTCGTTTAGAGGGGGGCGGGAGCCGTATCGCTCTAGCGCGTCTCTGCGGGATGGAAAGACCGATCGCCGATGCTTCGTAGCTTCGACAAAATCAAAAGCACCCTCAGGTCGATGGTCTTCTCGTTCGAAAATTATTGGCTCATAAACCCAGGCTCGTTGAAACGCGCCGGGACGCTCAAGGCTTGTGAGAATGCTGGTAGCGCCACCCATTGAATGGCCTACTACCCATGCGTCTCGAAGGTCGAAAGCGTCAACAACTGCTGTGAGGTCTGCCACCATTCGATGCTCAAAGAAGTTGACATTGGAGGGACTGACTGTTGCTCCGTGAGCCCGCAGGTCTACACAAATAGCCCTGAAATCGGAACCCAGCTCACTGATTATTGGCTCCCACATTCTGGAAACAAGACCTGTGCCATGAACAAATAATGTCGGATGCCCCAATCCTCCGTAATCGTGAACTGCCACTTCGACCCCGTCTTGGGATGAAATAAAACGAGTTTCAGGTTTAGGCATGAATAGCAACCGTTCAAGCGACAATATTTTGTTTGCGTAACTCGCCGATTTGGCTTGGGTTGAACCCTAACTGACTAAGGATTTCGTTCGTGTGTTCACCCTTGCCTGGCGAATGCCGAGTCAACGCTGTTGGTGTTTTACTGAAGTTTGCAGGTGGCCTTATTGTTCTAATTTTCCCTGCGGTCGGGTGCATTTCGCTGACGATGATGTCGTTGTGGAGGACCTGCGGATCATCAAACACTTCTTGACGCGACACCACTCGGGCACAAGGAACGTCGGCAGCTTCCAGAGCTGAAAGAGCATCATCGGTCAACATAGTTTTTAAGATCGCGGCAAATTCTGATCTTTGGGCATCAGCATTTTGTAAACGCGCATCCCTTGTAGCAAATCGGGAATCGTCTGCTAACTCTGGTTTACCTAAGGCTTGGCACGCACCCTTGTACTGCTCGAAGTTGACCCAATTCGCGGCGATTTGGCCATCGGCAGTGTCCCACGGTTCATACCATTCGCTGTAGGTCGGAGCAGGATCACTTTCTGGTAGGGATTCGTTCCAAAAAACTTCAAGCCACATCCAGTGAAGCATCGC
>CENZ01204147.1_pt1 | contig 15447 bp, 8 predicted proteins | sample 361341 | NCBI WGS metagenome assembly CENZ01 (sample SAMEA2619782, study PRJEB7988) | marine metagenome | biome: marine biome (ENVO:00000447); feature: deep chlorophyll maximum layer (ENVO:xxxxxxxx); material: "saline water (ENVO:00002010), including plankton (ENVO:xxxxxxxx)" | depth 50 m
TCAGTATCTCCGAGCAGCAACTCATCCACACCGCGCACTGGACGACCCCGCCAAAGCTGCCGAGGCGCTTCTCGACCTGGTTTTTTGTCTGCCCGCTGCATGAAACGGTCGAGGTTAACATCGATAACGACGAAATCAGAGATTACCTTTGGCTAACCCCGGAAGCAGCGATCGCGGAATCGGCGGCAGAGAATATCGTGTTGCCGCGGCCCACGCTTGTGACACTGCAGGACCTGAATGGTTTTAGCAGGCTGTCATCCCTGCTCGAGGCTGTCACTGAAGGTAACATCCGGGTCTTCCCGGAAAATTCCAAATACTACCGACCGCAAGAAATGGGATGCCCAAGCTGATCCAGAGGATTTGATTCCGGCGTAAAAAATAGCAGGCTTGTGGCATAGGACAGGCAAAATGAGCCAATTCTGCGACTAACTGATTTCGCTGGATTTTTGAGGCTATGCCCCAGAGTTAAAGCCTTGCTTTTCAGGGCAGGTTAGTGGGATAGTTAAGCTCGTATTTGAAACTTTCCTTGGCCCGCATCGGTCAGATGAAAGACAGTGTGGAATGGCCGTTGCTGCTGGTTTTTGCTATGAGTAATTGCGCAGCGCATTAGCCCCGATAGATACTCGAGGCAATCGGAGAGTTCTGCCGCAGAATCAGGCACGCCGTTGTTTATTACTCAATTCTAAAGAGTACTCATGTCCACACCTACATTCGATAGCCTCCGCCAGACACTTCAACATTTACGCCGTCGTCGTAGCAATCTGTACCTGCTCAAAGTCAGCAGTCTGTTCGCCATTGCACTAGCTAGCCTGCTGCTGGCGAGTAGCCTGCTGGGGCTGTGGCTGGATCCAGGCAAGACCGGTTCTATTGGGCTGTTCTTGATCACCTCTCTGTGTGGAATAGGCTTGCTGGCGGGATTCGTTGTCACGCTGCGCCGCCGACATACAGACGATCGCGTGTTGGCGCACTATGTTGAAGATCGGATACCGGATTTCGAACAGCGCCTGCTGACATCGCTTGAGTTTACAGAGGAGGATCTGCGCAACGGTCGCGCGGGGGTCTCACAGCAATTTATTCAGCAGCTATGGCAGGATGCACAGGTTCATGTGCAACAACAGCAGCATGAAGTGGAAACCGTCACTCCTGCGAGGGAATCCTGGATTTCATTCGCCTCCGCGGTGGCTGTAGTCGCCATGGTGGTGGTGTTATTTGTCACGTCCGATTCCCTGCTGCGATCAGGTGCGCGCTTGGCATGGCCATTTGCGATCAGCGAACCCCTGACAGTGGCAGAATTTTTTCCAGACATTGAGATTTCTGTCGAGCCCGGCAATATCGACATACAGCGCGGTGACAGTGTGACCATTATCGCACGGGTTACTAACGCGACTCCCGATGCCATTAACCTCAGATTACAGGATGACAACGTAAACTGGCGCGACGTATCCATGAGCAGAGATGGCAGCGGCAGCGATAGCGCATCATACAGTTACTTCATCCCTGCACTCGATGAAGATACCACCTATTACATCGCATTCAACGAGCGCGGTGAGCAGAGTTCTCCACAATATCAGATTAGCCTGTTTGATTTACCGCAGATCGAGCAGATCGATCTAGCGTTTGATTACCCCGAATATACACAGATAGATGATATCACCGAGGAAGATAGTGGCGACATGGTAGTGCCGGAAGGCACTGTTGTCGATCTCACTATTCAGTTCAATAAGGCCATCGAAACGGCGCTGCTTGAATTTGAAGAGAGTTACCGTGAGGAAGATGAAGAAGCGGCCAATGCGCCGCCGGCCTATGAAGATTTGCAGCTAAGCCTCGATGGCAATATTGGCACCGCCCGCTTCACCGTGACTCAGGATGGGGTTTACCGCATTCAGGCAACTGATTTCTCCGGTCTCGAGAGTCAGGCGCCGCTGGACTATTTTATCAGGGCGATCGAAGACACGCCGCCCGAATTGGCGCTGCAGCGACCGGGTAGAGATCAGGAAGTCATGCCATTGGAGGAAGTTGTCCTCGAGGTTGACGCTAGCGACGACTATGGCCTGAGTGAATTCACCCTGAATTACAGCGTGGTGGGCAGTGATGAGGTTGAAGTAGATTTCCTTACCGAACCCAATGCCCGCAGCATCTCAGGCAATGAGCTGATTTACCTCGAAGATCTGGGTGTCGAGCCCGGGGATTTTGTCAGCTATTTCTTGACTCTTGCTGACAACAACACCTTGGCAGGGCCTGTTGAAGTTATTTCAGATATTTATTTCCTGCAAATCATCCCGACCGACCAAGAGTTTCGCCGAAATCCTGCCGGCGGTGGTGGCGGTGGTGGTGGCGGAGGCCAGGGTGGCGACAGCAGCGCGCTGGTGTCTGTGCAGAAAGATATAATTGCCGCCACCTGGAAGTTGCGAAACAGACAGAGCCAGGTATCTCCTGAAGAGTTCAGCTCCGATGCAGAGATTATCGCCGAGTCTCAGCGCGAAGCCACCAGTCGCGCCCGTAGGTCAATAGATCGACTCGCTGAGCGACTAAACTTCTCTGACGATACCTACGATGCTGCCGTGGAAAATCTGTCGCTGGCAATCGAGCAAATGAATACAGCAGCTGGCGAGTTAGAACAGGAGCAGGTGACTAGCGCGCTGCAGCCTGAACAATTGGCTCTGCAGTACATATTAAAAGCCGAAGCCAGCATCAATCGCACCAACATTAGCATGCAACAGCAAGGTGGCGGTGGCGGCGGTGGTGGCGCTCAGCAGGAGCGGGAAGATCTGCGTGAACTGTTTGAAATGGAAATGGGACAGCTCGAGAATCGTTATGAGACGCCCAACAGTCCTGGCGGTGGCGGCGGACAAAACCAGGAAGAGGTCGATAAGCTCGAAGAATTGGCGCGTCGTCAGGAAGGGCTGACCCGAGCGCAGCGCAATCTGGCACGCCGTGAAGATCAAATGACAGAAGAGCAAAAGCGTCGTGAGCTGGAGCGACTTATGCGTCAACAAGAGCAGTTGAGTCGAGAAGTCGCGCAATTGGCTCAGCAGATGTCACGTCGCCAACAGAGTTCCCAACCTTCTTCTCAAAGTGGCAGCCAATCGCAGTCTCAATCCCAATCCCAATCATCTTCCTCCGGCAGTAGCTCTGGTGGGCAGCAGCAGGATTCCGCGATTCAGCGCGCAGCGCAGCAGATGCAAGAGGCCGCGGAGAGCGACTCAGCGTCAATCGCCGCTGCCCGGAGCCAGAAGGCATTGGAAAACTTGCGTCAGCAGCAAGAACAGCTGAGTCAGCAGGGCGAGCGCTCCGTGAACCAGCTAGCGCAGAATCTTAACCAACGCGGCCAGCAGTTGCTGCAGCAGCAACGTCAGCTACAGGAGCAGATAGCGGAAACCAGCCGAGAGCAGGGCCTTGGTCAAACTCGCCAATCGATCCGCAACGATGAAAGCTTGCAGGAGCTTATACAGGCCCAACAGCAGCAGCAGCGCGACCTGGAAGAAATTGAGGATATGCTGCGCGCGATCATTGCGCGTGGTAGCAACGAAGATCAGCGACTCATGTCCCAGGCACAGGAAGCCTCAAGGGAGTTGCGGCCCATCAGGGAAGAAATGTCCACCAGCAGCAGGGTGTTGCGCAACGGCATGGTGAACCTTGCGGTGGATATTGAGGAGGAGATTGAAGGGCAGTTAGAAGAATTGGCCAGTTCTTTGGCCGCGCTGGATCCCTCCAATCAAGGTTCAGGGTCAGACCAGATTCAGCAGGCGGCGCAGGATGCCGAGAGCCTGCGAGAACAAATCGAAGCCCTGGAGCAACAGGCGCTTGCTTTCAATGAAGCGGGTCAGCAGGCCAGCGGTGGAAATGGCGCTGCGCCTAGCCTCCGGGAAATGCGTGAGCAGCTGCAGCGCTCGCAGCAATTAGCCCAATCGTTGCAGGAACAGCTGCAAGAGCAAGCCCGCAGCGGTGGCCAGCAGCCGGGGGGACAACAGTCCGGAGGCCAGCAGTCAGGGGGTCAACAACAGGGTGGCCAGCCGGGCCAGGCCGGTGGACGCGGCGGCAGGCAACAGATTGGAGGGGCGCGCGGCGATGGCCAGGAACGCCCAGGTATCGGAGGCAGTGTCACGACTGATGGTGGCATCCTGCCATGGGGTAATGCACGCTCAATACGTCAACAGCTTACCCAACAGGACATTGAAGATTTCATTAATCAACCCGAACTTTTCCGACAGTTGTTGCAGCCAATTCTGGAATTAGAAGGTGCGCTGCGCGCCCAGGCTGAATTGGACAACATCAATAACAAGCTCTACGCCACTTTTGATGAAGAAGTGCCGGAGGAGTATCGCGAGCTGGTGGAAGAGTATTATCGTGTGTTGTCGGAAAGTCAGGGGTCAGGTAGTTCGATCCAGTAGCAATGCAATACACAGAACCTAATCTCTTTACCGCGTTTGCTGAAGGCAATGTTGACTTTGCCTACGGCATCAGTCCGTTACTTTTTCTTGTTTTAGTCGGCCTCATTGTTGCCGGTGTCTGGCTTACCTATCTCAAGACCACTCGACCTTTAAGCCCCCCCTGGAAAGCATTTCTGGTCGGGCTGCGCTCCAGTGTGCTGGTGCTGCTGCTTTTTTGTCTGTTGCGGCCAGTAATTACCACTCTGCAAGTTTCCCCGCAAGAGACTTATCTGGGGGTAATTATTGATGACTCTCAGAGCATGGCAATCACCGATATGGCCGGAGAGCGATCGCGGCAAGATGCATTACGCGAGAACTTCTTCGGCGCTGGCGTCATCGATGACCTGGCTGAAAACTTTCAAATACGCAGCTTTCGCTTTGATAAACAGACTGAGCGCATTGCTGGCGAAGATGGCCTGACCGAGGCCGGCACTGCTTCCTCTATTAGCCAGGCGCTTGACTATGTCGACGGGCAGCTCAACGGTTTGCCGCTCGGTGGGTTGATACTGCTGACCGATGGCGCTGATAACAGCGAAATTGACCCTCTTATCAAGGCCAGGGATTTTGGTAACCGGCAAATACCTGTCTTCACGGTAGGTGTAGGACAGGAACAGATACCTCAGGACATCGGCATTGTTGACGTCAATGCTGCCAAGACTGTGCTGGAAGGCTCGGTGTTCAATATCTCTGTGGGGCTCAGTCATCAAGGTTACGAAGGTCAGGAAGTTCGTATGGCCGTGCTCGATGGAGATCAAGAGGTCACCTCTGAAGTCATTACGCTGGGTGCTGAGGGAATAACCCGACGCTATGAATTAGAGCTTACGCCGGGACGCAAAGAAGCCATCGTGTATGAGCTTGAGGTTGAGCTGCAGAGCGGTGAGATTATAGAGCAGAACAATGAATATCGTTTTCTCGTAGATAACTCTGAAAAGGAGCCACTTGATATTCTTTATATTGAGGGGCATCCGCGCAATGAATACAAGTTTATTCGTCGAGCCGTTGAAGATGATCCATCTCTGCGTTTGGCAACCTACCTGCAAACAGGACCGGAGAAATACTATCGTCAGGGCATAGAGTCTCCGACTGAATTGAGCAGCGGGTTTCCCCGTTCCAGGGAAGAACTCTATCAGTATGAATCTCTGATATTGGGTGATATCGAAGAAAGTTTCTTTAACGCCGACCAGCTGCAAATGATCGAAGACTTTGTTGCTGAGCGCGGTGGCGGTTTTCTGATGAGCGGTATGATTGACGAAGGGTTCATTTCAACACCCATCGCCGATGTGCTGCCGGTCACCCTTATTGAAGAAAGCTTCCTGCCCTCCCATTTGCGCGGAGGCATTCGGCGCGGCACGCAAGCAACCGGTGAACTTTTCTTTCCACGTCTCACCAATAATGGTGAATTTTCTCCGCTGCTGCGTCTGGCGGCTGACGACAGTGAAAACGACATACTGTGGCGGCAGTTGACAGAATTGCAGGGTGTCTATGTTACTGGGCGGATCAAGCCTGGTGCCACGGTGCTGATGGAGCACCCCTTATTGCAATACCAGAACCAGGCTTTGCCGCTGCTGGCTACGCAGCGGTTCGGCAGCGGTCGCAGTGTGGCTTTGACCACGGCAAGTACCTGGCGCTGGCAAATGATGATGCCTTCCGCCGATGAGTCCCATGAGACACTGTGGCGACAGTTACTGCGTTGGTTGGCAGTATCCGCACCGGAGCGGGTCACTATTGATTTCGATCGAGAATTTTATAACGTGGGCGATGAAGTCAATATCACTGCTACCGTGCTGGATATGGAATATGGGCCGGACAACGATGCCACTTTATGGATGCAAACCAATAATCCTTTGGACATCGTCACCGATTCGCCTATGGAATGGGATATTGAAGAAGATGGTGTTTACCGCGCCAGTTTCGTGGTTGAAGAAGAGGGCGTCTACGACCTGTTGGTCGATGTAGCCAGTGCTGCAGGTGAGGGGGCTTCCGGAGCATTCGAGAAGCGTGCCGCTTTTGTAGTTACGCCATCCCTGCGTGAATACAATAACGCTGCGATGGACGGCGGGCTGTTGGCCCGTATTGCCGAGGCCAGCGGTGGCACCTATTTCAACGTAGACGGAATTGATGCCTTGGCGGATACCGTTGAATTTACCCCCAATGCGTTCTCCCAAGAATTTCAGATCGATCTCTGGGATCAACCCTGGCTACTGGCGCTACTGATTTCCCTGCTGTGTCTGGACTGGGTCGCTCGTCGACTCAAGGGTTTATCGTGATGAATCAGTTTGTATTAAGAAGACATGTGACTCGTCTGGCTCGATACACCGTGAGCCTATTTAGTTTGCTTGCCAGTCTGTTGGTATCTGCGCAGCTGCCAGATCTCGGTGACAATGCCAATTTCTTTTTGGATACGCCAGAAACTACCAAGTTCGCAGTAATCATGACGGGACCTGCGGTTGGCGATGACAACAGCTCCCGGTTCAGACAGTGGTCCCTGTCTCTGCACGATATTCTCACCCGTGATTATGGCTATAGCTCGGACACCATCACCTTGCTCTACGATCGGGGCGACACAAGTTTTGTTGGTGGTGAGCGAGTGGATGGGCCAACCAATCGCGAGGGCATAGTGGGAGCGCTTGATGAACTGGCGGCGCGGGTTAAAATCGGTGATCAGATTACTTTGTATTTGATTGGTCACGGCTCAGGTGCAGAGGAAGAAGCAAAATTCAATATCGTTGGCCCTGACATCACAGGCGTTGAGTTTGCCGAGATGCTGGACCGCTTCGATCAGCAAGACATGGTGGTGGTAAATACCAGCAGCGCCAGTTTCGGCTTTTCGTCCTCCCTGTCCAGTGAGGGGCGCGTGGTGATTTCATCAACCCGTTCACCTTCGGAACGCTATGATCCGATCTTCTCCGGTTACTTCATCGAGGCCCTTGATCAACGCAATGGTGATCGTGACAAGAACAACCGGGTATCCATGTTGGAGGCATTTGAATATGCCAAGGCCAATGTTGAACTCTGGTATGAAGAACAGGGCCGTCTCGCCGCTGAGCATGCTGGACTGGACGACAATGGCGATGCCCTGTTTAGCCTAAATCCTGCAGTTGACGTGGCCGATGGGCGTCTGGCGGAAATAGCCTATATCGACACCCTGGTGGATGATAGCGCTGGCCTGTCTGCGGAAGCACTGCAACTGAAGGCGCGGATTCAGGAACTTGAACGTTCGGTAATTATCATGCGAGGCCGAAAGGCTGAATACCTGGAAGCCGATTATTGGTCGCAAATGGAGACTCTGCTGGTAGAGCTGGCGCGTGCCACAGCACGATTTAATGCGCAGTATCGTCCCGATGATTCCACGAACTCCCAAATCACTCAACCCTCTCAAACCAATGGTGCGAGCAATGACTGATCTCAATGCTGGTCTATTTACTCCTGGTTCAATCAGAGGCCTTGTTCTCGGTGGCCTGATGCTGGTGACAACGCTGGCGATCGCACAGGATGATATTCCCCAGACCAACGACTCGCCGCTTTATCGTGGTGAGCAGATGATGCTGAATGGCTCCTACGCTGCGGCCAGTGAAATTTTCAAGATGGCAGACGGGCTTGACCGTGCTGATGGCTTGATTGGTGCCAGTAAGGCACTGGCGATGATGGGGAATTACCAGGAAGCAGAAAGTGTGGTGGCGGACGCCATTGATGATGAGGATTATGTGGGATTTCCGCTGCTGACGACGCAACTGGCAGAGATAATGCGGGCCACAGGCAGATCGGCAGAAGCCCTGGCGATGCTGCAACAAGTTGTGGATGGTAATGCAGAACCTCCAGTGCGCACATTGGTGCAGTATGGCAGTCTGCTGAAGTTTGTTGGTGAGAACGAGCAGGCGTTCTCGGTTCTGGACAGGGCGGTGCAGCGCTACAACGATGGTCTGGTGTTTAGTTCAGAAGATGTCGCCATGGTGGCAATGGCGAGCTGGTTGTTAGGTAATTTTCATGACGCCAATAGCCTGTTTGACGAGGCGACCCGTGCTAATCCCAATAACCTTGAGGCCCATACCCTGTGGGCGGATCTATTTCTTGAAAAATACAACGCGGCAGATGCAGAGCGCGGTTACCAGGATGCGCTGGATCTAAACGGACGCCATGTGCCTGCCCTGGTTGGTATGGCCCGTGTAGTTGGGGATGAGCGCTCATTGCAACGGGCCCTGGCCATTAACCCTAATTCGATTTTAGCGCTGGAGACCTATGGGCAGTTGCTCATGATGAACGGGCGCGAGGACGAGGCGCAGGAATATTTCCGCCAGGTGTTGGCGCTGAACCCTGAGTCTTTAAAGACACTGAGCGTGCTCGCGGCCAAGGCAGCCCTGGAAGAGCGCATGTCCGCCTACGAGGACTATCGCCAGCAGGTTGAAGCATTCAGCCCTGATAACGCGGAATTTCTTGGTCATATCGCAGACAGTTTTGGTAATAACTATCGCTTCACCGAAGCAGTGGAGTATGCCCGCTCCAGCATCGAGTTTGACCCGGAGTACTGGCAGGGCTACACCTTGTTGGGCAGTAATCTGATTCGTCTTGGCGAAGAAGAGGAAGGACGCCGAAATCTAGAGATTGGATTCGATAACGATCCTTTCAACGTAATGACTTCCAATATGCTGAAAGTCTTCGACACCTTAGAGACTTACGCCACAGTGGAAAGCGAGCATTTCAAGGTGCATATGAGTGAGCGCGACTCACTTATTCTATGGCCTTACCTCGAGCCGCTGCTAGAGGAAAGCTGGACAACGCTGAGCGCAAAGTACAACTATGAGCCGGAAGGCAAAACACTTATCGAAGTCTTTGAGGACACCGCAGATTTCGCTGTCCGTTCAGTGGGACTGCCGGATATTGGCCCTTTGGTTGGCATCTGTTTCGGTAAAGTCATTACCCTCATTTCGCCCGATACGCTGACGGCAAACTGGCAGGAGATCGTCTGGCATGAGTTTGCGCACGTCATCACCTTGCAGATGACCGATAACAGAATTCCACGCTGGCTGTCAGAAGGCATATCAGTCTGGGAAGAGCGGGAAGGCAGGTCTTACTGGGGACGCAGTCAGGGCCTGGATCTGGTGCGTGCCGCGGAAGAGCAGAAGCTTTTGCCAATAGGCGATCTCAACAGCGGTTTCTCCGGCGCGCAGAACAATGCTGACCTGAGCTTTGCCTATTTCCAGTCTTATCTGGTAGTGGACTACATCACTGAAACTTACGGCTTCAATAAACTCGTTGACCTGATTTACGAATATGGCGAGATCAAGGAGGAGTCAGAGCGCTTTCGAGCGGCATTCGACATGAGCCTGAATGAATTTGACGGTGGATTTCAGCGCTGGATCGATCAGCGGGTACAGGAAATCAATGTCTATGCCCATACGGAAGATGTGCCAGACGAGGGAGAAGGTCACGGTCACGGCATTCGAGAAAACAGCAGCGCTATCCTCGCGGAACTCTACAATAATGCTTCATTGAAGCAGCACATGCGTTCGCGAATCGAAGAAAACGAACGCGACTTTCAGGCCTACCTGCAATTAGGCATCGTACTGTTCAAGGAAGAGGCCTTTGCCGAAGCCAAACAGTATCTGGAAATAGCCTACGAGATGCTGCCCAGCTATACCGGTTATCCCAGTCCAGCATTGGTGCTGTCACAGATTTATGACCGCGAAGGTAATCAAGAAGCAAAGTTACAGTGGTTGGAAACGCTGCTAGAAAACCTGCAGCATGACTATGGCGCCGCCATTGAGTTAGCAGAGTCGGCCCTTGCCGCAGCGGACTACGAGCGCGCAGCCTACTATATTGACCGGGCGATCCAGGTTGACCCTTATCGCAATGATGTCCACGAGCTGAAGGCACGGTATGCTGAAGCGGTGAGCGATAGTGCCCTGGCAGTCACCGAATATGAAGTTATGATGCAGCTTGAAATCAGTGATCCGGTAGAGGCGAGAACTAACCTGGCGGAGGCTTATCTCAATAATGGGCAGCCCGGGCAGGCCAAGCAGAATTTGCTTTATGCCCTGGAACAAGCGCCAAGTTTTGAGCGCGCACAACGGCTTCTACTGGAGTCTGTTGCAGGAGAATCCGGCCAGTGAGATTTAGTTGCCTGGCGAATCTGTGTTTGCTGAGCTTGTTGGCAGGTCCGGTTGTCGCGCAGGTGATGCCCTTACCCAGCAACAATGAAGATCTGGCAATCTACGGTACAGACATTGCGGAATTCACCTGGCTGCGCGGTCAGTATACCAACCATGGTGGTGGTCAGGGTGGATATGGCTGGCGTCGTCGCGGTGGCTGGTGGGATACGGACTATCCGGACTCTGATGAAAATTTTCTGCGGGGTGTTCAGCGTTATACCAATGTTGATACGAACCCGGGTAACCACACTTATATTCAGCTTACGGATCCGCGCTTATACGAACATATTTTTCTCTACATGAACTGGAAGCGGGTGCCAATTGGTTCCTCCTACAGCGGTCCCAATTTTTCGCCCGAAGAGATCGAAGCGCTGCGTGAATTCATGTTTCGCGGTGGCTTTGTCATGGTCGATGATTTTTGGGGGCAACCTCATCTCGATGACATGTTCGTGGAGATGGGAAAGATCTTCCCCGATCGCGAGATTGTGAAACTGGACACCAGTCACGAAATTTTTCACACGTTTTTTGATATTGATGAAATCGCGCAGGTTCCGGGTCGTATGGTGACCTGGGACTTTGGTGGCTTCATGAATCTCGATGACCCGAGTTACCCTCCCGAGGTGTATGCAGTTTTGGATGATGATGGCCGGGTTATGATGGTGGCAAATTACAACACAGATCTGGGAGATGGCTGGGAACATACTTTTTATGAAGGCTATCCCACCAGGTCTACCAACGAAGCCTACAAAATCGGCATTAATTTTCTCATTTACGCATTTAGCCATTGAGCGACTGAAAGAAAGGACTAAACCATGGCAGAACAAGAAGAAGTACTGGATAGCGAGGGTCAGGATGATATTGCTCTGGTCAAACGCATGCAGGATGGTCGCGACCAGATTGTTGGCGAGATCAAGAAAGTTATCATTGGTCAGGAAGATATTATCGATGAACTGCTGATTGCGTTATTTGGTGGTGGTCACGTGCTGGTGACCGGTGTTCCTGGTCTGGCAAAGACCCTGCTGATCAAGACAGTAGCCGATATCCTGCAAGTTGACTTCAGCCGTATTCAGTTTACGCCTGACCTGATGCCAGCTGATGTAGTGGGCTCCGAGGTCGTTGAAGAATCGGCAGAAGGTGGACGCCAACTCAAGTTTGTCAAAGGACCCATCTTCACCAATATCCTGTTAGCGGATGAAATTAATCGAACGCCTCCAAAGACCCAGTCTTCACTCCTGGAGGCGATGGAGGAGCGTCAGGTGACAGCGGCCGGGGTCACCTATCCCATGTCCAAACCCTTCTTCGTGCTGGCGACTCAGAACCCGATTGAGCTGGAAGGAACCTATCCCTTGCCGGAGGCACAGTTGGACCGCTTCATGTTTAAAATCGAGCTGGGCTATCTTTCTGAAGATGATGAAGTAAAGGTGGTGAGCCAGACCACACAAACCCATGATAGTGGACTCGCTCACCCATTGAGCGGTGAAGATATACTGGAATTTCAGCGCATCGCTCGCCAGGTGCCGGCAGCTGAAGCGGTGATCAAATATGCTGTGAGACTGGTGCATGCTTCTCGCCCCCAGAGTGAGACAGCGCCGGACTTCATCAAGGATTGGGTCAGCTGGGGGGCAGGTATTCGCGCCTCGCAGAATTTAATTCTCGCCGGTAAGGTGAGGGCCTTGCTTCTGGGTCGCTATAATGTTTCCTACGGCGATGTGCGCGCCCTGGCACCTTCTGTGTTGCGGCATCGTGTGTTGCTGAATTTTCATGCCGAAGCGGAACGCGTCACTACCGACGACGTAATCAAGCGCTTGCTGGAAGCAGTACCTGAGCCGAGCTCCGAGATTTGAGCTCCGCCTTCGTTCATCATTGAAGAATTAACGCTATGGCAGATTCCATCAATTTCCTTGACCCTGATGTGCTTGCGGGCCTCAGCAATCTCGAATTGCGTGCGCGGGTAGTGGTGGAAGGTTTTCTCTCCGGCCTGCACAAGAGCCCGAACCGCGGATTCAGTGTTGAATTCAATGATTACCGGCACTATCAGCGCGGTGACGATATGCGTCACGTGGACTGGAAACTCTACGCGCGCAGCGACAATATGTACATTAAGCAATATGAAGATGAGACTAATGTCCGCTGTATGATTTTGCTGGATACCAGCGCCTCCATGGCATACAGCTCCGGGGGTATGAGTAAACTTAACTACGGCATTACCCTGGCCTCAGCCCTCGCATATTTCATCATGAAGCAGCGCGATGCCGTGGGTCTGATAACCTTTGATGATCAGGTCAGGGAATATCTTCCAGCCAAGTGCAGGCAACCGCATCTGATGCATGTTCTGCGTACCCTTTCCACGGTAGAGTCTGGCAATAAAACTGACACGGTAAAGCCACTAACTGATCTTGCTGCATCATTGAACAAGAAGAGCATCGTAATTCTCATTTCAGATATGCTGGATGACGAAGAGCGAGTAATTAATACGCTGCAGAATTTGCAGGGTATGGGAAACGACATCATTACATTCCAGATCATGGATGATGCGGAACTCAACTTTCCGTTCAATGAAGCATCAGAGTTTATTGACATGGAAGACAATGAATCTTACATCACGTCACCCGCAGCGATACGGAATGCCTACCTGGAAAACCTTAATGAATTTTTAGGCTATTGTCGTAAAACGTGCCAGAGCAGCGGGGTGGACTATTGCCTGCTCAATACCGGTGAGCCGCTGGACGAGGCTTTGTCTGCTTACATGTCCAAACGGGCCAAGAGTTTCTAGGAGTCGCAGTACGCCATGGTATTTCTGACACCGCTGTTCCTGTTAGGCCTGTTGGCAGCCCTTATCCCGGTAGCGATTCACCTTATCCGTCGGGAAAAGCCACCCAAGATTATGTTCAGTACCATTCGATTTCTCAAGAAGACATCGAAGAAGCTGGTCTTGTTTCAGCACCTGCAGCAGATTGCCTTGTTACTGCTGCGGGCCGCTGTCATCGCCCTGCTGGTTATCGCGTTCGCCAGGCCACTATTGAATCAATCGGTGGCGCGATTGGTGGACGCGGACCCACAGTCAGCCGTCATCCTGTTGGATACTTCCATGAGCATGCGCTATGGCGATAATTTTGACGACGCCAAGGCTGAGGCGCTGGATGTATTGGATCGCTTTACTGGAGGAGACGAAGTTGCACTGGTGGCATTTTCCGGTGGTGCCGAGTTGGTGCGCGAACTGGATGGAGATGTCGACAGCATCCGCGAGCTCATTGAAGACATTGAAGAACCTGGCTACGGCGCGACCCGCTACTACCCCAATCTGCGCTTGGCCGATCAGTTGCTGGAAAACTCCCGTTATGAAAATCGTGCGATCTATCTAATTTCTGATTTTCAGGACATTGGCATGCAGGCGGCGGATGAAACCTGGAAGCTTGCGCCGGGCGTCGCATTGAATCTGATAGATGTAGGTGCAGCAGAAAGTGAAAATCTGGCCCTCACGGATGTGCGCGCGCCGGAGCAACTTCTCGAAGATTCTGCGGAACAGCAGATTTTGGCGCGGGTGCGAAGCACCGGCACGCGCCTGCTTGAGCAGGGGGAAGTTAGCCTTAGTCTGAATGGGCAAATGGTTGATCGAGCCGGGCTGGATCTTGCTGATCGTTCAGAGCAGGTCGTTACCTTTGATGTCGAATTCGATGCTGAGGGTACCTACGTGGGAGAAGTGCGGGTAAGCGGCGATGAGTTCAGCGATGACAATGCCTATTATTTTACCGTCGATGTCCTGCCCAAAATCAACGTGCTGCTGGTTAATGGCGAGTCTTCCGCAAATTGGTTTGACGACGAGGGTCACTGGTTTGGACTGGCGGTGAGCAGTACAGAGGGATCGCCATTCTCCCTGCAGACTATCGAATCAGCGGAATTGTCTGCTGCTGCGTTGCGTCAGAGTGATGTTGTGGCATTGCTCAATGTGGGCGATCTCAGCACCGGCCAGGCGAGCGAATTGACCGATTACGTCAACCAGGGGGGTAGTCTGCTGATTGCGCCCGGAGACCGGGTCAATGCAGAGTTGTTCAATCGCCAGTTTGGAGAAATCACGCCGGCCCAGCTCCAGAGTACAGATATGCTGGGGCGCGGCGATTACCTGGTGATTGCAGACTATGATCGGCGGCACCCGATTCTGCGACCACTGGACAGCGATTGGATGGCGCGCTTTCAGGGGCATTGGCTGCTTAGGCCAACTGAGGAAGCCAATGTGCTCATGCAGTTCGACAATACTGAGGCAGCGTTGGTTGAAAAAGATGTCGGTGAGGGCAGAGTGCTGCTGTTTGCTTCGAGCCTGGATCTGGAGTGGAATAATTTGCCGCTGCAGGGGCTATTTCTACCTTTTATCCATGAAACTCTGAGACATCTCGTGCAATCAGAGATCGGGCCAAGGTCATTCAATATTGGCGACAGCATTAACTTTTCCTTGCCCGGATCAGAGCAAAACCCTGTCATCGTTAGCAACGTCGACAATCAAACCCTCAGTCTGGCAGATAACAAGGTTCTGATCGCCAGCGAACCTGGAATACTGACCGCTTCGGCTGGCGATAGCGCGGCGCGCTATGCAGTTAATATGCTGCCTGAAGAGAGCAATCTGACTCGATTACCGCTTTCGACCCTTTATGATGCTGTAGTTAACCCGGACACCAGTCCGCTGCAGTCACGCGCTGTGCAAACCGCACAACTCATTGAAGAATTGGAGCGACCGCAGCGGCTGTGGTGGTGGATTCTTGGCCTGGTGATGTTGCTGCTGCTGATGGAAGCTGTGATTGCCAATCGTACCTACCGATAGTCCTGCTTAATATTTCGATTGTCTTGTCTGGTCGAACTTGCCCTCCCGAGCCCTTTGC
>CENZ01200891.1_pt1 | contig 15428 bp, 14 predicted proteins | sample 361341 | NCBI WGS metagenome assembly CENZ01 (sample SAMEA2619782, study PRJEB7988) | marine metagenome | biome: marine biome (ENVO:00000447); feature: deep chlorophyll maximum layer (ENVO:xxxxxxxx); material: "saline water (ENVO:00002010), including plankton (ENVO:xxxxxxxx)" | depth 50 m
CCACCGAGGCCAAGGTTGTGTTGGAGCGCGTGCGTCGCGCCTTCAACCTGTCGGTCACCCGCGTCGCCGCGCAGCTGCCACACCAGTTCCGTACATTGCGCGAGACCGGTTGCGCCGAGAGGATGACCTTTGGAAAGGAGGCCACCTGATGGGTTGGTGACAACCTTCCCACCGTAGGTGTTGTCGCCGTCCCAGATGAACTGCTCGGCCGTTCCTTCAGGCGTCAATCCGAGCGCCTCGTAGGTCAACAGTTCATTGGCCGTGAAGCAGTCGTGAAGTTCAACAACCTGGACGTCTTCAGGACCGACACCGGCCTCCTCAAAGACCTGGTCAGCAGCGGCTTTGGCCATGTCCACGCCGACAAGCTTGCGTAGTGAATGTGCATCAAGGGTGCTGGGGAAATCCGTTGTCATGGATTGCGCCTTGATGGTGATCGCATTGTTCAGGCCATGTTTGGCGGCAAAATCTGCCGTACAGACCACAGCTGCGGCTGCGCCACAGGTGGGTGGACAGCATTGAAAGCGAGTCAGCGGTCCGAAGATATGCGGAGACTCCATGATTTCTTCAACCGACAGAGGGTCGCGGAATACTGCGTACGGGTTGTTGGCGGCGTGCTGCCTGGCTTTTGCCGAGATTTTCGCAAACGTTTCCGGTTTGGTGCCGTATTCCTCGAGATATTCCTGACCGGCACCACCAAAATACTGAGCAGCGTCAGGTGCTTTCTTGTCTACGGCCTGCATCGTTTTGCGCTCTTTGAACATCCGTTTGAGTGGGCTTGGTCGGTCAGAGTAGATAGCGCCCAGCGCGCCAGGATTCATCTGCTCGAAACCGAGTGCCAGGGCACAATCTGTCATTCCTGCTTCAACGGCCTGTCTTGCGAGGTAGAGGGCGGATGACCCCGTGGCGCAATTGTTGTTGACGTTGATAATGGGAACGCCGGAGAGGCCGAGGCCATACACCGCTGCCTGACCGGAAGTCGAGTCGCCATAGACGTAGCCGACGTAAACCTGGCCGATATCGGTATAGCTGAGTCCAGCGTCTTCGATAGCCAGCCGCGCTGCGGTTTCACCCATCACCTGGTAGTCGTCACTGGCGCCAGGTTTGGTAAATGGAATCATGCCGACGCCGGCAACCTTGATGTTCTTGGCCATGGTTTTATGTCCTCTCGATCAGATCATGGTGATGGTTGGATGTGCCAGCTAGCATCGCAATCAGATATTCAGACTGGCGTTTGCGGCAAGCCTAGTGGCAACGGGAGCCGCGATCAAGTCTGCGCCGCTTTGAGCAGCCGTGCCAGTCGTCGATTCGGAAACGGATGGTTCTTTCTTGAGCCGGCTCTCATTGCGTTATAGAACCGCGCCATCGTTGCCATGACCTGACCGTAACGGATTGCCCATTCCCTGGTCCAGGAATCGAGTGCCAGCAGACCGGAATCGACCAATTCCTGAATATGGGTCAGCACAAATATCTGGAACTCGAAGTTGGATGCCTTCTGGAGACCAAACCTGCTAACCGCCTCCTGTTCCAATGTTTCGTCTGAGAATGGCGTGAGAACGGGCCAGACGAGACTGTGAAGCAGTTGGGCGGTGTCGTACTGCCGATGCTGTTTCAGGAAGGCCTGTTCTCGGTCGCTCAGATCAAAATCGCTATCCAGGCTGAGCCTGAAATCGGTCAGGTATGCGGTCTTTCCATCCGAGAGGATGTTCGCCATATGTGCATCAAAGTGAATGACGTTTTGGCTTTGTAGAAATTCCGCGACGCGCATCATCTGCTTCAGCAATGGGATCGTCTGCCTGGGTTTCTGCATGAGCCACGGACCCGCGGTCAATGGCTGCGATTTGAGAAACAGGATCACCTGGTGACGGGTCAGGGCTCGATCCCTGGGGTACTGCCCGACGTGTTTGCTGTTACCCCAGTAGCGTTAATTGGTCGGCCAGTTCCTGTTCGTTCTTCTCGTCCGGTGTGTTGACCGGAAGGGTGTCCCGGACGATTCGATGATGGTGCATCAATGGAAACGCGGTGCACTCACCTAACAACACCCAGTTGGTTGTCTTGGTATGGCTGAAGACTTCACGAAAGACGCCAAACCCGGCAGAACCCACACCATAGTTGTACTACAGGGGTAACTGATAATGGTTGCGTGTCGAATACGGGTCCGTCAGTTCCAGTTCAGTGACCGGAATTCGTTTGACAAAGACCTTGTGAGCGCCGAGGTTCATCGCATGAGAAACGCCCCAACTGCTATCACCTTTACCGGATTGCCTGACCTTGCGTATCAATACCTTGTCGCTCAGGCGCGCGATCTGTGTACTGAGTTCGTAGTGACTTTGCTTCCGTGCGGGCAGGTTATTGGTGAATCTGGTTCCTCGTGTTGAATTGTTTCGACTTGTCACTAAAGGCTTCCTTCTTGCTTGCCAACACGCAGGTCAACACAGATTCAAAACAGAAAAGTCCCTGAATCAAGTCCAAGCAAGACACGACCTACGGCGTGCTGATACTGGGGGGATACCATGATGTGTTGCCGCACGACCGCGACGTCTCTGCGGAGTCGTTCAAGCGGGCTGGTGAGAAAGTTCGCGCTGACGCCGCTTGCTGCATGCAGGTGCTCAACGGCGGTGACCGTATCCTGGGCAGCGGCGGAGCAGGCGAGCTGCAGACGAGCGCGGTCTTCACGCGAGGGCGAATCGCCCTTTTCGACCTGATGCCACATCTCTCCAATACGATCGAAGACGTAGGCTCTGGCTGCTCCCACGAGCCGTTCAGCCTGAGCCAGGGCCCATTGTGCATCCTCACGTTCTGCGAGCTTGCTGCTACTGGCGCGCGGTTTTTTGGCAGTCGCGAGTTCAGTAAATGCATCAATGGCTGCCAGAGCGATACCCGTTGCCACGCCGACCTTGTTGAATGCCAGGCGGCTGTGCGGAGGAAGACGAAACAGGGTGCCGGTCTGATAGTCAGCCTTACGACTGCTCTTGCTGATCAACTGCGTTGGCACCGCGAGATTGTCAATCCGTACATCGTGACTACCGGAAGCACGCATGCCACTCACGTGCCAGGTGTCCAGAATTGTGAACTGATCCCTGGGCACAAGAGACTCGATGAGCAGGGGTCCATGTTCGTCACGTACCTTCTCTTTTGAGCGGTGACCTGTGACCAGGAAGCTCTGACTCCAGAAATAGTGGGCATTGTGAACACCGCTCGCAAACGGCCATTGACCGTCGACGTTGTAGTGATCTTTTTCCTCCCACGCGTTGCCAAGTGGATTCAGTGCGCCTGAGATAATGAGTTCGGGATCGTCAAAAATGGGTTTTAGAACTTCGACTGGATAGGCCGCGCTCAGCGCTCCCATCACTTCGATGCCAATCATCAGGTTCCAGCCTGCGGAACCGTGCATGCGTGAGATTGCTTCGATCACGCGGATCTGCTCTTCCGGATGGCACTCGGCCCCGCCCAGTTGCAGTGGGACACCAACACGGTAAAGCCCGGCCCGGGCCATATGCATCGCGACATCCGCGTGCAGGTGCCGCTGAGTTTCTGACTGCTCCAGGTGGCTTGAGACAACGGGAGACAGGTCATCCACGAGCGTGGCCAGATGGGTATAACTGGGTGACTGCCTGTACACGGTCCGAACATGCGTGATACGTGATCTGAATGCAACCGTGTCGCATTTGCCACAGAGGGCAGATTGAGGACGCTGATAGGGCAGAGTGAGTGCTGAGTAAGGGCTCAGTGAGGGGCCGAGCGGTCTCCTGTGGATACCGGGCGGCATCTGACGGGGAATACTTCAGAATTTCTGCAGCGTTGGTGTTCTATAATTAGTTCAAGATCAAAACGGCTTTATTCGTGAGCCCATGAAAAAGTAAAAAGTAGAAAGCTAAAAGTAAATAGGGACCGTATATGCAAGTCTCCCGTGTAGACGCAACGCTGGGAGCGTTGGTGACAGACGTCGAACTGCGATCGCTTGACGACACAGCGATCAACAACATCCTCGATGCGTGGCATGAGTGCGGCGTACTGGTTTTTCCGGATCAGCATCTCACAGACGACGAACAGATAGCATTCTCGAGACACTTTGGCGCGTTTGAGCGTGGGCTTAGTCCCGAATCAACCCATAAGCTGGCGCGAATCACGAATCTCACACCCGCGGGTGAGGTTGCTGAACCGACCAGCCTGCAGGTCCGTTTCCACGAAGGCAACACAGACTGGCACAGTGACAGTTCCTACAAGAACGTTGGCGCGAAAGCATCGATTCTGAGTGCACGACAAGTGCCAGCGGAAGGTGGCGAAACCGAGTGGGCGGATATGCGTGCTGCCTGGGACGCGCTCGATGTCGATACTCAGCAATCGTTGGAGGACAAGATCGCGGTACACAGTTTCGCCTACAGTCACAGCTGGCATGGCGGCCTCGAAATGGTGGGTGAGAACATTCGATTTCTGCCACCTGTAGAGCATCCAGTTGTTCGGGTGCACCCCGCGACAGGTCGGAAAAACCTGTTCGTCGGGAGACATGCGAGTCATATTGTTGGTGAAGATGAGTTGGAGAGCCGGTTGCTCCTGCAGAAGTTGACGGATGATGGTGCGAAGGCCCCTCGATTGTGGAAGCATCCCTGGCGGTCCGGTGACATTGCGATCTGGGATAACCGCTGTGTTCTTCATCGTGGTCATCTCTGGCCTCTGACCCAGCCTCGATCAATGGTCCGAACGACCATTGCGGGTGATGATCCTGATAATGAATGGGCGATGTCAGCCTGATGGATCCATTATTCTCATCCGCGTTGGAACTCATGTTGGTGGGGATGGGATCGGTGTTCTTTTTTCTGACCCTGCTGGTGTTGGCCATGCTCCTGATGAGCCGGCTGGTTGGACTGATGGTTCCGGTGGGCCAACAATCGTCAACAGGGAACACGCGACCAGGTGATGTGATACCCGCGGCACATGTGGCAGCAATATCGGCTGCGATTGCAATGCATCGCCGTGGTTCAGGAGACGGACACGGGAGTCGGACAACCGAAACGAGTGGCCCGGGAGACCGGGTCTAGTTCGGAGTAATCCGAGCCGATGTCTTCAAAACACGTCCTTGGATGGGTTTTTAAGACGGGTTGGAGGTCTGCCGCACAGAAAGTGGCGCTGGCTCTTGCAGCAAGCAACACATACTGACCCGGTGGTGCACCCCTCGGGAGCGTTGGCAACGAAAGTTGTGGCCGTCAATCCAGCATCGTCCGCTGTAACAGGGGGATGGTGTCGGGAGGCTCTTTGGACGCTCGCTGTCTCACCACGGTCCGGCGAACAAGGAAACCTCTAGGGACCTGTTTGACCGACGTTGGTCAACCGCCTCTGCCGGTGTTGGAGGTTTCCGCAAGGAGACCGTCCTAGCGGCAGGATTGGAAGACGAATCAGGTACGGGTCTCGAACCGGAATCGAACAAGGCGCTCCCTGCGAACGGGTGTGACCGCCTAGGGCGAAAGCCCGGTTGGCTAGGCTACGACACAGAGGGAAACCTCTCCGGTGACCGGGGAAGTGACAGCCTTAATGGTCAGGCGCCTGGCGCCGGTCTGCGAAGACGGTGACATCTTCGGTGTGAACGCCAGTCAGTGGCTGAGGATTCGTCCCCAGTCGGTAACGCGTTGACACAGGTGAGGCACTGTCTGAGATTCGCCTTTAGGACAGTTGTGACAAGCGCCTGTGATCCTGCCGAATCGCGCTTACCTTTGGCTAAGAATGCTGACGACGTCCGGGACGAATGGGTCATGGGTGCCGATCAGGTTGTCATCACGGGCGTGGTGACTGTGTGACCGGTAACCATGATACCTTTCAGATGGGAACCCTGCCTTTTGGCGGAGTTTCTTTTTTTATGGGTGCGCGTCCTGTTGAGGTACGGTGAATACGTGAGTACGGTGAATGCCTCATCGTGGGCAATGGTGCACCAAGCCGGATTCCCTGCGCCCTTTGTACACAATTTGTGTACCCATTTCGCTGGGCGTCATGACTGGTACTTTTGTTGTGAAGTGGCGGTTGTGAACTGGCGGTTACGAACTAACGCGTGAGGCCACGTTTTTCGCCAATTGCGAATTTGTGATGAACGTTGCCTGATGAGTCATCCCGCTCGTGTCGACCAGCTTTCCGTTCTCAACACTCGGCCTGTAACGGGTTCGTTGCAGGTATTTTTTGACCTGTTGTCTTGCCGCAAATCGGACGTTTCCTTCGGGGAACCTCACCTGATCGACTTCTCCGGTGCGTGTGACCCTGTACGTGGCTGTCAGGTATGGAGATGCATCTTTTGGTGGATTGATAAGGCGGATGGTTCGCATGTTGGCTCGGATAACAATGGGCTGGCCGAAGAACTGATCCCGCAGTTGGTTCGCGTCCAGTTGGGTGTCGATGATGGCGAGTGCCCTCATGTAGTAGGTCCGTGCTCTGGGTGATTGACGGCGATTGAAGAAGTCACCGGCATTGACCAGTGCATTGATCTTGTCCAGGCGGTCGGTACCCAGGTCATTTACTATGGTATCGAGGGAACGATTGAGGTGGCGGAGCCCTGAGGCCCGCTTTCCTCGGAGGTACATTGCGCGTGACAGGTGCTGGTAGGGTTCGAACAATCGAATGTCATCGGGGCCATGGATGTCGCTGATGATGTCGATGGACTGCTTATAAAGCCTGGACGCCTCCCGATAGAGATCAACCTTGTGCCGTTCAAGGAACTTCTGATACTCCTGGTACTGGATGACATCCTTCAGTGCAACATGTGCGGGTACGCAGGAGGTGGGTGAACCACGACTACCTTGCGGTGGTCCGCGGATTGCATCACGTGTTTCAAATTCGATGGTCTCTCCATCCTGGTAGTCGCCGCCGCCGTCATTGCAGCCACTGTTATCAACGTACAGGGGCAGGTCCATGGCAGAACTTTGATGATCCAGAACCATGCTTGTTGCGCGTCCCATATAGTAGTGAGCGGTCTCCATAATACGGTTCGTATGAGCTTCGCTCGATTTTCCATGGTTCTTTTCACTGATTCGCAGCGCCTGCTGTTGGAAGCTGTCGGCTTCCCGCATGACCGCGTATTGACCCGTACCCGTGAACTTACCGACTTTCTGGAATGTATGGACCTCAGCTAGTTTGGTTGCACTGAGTTTATGGAGAAGCGGCAGCTGAGTCAGGCTATCCACGCCGTTCAGTTTGTGGTCCACACTCTGTGCGAGTTGATAGGAGTTCGTTGCAAAATCGAAGGCACCTGCGGTGCGTTGCATATCACCCTGGATAGTGAGAAGCATGACCAGCAAGGGGTGTGCAATTTCGCCCGCGGCCTCCATGGTATCGAGCGCACTGGTAAAGCTTGCCGCTGCATCTTCTGGTCGTTGCAGCACGATCTGTAACACGGCCCGGTTGGTGAGCATCGCTGCTATTTGCCAGGACGGCATTCGATCATCGAGTTTGAGTGCGGTGAGTGTTGATTCCGCCTGGGCGACTTCATCAGCATCTACGTGCGCCAGGACCGTCTCGTGGAGGGTTGCAAGATCGTCTGGCAAACCGGGTATGTCGTATTGAAGATCCGACATGTAGACACGCATCCGTGCCTGGACATCGGGCTCTGCCGGGATCGCTGCCTCGGTGGCGGGTTGGGATGAATCGGCAGGTGCGTCTTCCTGAGCGTTGATGCGTGGCACATTGAACACGGTCATCGCAACCATTAGTGATCCAACAACAAGGAGTCTTGTCAACGTCTGGGCTGACGTAAAGGCCAGTGACTGGGCCAGCATGCGCAAGGTATCGGGCGAACCGTTTGTCATAGTTCTTTATTGAGCAAACATCCGACTTAGTCAAGGGGTCTGGTGCCGTTTTTGATAGGAGGGGCGGGTAGGATGGTACCCAGTGTGGTATCGGCACCGCGTATTCTGTGACATATGCGTTTCTGTGCCGGAATAACCCCGTTCATATGCAGTATTGGCGAGCGCTCGGTTTAAACAATGGTTGCGTGATTGCTCGGTCTGACGGATGACTCAAGATACCCATACAGGTCTTCCAACGATGCCATCATGGCGTGTTGTCAACTTGTCCGTCGAGAAGATGCCGGGAGTGAGCAGCGCTACCAAAACGACGAAGGCCCAGCGAATCTATGATATCTGCTCGATCCTGCGAGAAGTCGATCGGGATGCCGGTTGCATCAGCGATACGAACCATGCGCTGAAAGTTGGCGGCGACACCAGCGGTGTCTACCAGTACGTCGTTGCCTGCAACAGACAGGAGTGCATCTCTTGCGAGATTCAACTGGTGTTCATCTCGGGATACTAGCGTTTCTGCAAATGCCCGTAGCTCGTTGACGTAGGGCACCTGAGTCCCGGCGGTTGTCTGACCATTGACCAGTGCCAGATCAATATCGGTTTCAGTGATACGTGAGCTCACACGGAGCATCAGGGCATGTGAACTCGTTCAGTAGAAACATTCATTGACTGCGGACACCCGGCCAGCAATCAGTTCCATCTGCATTCGATTGATGCTGCGGGTTTTCAGGCCTACGAAGTTCTGCATCCCCTCGAACGAGAGATACTGGGCTGATCCCACACGAATCCAGTCCCGCAGCGCGTCAGGAATCAGCGTTAGGGCTCTGACAACGTTAGCCGTAAAATCGCCGGGCCAGAGATCAGATTCTGCGTTGACGGCGCCGTCAGGTGGCAGCATAGGAACGAACCCGGTGTCATGTCGCGCCAGTTCCGGTCGGTAGTGGCCAGGCGCGCCTGGCAATGCATCAGGCAACGGTTCCGGTGTTATACCAAGCGCCCGATGGAATTCGTCGATAGAGAAAGTGACAACCACAATGCCAAGTAACTCAACGTAGTGCGCATCGCTGATACCGTCATCGGCGAGCGAGGTGACAAACGACTGTGTAATCCGACCCTGGTCCGTGACAATGCGATGAATCGCCTCGATGGCCTTCATCGGGAGGGTTGCGGTTCGATGAGCGTTGCCGTGTTCGCATTCACCGTGCTGGCCATACGCCGACAGCGCCTGTTTTCTTCTCTGGCAGGTGGAACACTGTGTCGCCAGCCTTGATTCTTCGGCAATGGCGATCCTCTCGGCACCGCTCCACCATTGACCCGGAGATCGTAAACGTTCCCAGAACCATCGGTATGCCTCGCCAAGGTCGTCACGTACCTCAAACGGCAGGTTGTTGAAACTGAATGCTTCAGGCATGGGTTATCCCGGGTTCAAACCTGTCGTGATGATGGAGGGTTCGACACATAATCACAATCCCGCAGGGTCTGCGCTGTCGCCACGACATCTTCGACTCGTTATGCTTGGGTTTTGATGTCCACCGAGTGAGGAGTGCTATGGCGCAGTATCATCAGCAGGCGCTGGAGCTGGTCAGAAACAATGACTGGGAGGGTGCCCATACACTGATCCAGGACTATTCGGATGATCTGGCCTGTGTTGTTCATGGTTACCTCCATCGCATGGAAGGTGATCTTGGCAATGCACGCTACTGGTACGGACGTGCTGGGGAGACAATGCCGGACAATTCGCTCGAAAAGGAGTACTCGCGAATTTCAGATCAGGTCTGAGCGTTTACGAACAGGTGGATGTTGGCATTGCAGGGGCTGGAATCGCTGGCCTGACGACCGCACTGACGCTGAACGGGCTTAATCCTCAGCTGATGGACGATGTTCGAATCCAGCTGTTTGAACGATCCAGTGCGCCTGGTGAAGCCGGAGCGGGTATCCAGATCAGCCCAAACGGCTGTTCAGTACTTGATAGACTCGGGTTGCTGGACCCACTGGTGGATATCAGTGCGGCTCCTGTTGCGATCAGGATCGTGAGCGCGCGCAATCAACGGTGTCATGTGACCGTCCCGCTGGGATCTGCTGCGGTGTTGCGGTATGGGTATCCCTACCTTACGGTCCATCGACAGGCGTTACACGAACTGCTGCATTCGGCCGTCACCGATCAGATCGGGCAGGACGCCATCCTTTTTGATGCCGGTGTCGACGAGGTGATTGATCACCCGGACCACGGGCTCCTCCGGCTGACGACGGGAGAGCAGATGACGCTCGATCTTGTCGTGGGAGCCGATGGCATTCACTCGAGTGTGCGTGACGTGGTGGGTGAGGATGTGTTGCCCAGATTCACTGGTCATGTGGCATGGCGGGGCGTCGTACCCCAATCCGTGTTGTCGAAAGCGTCACCGATCACTGAGACGATCACCAGTTGGATGGCACCTGGCTGTCACGCTGTGACCTATCCTCTGGGCGATGGTCGCATCAATATTGTCTTCGTCGAAGAGGAACACGATTGGCAATCTGAAAGTTGGACGGTTCGAGGCGATGTCGAGATGCTGAAGGAACGTGTTCAACATTGGCATCCGGACATACGTGCATTGGTGGCCAGTCTGTCGGAAGTCTATCGGTGGGCGTTGTTTGATCGACCGGTTCCATCTCAATGGTACGGCCACCATGTTGTGCTGGTGGGAGATAGCTGCCATGCGATGCTGCCCTATGCCGCCCAGGGGGCGGTGATGGCGATTGAGGATGCGGAGCAACTTGCCGTATCCTTGGTGGGACCTCCATCGACCGCTTCTAAGGGATCAGCGAGAGGGCTGGCAGACTTTTCGTCGGCACTTGCGGACTATCAACGGCATCGAATTCAACGTGTGCGTTGGGTTCAGGCGCTAGCACGGCGACATGGCCAGTTGTTTCACCTCAACAAGTGGGCCTCGGCTGCAGCGCGTCTAGGGATGCGTATCCTGAACACCAGTTATCCTGCCTACTTCCAGAAGCGTAACGATTGGCTCATGGGGTATCAGGTGCCGCCGCGGAGGTAGCTTCTCCAAGCGGTCCAGTCTCTTTGAGGGCGTTCCGTTCTGCGGAATACTCTTCCCAGGTCAGAGAGAAGGGTCGTTTGCACAGGTCGGTTCCAAACTTTCTTTCGCAGTCAGCGAAATGAAGATCATGCTCCCCATGACACAAGGGTTCTCCAAGCTCACGTTCGCAGTCCTGCTGCAGGTTATGTTGAATCTGATCGAATACGTCTGCGCTTGTGCATCCGGCGAATAGTCCGAGGACACACAGGCCGATGTATGAACGTGCCAGAAGCTTCTTACAGAGACATTTCATCATGTTGACTCCCTCGATCATTCCGGAAGACCGAGTACCCGTTTTGAAACAATGTTCAGTTGGACCTCGTTGGAACCTCCCGCGATTGACCCTGCCTTCGACCCAAGCCAGGTACGGGTGATTGCCTGTTCCTCAGGCGTGAATGCTTCTCCCTCCCAGCCGAGTGATTGGGTGCCGCGTGTGAGGAGCTGCAGTTCGAGCTGTCGCTTACGGACTTCAGCACCGTAGAATTTGAAGATCGATGTCGCGAATGTTGGCGTTCCGCCTTCCGATTCCTCGACGGTGCGTGCCTGCGTAAGGGAAAATGCTCTGGCATTCATCTGATGCTGGACAATCTGGTCCCTCAGGATGGGATCAACCAGCAGTCCTTCAGATGTTCCCACATAGTGTCGCGCCGCCTCGGTCAGCGTCATCCCTGCGATTGCCGTCCGTTTACTACTCGTCGCGGCTTCTGCCAGCATATGGATGCCGGAACGTTCGTGTTGTAGTAGTCGTTTGGCCACCGTCCAACCCTGGTTCAGGCGATGAACAAGGTTGGCTTTCTCCGCGACGGCATTGTCGAAAAAGGTCTCGCAGAAGGGTGAAGCACCGCTGATCAGTCGTATGGGGCGAGTTTCAACACCAGGTTGATCCATTGTGAACAACACGAAACTGATTCCTTCATGTTTTGGGGCTTCCGGATCGGTGCGTACAAGACAGAATATCCAGTCCGCAAAGTTGGCGCCTGAGGTCCAGATTTTCTGACCGTTGATCTCAAAGACGTCTCCCTTGTCCGCGGCACGTGTTTGAAGACTAGCGAGGTCTGATCCCGATCCGGGTTCACTGTATCCCTGGCACCAACGGATTTCGCCGGATGCGATCTTTGGCAGATGCTGTACCTTCTGTTCATCTGTACCATACTCCAACAGCGTTGGCCCGATCATTGTGACACCCATGCCCGCAAGAGGTACGCGAGCATTGATGCTGGCCATCTCTTCCAGCAGCACCATGTACTGTTCGACGGTGAGGTCGGCACCGCCATACTCTTTCGGCCAGTTGGGCACCGTCCATCCTTGCGCGTGCATTCGTTCGAGCCACACGTAGGAATCCGGATTAGTACTTCGGTTTTTCTGACCGCCGCTGACGATTTCAGCGTCGACCATGGGGGTGCGCATGCTGGCAGGACAATTGTCTTCCAGCCACGCGCGGGTATTAGCGCGGAATTCGTCGATTTCAGCCATTGTTGGATCCTGTTCGCCTGATCAGTTCTCTTGAATGTCCAATCCGCTTGGAATGCGAGGTGTTTCAAGATCTTGCAGTGTCTGCATGAGTGCCCGATTGCGGGTCCTTTCCTCATCATTCCTGGCAGACCGTCCGAAGCCCATTTGCGAAGCGTACTCGCGATGCTCGGTCACAAACGCAGGTAGATCGTCCCATACAGAGACCTGTGTGAGTTCCCTGAGTTCATCTTCCGTAATCACTTCACGCATTTTCTTCCACTGGCCGTCCAGTGAAAGCGCGTGCAGTTTCTGTCCCAGGTACTCGAGTCCATGCAGACGCAGCACCTCATGATACGTACGGGTCGATCCATAGAAGGAGAGGGGTGTCCGCAAACCATCCAAGCCTTTGACAATCTCTTCTTCATTTTCGCCATAGACCGTGTAGCCGCTTGCGGCGATATCGATGTCCGCCCAGGTTCTACCTGATCGCATCAGACCGGTTCGAATATTGGGCAACATGACTTCCCGCATATATCGGTCAGTCATGATCCCGCCGTGGGGGAGAACACCGTCGGCGATTTCTCCGGCGACCCTGGCCATCGCAGGACCCACTACGGCCAGGTAGATCTTGGGTCTGGGGTAGTCAATCGGGCCCGGGTTGAAGTTCGGTGTCATAAGGGTGAACTGGTATTGCTTACCCAGAAACTCAGGCGACTTACCGTCCTGCCAGCAGTTCCAGATCGCATGGATCATCTGGATGTATTCTTTCATGCGAGGCGCGGCGGCACTCCAGGTGCCCCCAAAGCGACGGACATTGTGTCCTTTCACCTGGCTTCCCAGCCCTAGTGTAAATCGTCCTTTCGAGAGTACCTGCAGTCCCCAGGCTTCCATTGCGAGCACCATGGGGCTGCGCGGGAATGCAATGGTGACACCGGTCGAGAGACCAATGCGTTCAGTGGCCGTGGCTGCCACGGTCATGGTCAGCATAGAGTCATGCGCCAGTTCACCGCACGTAATAGCATCGAAACCGGCATTCTCTGCGCGTTTCGCAGCTTCGGGAATCTGGTTCAGCCATCCGCCAACGCCTGTGACAAGTCGCATAGACTCTCCTGTCGCGCTCGTTCAACTTGTCAGAGCAAACCTCATCAGCTATGAAAGCGCAAGTTAGAGGTTGGCCGAACGATCCAGTATGACGGAGGAAATACCTTGCGCGTCCGCAAAACAACGATTTCGCCAGTGCGCGGGATCAGGCGTGATGTCTCGGATATAGATTCTTCCCGCCACCCTTGAGCCATCGCGTGAGCTGTGTTCGTCGTGGAAGAGACCTGCTCGGACGCGGAGAGGGGGTAGTGTGATCGCTGGTCGGTCATCTGTTGTGGATGCGAGTCTGGCAGGGGACGCACGAAGCAGTTCATCGCGCTGGGTATTCTGCAGATTGAGTTCGTGGTAGGTCAGACCTGCATGCGTCAGATCCACCAGCGTCACCAAAAGACAGAGGCTTCCGCCGATAACCACCGAGGGATGTATTGCACTGCTCTGCCAGGATGCGCCCTCGTTGTTACGGGCGGCGAGCAGATTGCCGGTGACCATCAACGCGGCCATGATCATGAAGAATTCGAATGGGAACAACGCTCTCCCCACGACCGCAGGGCTGGGTGCGGCGGCGAGTGCAACCAGGGTCAGGCCTGCTATAAGGGCCAGGAGGAGCGGAAACAGTACCAGACTCACCTGCCGGAATCGAAGATAACCCGCGACGATCGCAGTGACAGCGTAGGCGACAGTCAGGAACATCAACGGCGTCAGCTGATGCCAGCTCACCGAGATGACATGCAGCAGTCGAAGCGGCAGATCATCGACGTAGCCAATCTGCGACGCGCGAACATAGTTGCCCGGCGCCGCGATCAGAAACAGCATACCCATGGCCCATCCGGCGAATACAAGCCACGCGCCTCTCGGAATGGGGCCTCGAAAACGCTGGAACCAAGCGAACATCAGCGTCATGGCGGCGAATATCGCGATACTGAGATGTTCCAGCCAGGCGGCGGCTATCAATGACAGAATAGCGATCAGAACTTCAGCTCCCAGGCGCGGGCTGGGGTTCTGCGAAGCCCGGATGTGCAATCCGAGCCGGGACCAGAAAAGGTGCACGACCACCAACGCCAGGACGCAACCCCAGAGATAGCCGATGGCGCCGCTCTTCCACAGCATAACTTCGCCCAGTCTGTGCGGCGCAAACCACAGCAGACTGCAGCCCAGAAACAGGCAGGCCATGCGCTGAATATGATTCAGGTGGGCAAGCTGACGCCAGACGACGACCAGCATGGCTGATACGGCAACACCATTGAGGAGGTGAAACCAGAACAGTCCGTATTCAGTGGACATTGCGAGGTATGTGAGGGCAATCGTTGGTATGCGGCCTGTCCAGTTCTCATATTCAGACAGCAACAAGCCGGGAAAGTCCACGAGTAGAAAGGAGGGGATGGCACGGCAGTAATCGTCAGCGAATCGAGGGACCTCCGCAGAGAGGAAATAGATCACAAGCCCCGTGACCGCGATGAAAATGTAGGCCTGCTTGTCGTTTGCAGGCTGGTCGTGATCAATCAAATGGTGTTACCGTCGCGGTCTCTGAACCAGTGTATATAAACGGTTGATATCAGGACGGCGGGTTATCTGAGCTGGATTTTTCGCGGAAAGTGTACGCTAGCTTGGACTTATAAGTGAATACAAGCGTGACCGTTCTACTGTTGTCACCAATTGATGGAGTCAGGTGTTGAAAGTCGGATTGATTGCAGACACGCATATGCCCGGAACCATTGACGCGTTGTGGTCTGAGGTCATGGATCTGTTTTCAGACGTCGATGTGATCCTGCATGCGGGAGATCTGCACACCCTGTCTGTGGTGGACGAGTTGAGTGCCCTGGCACCCGTGTACGTTGCGCGCGGCAATGGTGATGTCGGGATCGTCGATGACCGACTGCAGGAGGCGTGGGTCCTTCCCCTGGGATCATTCAGCATTGGTATGATCCATCATTTTCCCTCACCCGAACGTAAAACGTCGCAACAGCTCCACAAGTACATGCAACGACATTTCAGGTCGGTACCGGATGTGGTCGTCTATGGGCACACACAC
>CENZ01049814.1_pt1 | contig 15389 bp, 14 predicted proteins | sample 361341 | NCBI WGS metagenome assembly CENZ01 (sample SAMEA2619782, study PRJEB7988) | marine metagenome | biome: marine biome (ENVO:00000447); feature: deep chlorophyll maximum layer (ENVO:xxxxxxxx); material: "saline water (ENVO:00002010), including plankton (ENVO:xxxxxxxx)" | depth 50 m
GTAGCCAGAGACCGCATATCTTCTGCGACGCGTGGATCGTCGATATCCGCATACTCAGCGGTTAGATCCCAGGCGGGACCCTGGATCGTTAGTGTCATGAAAAAGTGTCCCTGGGGTCAGAGTCAGGTACCAGAGTAAATCGGTGTGATCCGAAAGCCAACCCGCCCAGGTTGCAGATGCCGCCGGACTACTGACACCCAAGGACAGTACGATGACAGCTACTGAGATCCGCCAGCACCACGTGCAGATTTTCAGCGCGGCTTTCCTCACGCAGTTTCGGTAGTATTCGTTACAAAAAACCTGAGGGAGTCCCAATGCAACGACGATCTTTCTTGAAAGGCACCGCTGCAGCTCTGCTAGCTGCGCCGTTTGCGGCCTCCTGGTCTCACGCGTCAGCCCGCACGTTGGCACCCGTCCAAGATGCCTCAACGGGTTTGTCATTGCTGAGGCTACCGCCGGGATTTAGTTACTCCAGTTTCAGCTGGACCGGTGACTCGATGGTGGGTGGCGGACGCGTTCCGGCTCAGCACGATGGAATGGCCGTGACGAGGGAGGGCGACGCACTCGTGTTGCTGCGTAACCATGAGCTGGTTGTGGGTGATCCGATCATCGGAAAAAAACTGCCGGTGTACGACGACATCCTATTTCCGGTACCGGAAGACCCGACGGTAATAAGGACAATGGCGGGTGGTGTCTCGTCGGTTCGGATCGAAAACGGACGATATGCGGGGACACAGCCCCTGCTTGCCGGCACGGCGCAGAACTGTGCGGGCGGAATCACGCCCTGGGGTAGTTGGCTGACCTGTGAGGAATCTATGTTGAGGCTTGGTGAAATAGGTGGCAAGGACCATGGGTTTGTCTTCGAAGTGCCGGCGCACCAAAAGGCATCGGCCAAACCGATTGTTGATATGGGGATGTTCAGGCATGAGGCAGCTGCCGTCGATCCTCAGGCAGGTATCGTCTATCTCACCGAAGATGGCAGTCCATCTGGCTTTTACCGATTCCTGCCCCGTGATCGCCGACCAAGACCTGGAGCCCTGGAACGAGGTGGTACGCTGCAGATGTTGAAAGTAAGGGGTATGGACAATGCTGATCTGACGATGCCTGAGCAGGGCGATACGTACTCGGTGGAGTGGGTCACGATCGATGACCCGGCTCAAGGTCCCGAATCCCTGGTCCCTGGTTCCCCAGGAGGTCCAGCTGTCGTCGGTACTGGTCGGTCTGGCCCCTTCCTTCAGGGTGAAGCCGCAGGATGTGCTCGCTTCAGGCGCGGTGAAGGCTGTTGGTATCACGACGGTCTGATCTACTGGGTTGATACCAGCGGCGGAAAAGCAGGTGCAGGTAGCCTGTGGATCCTGGACACGAAAGCTGACACGCTGCTCGCGTTATTCGTCTCTCCCGGTACGGGTGTGGCAGATGCGATCGACAATGTTACCGTTGGCCCGCACGGCGTCATTATTGCCTGCGAAGATGGTGGCGGTGAGAGCGATGCGGATGGTGTAGTGACGCGAGGTACACGATTGATCGCAGTACAATCCGATGGCACCACCCAAGTGGTTGGGGAAAACAACATCCTGTTAACTGATCCTGTGAAGGACCATCCGGTGATTGCGCCTGGTGACTATAGGACATCCGAGTGGGCGGGTGCCTGTTTCTCGCCAAAGGGCGATGTTTTGTACGTGAATATTCAGAGACCGGGCGTCACGTTTGCGATCAAAGGACCTTGGGCTTCTTTGTCCTAAGTTGACTCTGACTCCAGCTTTGCTGGGTCCTAGGCGTCTTCCAAAATCATATCTGCCGCTTTCTCGGCGATCATGATTACCGGTGCATTCGTGTTTCCGGATGTCACCGTCGGCATTATCGATGCATCAACGACTGACAATTTACCAATGCCGCGTACACGTAGCCGTTCGTCGACGACAGCGCCGGCATCCTGACCCATGCGGCAGGTGCCGCATTGGTGGTACGTTGTTGTCGCGTTGGCGCGAATGTACATCAACGCAGAGTTGTCATTGCTCAGATCAACGTCTGGTTTAGGGAAAACGCGGTCGCCGCGATACTCAGCAAGTGATGGCGCAGTGAAAATCTTCTCGAGCAGCCGTAGTCCTTCGATGAGTGCACGCTTGTCTTCATCGGTCTGCAGATAGTTGCCACGTACAACGGGATGTGTTTTAGGATCAGCAGACTGGATGTGCACAGAGCCACGCGCATCCGGGACGTTGCGGTCGACCACTGCTGTCATTGCCGGATATTTTTGTGCCTGGATCCGCTTGCCTTCGCGCTGCAAAGTGGCGCCAGAAGAAAAGTGAATCTGAATGTCGGGTGCATCCAATCCTTCGCGCGTATACCAGAACGCACCGACGGTAGCGGAACCGTATGTCAAAACCCCCTGTCGCCGAAACATCCAGTCGAGCGCGGATAAACCGAGGCGCCAGCCGCGGGCTTCGCGATTGATTGATGCCTCTTCCGATAGACATTCGTAGACCATTGGTACGTAAATGTGGTCGTGCAGGTGTTCGCCAACCGCAGGGACTGCATGTTTGACCTGGATGCCTAACGGTTCGAGTACGGCGGGGTCGCCAATACCAGAGAGTTCCAGTAGCTGTGGTGAGTTAATGGCACCCCCCGAGAGGATGACGCGCTTGTTGGCCGCAATTATTTCCGTGCGCCCTTTGATATCGACCTGAACGCCGGTTGCGACGCCATCTTCTATCAGCACCTTCTCTGTGAGTGCACGTGTGATGATGGTCAGGTTTTTACGCATCCGTGCAGGCGTCAAGTATCCCACCGCGGTACTCCAACGCCGACCATGCTTCATGGTGAACTGGTAGTAACCGACACCGGCCTGTTGCTCTCCATTGAAATCTTTGGTGAAGGGAAGACCAGCTTCCTGTGCGGCAAGTACATACGCGTCCTGGACCGGTCTTTTGTCACGGACATCTTCAACTTTTTGTGGTCCCCCGACACCATGGTACTCATCCTCACCGCGACGTTGATCTTCTGAGCGTCGAAAGTAGGGGAGGATTTCATCATACGACCAGCCCTGATTGCCCAATTGTGCCCAGTGGTCAAAGTTCTGGCGGTTACCCCGGATGTACACCATACCGTTGATGGAGCTGGAGCCACCCAGTACCTTGCCCCGCGGCCAGTAGATGCTGCGATCCTGGAGTTCCGGTTCGGGTTCTGTGTGATATCCCCAATCAACATTGGGGTTATTCCAGTTGGCTGCCCATCCTGCAGGAACGTGTATTAAGGGACTCCAGTCCAGTCCACCGGCTTCGAGCAAGGCAACAGAATGTCGACCATCCGCTGAAAGCCTATTAGCGAGGACACAGCCGGCGGACCCGGCGCCGACAATCACAAAATCGAAGGTGCGCATGACTCTTCCTCTGTCTAGATTGCTTGGTTTCCGTACCCGACCTCATCGTCGGTCACGGGACTTACATCAAACCGCAGTTTATCGGCGTTCATTTATGATCAGCAACTGCAGCGGTGTCCTCTTGCGTTCAGTGAGTGTCCAGCGTAGGGCGTGCTTGATATGCTTGGGCCCTTTCCCAAAACCATACCAAACTAGGACGGAACAAAATGGGTCTAGCAGACAACCCCTATGACACCAAAGACAACGGTCATGGTGATCTTGCCGGATTGAAAGGAGGGCTCGCGATCATTACTGGTGGTGCATCAGGCATCGGTTTTGCGCTCGCCGAAGCGTCTATTGCCCATGGGTTGCATCCTGTCTTGGTTGACATTCAGGATGACAATCTCTCAGCTGCGGCTACTAAACTGGAAGCCAGCGCAGAAGCCGCGGATGTGACGGTGTCGGTCCGTCAAACGGACGTATCGAGCCTTGAATCTGTCGAAGCGATGGCAAAGACAGTGCGCGAACAACATCCGGACAAACCTATCTCGTTGCTTTGCTGCAATGCTGGTGTCGGGTCTGGCGGTGGTGTACTGACGGGAAGCAACCGGGACTGGGATTTCGTGTTTGCTGTGAATGTGATGGGCGTATTACATTGTGTTCGTACGATTGTCCCGCGCATGCTCGAAGAGGGATCGCCAGGTTCAGTTATGGCAACGTCCTCACAGGATGGACTGTGTGCCGGCCAGAACGTATATGGAGTGACCAAACAAGCCTGCATCGCCATTATGGAAGGCGTACACCAGGAATTGCAGGGGCGACTGACTTCGCACGTGCTGTGCCCACAGGTGACTGCGACCAATATTGTTGGGTCCGAACGCTATCGTCCGGATCGTTTTGGTGGACCGAGTCAGTTGCATCCAAGAGCACAGGCGGCGATGGATATGTTCAAGAACTCTGGCGTCAACCCCGCTGAGGTCGCGAACAATGTGTTCAACGCCATGGAAAGAGGCACGTTCTACATCATGAGCGAGGCCGAGCAAGATCCGGGGTATATCCAGCTCCAGGTCGAGACGCGTATGAACTCGATCCTGAACGGAGAACGTCCCTATCGTCCGCGGAGTCCCTGGCATTCGGAGATTTTCGCGCCGCCAAAAGCGCGCAACTAGCACTAGACTATGACCCCAGAACCGAGGGAAATCCAATGACAGAAGCAACCACACAATATGGACAGATCGAGGGCACGCTCGAAGACGGTGTCCGTGCGTACAAGGGTGTGCCTTTCGCCAAAAGCCCCACTGGTGCATTGCGTTGGGCTCAGCCTGAAGCTCCGGATCACTGGCAAGGGGTGAAACAGACTTTGGCCTTCGGCCCTGGATCGATCCAGGCGGAGTCGGCCATGAGCGCCCTGTTTCCAGAACAGAAGAAAAAACCGGTTTTCAATGAGGACTGCCTGACGCTGAACGTGTGGTCGCCCGTGGATGCAGATGGCAGCAATCCCGTCATGGTCTGGATTCACGGCGGTGCGTTTACGCAGGGTAGTGGAGGTTCGCCCATGTACGACGGGACGACGTTCGCCAAACGTGGCGCCGTGCTGGTTACGGTGAACTACCGACTCGGCGCGCTGGGTTTCCTGCGACTGGTGGACATCACCGGGGGAGCCATCGGTGCAACCGGCATTGAAGGGATTCAAGATCAGATGTTTGCCTTGCAGTGGGTGCAGAACAATATCGCCGGTTTCGGTGGCAATCCCGAAAACGTGACGATCTTTGGTGAGTCTGCCGGTGGCATGAGCGTAGGTTCGCTGATGGGTATTCCATCGGCACAAGGGTTGTACCACAAGGCCATTCCGCAAAGTGGTGCGGGGCACAATGCTGTATCTATAGATCGGGCCAACAAGGTTGCGGATTTGCTGCTCGAGAAGCTGGGTATTCCTGCTGACGATGTGGATCAGTTACGGACCAGCAGCGCCGATGAGATTCTTCAAGCGCAGCAGGCACTGCAAGCCGATGTGGCGGCACTGCAGGAACGGTCCATTGAGGGGATGGCGTTCCAACCGGTAATCGACGGCCATATTCTGACGCGATTGCCGGTGGACGCGGTCCGTGATGGCGTGGCTAAGGGTAAGAGTCTCTTCATTGGCAACACAGAAGAAGAAAACAAACTGTTTGTGGGTATGGGCATGGGGCAAAGTCAGCTGGATGACGCCGGGTTGCGTGATCAACTGTCCAAGACGCATGGCGAGCAGCATGCCGATGCGCTGCTCAGTGTCTATGCAGAGACACTGCAAGCCCGAGGTACCGAACCATCACCGTTTGAAATTAATGTTGCGATAGGGACCGATCAGATCTTCCGAGTACCGGCGATACGCCTGGCGGAAGCGCAGCAAAATCACTGTGATGACGTCTACGTGTACCTATTCGACTGGAAAACCCATGCGTTTGGAGGGCGTCTAGGTTCATGTCATGCGTTGGAGATTCCGTTCGTGTTTGCTTCCCACCAGTCACCGGGGCTTGTGACATTTGCAGGGGGTGATCAGCCGGGTGCGGACGCGTTGGCGGACACCATGCAATCCGCTTGGGTAGCATTTGCGGCGACCGGAAACCCGGGCGTCAACACATCGGTTGCAGCCTACAGTAAAAATCGAACGACAATGATTTTTGGTACAGACAATCGCATTGAGGAGGACCCGGCAGCCGCTTCTCGCGAGGTATGGGACCTAATTGATACAGCCCGCTGACCCCAGTGACGTTGTTGCAAACTAACGCAACGGGATTAGAACGATGAGTGACAGCAACGAAATGGCCGAGAACGAGATTACGCTTGATCAGCGGGTAGTCGCGACGTACACAGCGCCTGAGAAATTTGAATGGCCATCAAGTCGTGCTTCCGAAGCCGGACTGGATGAGTCTCGATTTAAAGACGCGGCCGAGTATGCGAGCGCCAATGGTAGTGATAGCTTGCTCGTACTGTGCAATGGCCAATGTGTGTTTGAGCAGTATTGGAATGGCAAGACTGCGGACGATCTACAACAAACCTACTCCGGCACGAAGTCCGTATTTTCCTTGCTGGTCGGTCGTTGCATCGAAGCTGGATACATACAGGGGCTGGATCAATCGGTGCGTGATTTTGTGCCGGAGATTCCAGAAGAACAGGTTCAGATCACGTTTGGCAACGCGCTAGCGATGATGTCGGGGATGGAACATTCGTTTCGTATCGAGAGCAACATTACGACTGGTATCAGTCAGATGGAGAACGCACTGCATCGGGTGATCGTGGCGCCGCCGATGACGCTGTATCATTACAACAATTCGGCCTATCGGCTCCTATTTTTTGCGCTTGAACGAGCGTCAGGCAAAAACCTGGATGAACTCACGAAGGAACAGATTTTCGAGCCGCTTGCCTTTAACGGTGCCTGCTGGGTACACCTCTTTATTCAGCAGAATGGTGGTGAAAGATTCGGTGGTTACCAGTCGATTCGGATGACGCCGACCGACTTTGCCAAGTCTGCCCAGATCATTCTGGACGATGGACAATGGCAGGGTCAAACCTTTGTCTCGGCGGACTATGCGAAGGCGCTTGTGACGGCATCGAATCCAGATGCCAACCCATCGTTTGGCCTCTTCCACCATCTGAACGCGGGAGGTCACTTCCGGGGATACATCAAGCCGGTGGTGATCGAGCGCAAGCTGATTCCGGGTGCACCTGATGACCTCTTCCTGATGTATGGCAACGGTGGTCAGATCACAGTTGGTGTGCCGAGCCTGGGTCTGGTGATCGTCCGAACCGGGGTCGAGGCAGTTTCGCTCTATGAGCCGAACAGCGTGGTGGAAGGGGTTGTTCGTCGCGTATGCGATGCAGTGTGCTAAGGGATAGTTAGAGGAAGTCAGGAGCTGAGTCATGGTAATGCAATGGACCCATTCGATTGAACAATCAGTCGAAGCGCTGGAACTGATAGATCATGCGGAAGACCTGAAACGCGACGGACTGACCATCGTTCCACCAGGGAAGACTGGTTTTTCGATAGAAGACGTTGAAGTCGCGCGCGCAGCACTCCTGGATGCCGCCGAGGCGCGTACCGGCTATCGGTTTAATATTGATGAAACACCCAATGAGACAATTCGCGTAAAAGCGTCGGCGACGGCAGGCGAACGCCGTGCGATGACGAGCGAGTCTGATCGTTTGGGTGCACAAGGGTATCTGGTCATGGTCTATATGCTGGCAGCACATCCGATTTTCCGCGACCTTATCACAAACCCCATCGTAAACACGTTACATCGATACATGCTGGGTGACGATTTTCGGCTCACGACTTCTAACGGATTTGTGAAGTGGGCACACCCCGAAGGCAGTTGGGGGAAGTACTACGGGCTGCACTGCGACTCACCGTTCGTTGAACCCGCTACTGCGAAATTTGCAGCCAACTGCAACTGGTTCCTCACCGACTGTGAAGCCGATGATGGGCCACTCTGCTATCTGCCGGGCACACATCTTACCGGACAGCACCCACATGGGAATGTCTCGCCAGAGCTGCTGGCTCAGGTGCGACCGGTGGAAGCTGAAGCCGGTTCTCTCGTGATCTTCGACTCCACCATGTGGCATGGATCCTGGCCACGTACTAGGGACGGCTTGCGGCTGACCGCCCACACTCAGCGACGTGTTCCGCTGCTTGCACCACTATCAGACTTCAGCGTTATCAGTGATGAGTTGATCGAAAGCAGCAATGATCCTGATGTGATGCGAATGTTGTGCTGGCGTTGATCGTTCAGGCGCAAAGGTAGGTCTCCAGGCGTGACGCGTCGAGTCAGTTCCATAGGTCGATCTGCATGATTCATTACGAAGATCATCGAACGCATCGTGTGGGATGGCTGCGTGCTGCCGTATTGGGTGCAAACGACGGGATTGTCTCTACGGCCAGTCTGATCGTCGGTGTGGCAGCGGCGAATACTAGTCATGAAAACGTATTGCTGGCGGGTGTGGCGGGATTGGCTGCCGGCGCGATGTCGATGGCGGCGGGAGAGTACGTCTCGGTGAGCTCCCAGGCCGATACAGAGCGCGCTGATATTGAGATCGAGCGCAAGGCGTTAGAGGAGGATGAGGAGGTTGAGAAACAGGAACTGGCCGGGATCTATGTAAGTCGAGGTCTTGAACCGACACTGGCCAAACAGGTGGCTGAACAATTGATGAACCACGATGCATTGGGTGCGCACGCGCGTGATGAAATTGGTATTTCAGAGAGCGTTGTCGCGCGTCCGATACAGGCAGCACTATCATCCGCTATTACATTTACGATTGGCGCCATGCTACCGCTGTTGGTAGCGTGGGTGACCGCCGGCCCGCAACAGGTTCCGGCGGTAGTGATAGCGTCTCTGGTCTTTCTGGCCATGCTGGGAGCCATTGCCGCGAGGGCGGGAGGTGCGCCTGTTGGTGTTGGTGTTATGAGAGTAACTTTCTGGGGTGCAATGGCGATGGCGGCGACCGCTGGTATCGGACGACTGTTTGATGTCATCCATTGGTAATGGTGATCGATACGAAGTCTATCTCATGGCGACGCCTTTTTTAGGTCATAAGGCGTCGCCATGAACGCTGTGCCGGCGCTGACGGTCTATGCCGGGTGGTTCCGTTAACGATCCTGTCTCGACAAGATCTTATCCATGCGCTCCTTGTTTTCCCGGTAGGGATCATCACGCAGTTTGAAATAATCCTTCAAGCCGATCGTCCCAAACTTCTCCGACATTTCACGCCCATAGTCTGATTCTGCCACCCGGTGATATGTGTACTGCGCCTGTTGGTCAAGGGCTGTGCGGATGCCCTGGATCTCATAGGCTTTCTTAGTCGCACGTTTGTATTGGGTTGCAAGTTGCCAATTCATCAAAGCAATCCGTTCTGCAAACACACGCGTGAACTCATCAATGTCTTCCGAATCGATACAGTAGTTTACCATCCCAAGGCGGTAAGCTTCCTCGCCCGTGATGTTGTCGCCAGTGACAGCCAACTCCAATGCCTTGCGCATCGGCAGATTCCATGGGAACCACAACATGTCGACGCCCATCGAGCGCATGGGAGGATAACCAATCTGACAGTCCGGCGTTGAGACCAGCAGGTCGCACATGGAAGCGAGTTCTGATCCGCCTGCAAGCGCGTAACCGTGCAGTTGACCAATCACTACTTTGCCCAGATCCCAGATCGTAAACCACTGCTGCACCACGTAACGTGCCCAGTGGGTCACGCTGCTGGTATCGACATACTGGTTACCGAGGTCAGGCTCTTCAGAACCCATGCCGGACAGATCATAGCCAGCGGTGAAGCATCGACCAGCACCCTTGATGATGATGACATTGATATCCGGGTTCAGGTCCGCATGCTTCAATGCATGGAAGAGTTCCGCCCGGAGCAAATGGTTCATCGCATTCATTTTTTCTGGTCGATTAAGCGTGATCGTCGCGATGTGTGCGTCTGCGTCCACATCAAAGAGTATTTCGGCATATTTGAGCTTCTTGTGGTACCAGGCCGCTGATCGGATCTCGAGCGATTCCAGTGATTCTTCCTGTTCTGACATTGTTGGCTCCCTGGCCTTGGAAATGTGGTTTGATATTACCCAGTCTGATGGCTGCGGGGTCAAGCCCACGTGCCAGCATCCTGGCTGGGTTGCGTGATTGTGCATGGCCACTTACTCTCCATATACTCCTCGGACACACTATGAGAGTCACGACGCATGAGTGAGATTCCCAAGGAATTTGACCCCGAGTTCATCAGGACCCACTCGACTCCCGAGCGCCAGATCTACCGGGCAGAAAACACATCGACCGAACCCATGAAATCGCTGCTCAAAAGCAACCCCGAGATATATTTTGTCTCACCCAAGAGGCGTTCAGAATGGGGTACATGGGAGTACAAGCCCGGTTCCTATTACGACACGACCACAGGTGCGAAACATCCGGCCTGGCAGGATCAGGATTTGCCAGAACCCACCAAGGATATTGAGCAGTTGCGCGCAGACCTGCTTCGCTGGGGCTACTGTAAGGTGGAAGATGCCTTGTCGGCTGACCAGGTGGCTGTTGTGCGACAACGCGTGCTGGAACAGGCAGAAGGAGAGCGACTGGCGGGTATCGCGCAGCGAACACCGAGCGGTCAAAACATCAATTGCTGCGTGAATAAGGGACGTTGTTTTGAACTATTGATCGAACAGCATCCGGACATCATGCAGGGAGGCCCGCTGGTAGAACAATTGGTCACGGAAGCGTTGGGAGCAGGTTGGATCAGTACATCTATGATTGCTGCGTTATCGATGAATGGGGGTGTACCTCAGGCATTGCACCAGGATCAGGGCGTTGATCTTGATTCACGCAGTCCGATGTCTGTGAATGTACTGACAGCGGTGACTGCGATCGATGAGACCAATGGCGGTACGCTCATTATCCCCGGCAGTCACTTGGTACTTTCTGACGCGGTTCGGGAAGGGCGACCCGTAGGTAAACTGCCGCCAGCGATCAATCTGGATGCACCGGCAGGTACCACCGTCATTATTGAAGGTCGTATGCTACACGGTACCGGGATCAATCGTACCGACACGCCTCGCATTCTTATGCTGAACGGGATGAACAAGTCGTGGATGCGTCAACAAGAGAACTGGATGGTTTCCGTGCGTCCTGAAGTCCTCAAAAGAGCGTCGCCGAAACTCCTGCATCGTATGGGTTACCAGGCCACAACCGGTGGTCATACAACCGAAGGACATGGGTTTGGAGCACGCGGCACGATTAATGAAGCGGCGGGTGCCGTCGTCGATTTTCGACTTGCCGCTGATCGAGGTGAGTACATGCGTGTCGGAGAGTTGGGGCCAGAGTCTACCGCTGAAGAACTGAAGGCACCGTATACGTTGCGTGAAGTCGTCAGTAAAGCGCGTGCCGGTGGCAAAAGCGCGCCGGTCGGCATCGGTTCACCGGCACAAGCAGACCGGACTTCGACGTAAGTCTGCAGTAGGTGGTGTCCGCCGCTTTGAGCTACTCGGTGGCGACTTCGACGGCCGACGCCACAATCTGGAATTGCGTCTTATCGGAGGATGCTTTGGCCATGTGACCGCCATCGTTTCCATGGTGGTTTCCGTGACCGTGGTGAGCGCCAGAAGCCTTCTGCAGGCTCAGTTCGCCATGGACCACCGCAGCGCGAGTGGCAATGTCGGTCGGTACAAAAAACGCGTAGTCCTTGAACGTCACTCGCGCGTAGTGCCCGCCTTCTACCAAGGCCAGCCAACATCCCTCTTTCAGACAGACCTTGGTGACGGTTCCGGTCACCGTGCCCCGCCACTGATTGTCGTCAATCGCCGCAATCGCGTCTCCTAACCGGACCGGATTGATATCTGTGGGCATGGCGTCGCCGAAACGCTCAAACGTGACTTCGGATGACGACGTTTCGCTGAGGGCGGGGTCCGCATAGAGAGATCCCGCATACAGCGCCAATACGATAGCCACGCTGAAGCTCAGTTGACGAGAGAGGTAGCTTAGTCGACGAATACAGGTACGCATTGGTCTTTCCTCCGGGAATGGTTGATAGGAACAACGTCGATGTTACTTGATAACGTAGTCACGTGTGCAGACCAATCAGTAGCCGCGATGGCTCGATGACCGGCTCGGGACGTTGAGCCACGAGAAGCGTACACTGGATCTCTGAACCAGAAGCAAACAGTTGATGACCTCTGACGAAACGATCCAGCGATACCTGGCGGCAGCCCATATCGACGAGATTCCGGATCTGGATGCGTTGACCGTTCCACGATGGCCTGACATTGATGACGCCAGCCGCCGTACACAGGCTAGGATGATCGACGCGGCAACAGCAATATGGTGCGCGGCAGAAGACGACCCGGGTCGTGCAAAGGCGCTAGCAGCTTTGCCTCAGACCGAGCGTGAGCGAGGTGTACTTCAACGCGTGCACGCGATGTTGGCGCGTCCACATCGACACCAGCCCCCTGAAAGCCGTGGACAGGCGCTTGCTGCGCTGGGTGTGGGTCCTCACCTGCTGACAGAAGACCAGCGTCGAGCGCTGGATCAGGAAGGACACGTAATCCTGGGACCTCTACTTGACACAAAGCAACTGGCGAACATTCGGGCAGCCGCCGATGCGCAGGTTGAGTTGGAAGGTGCGGTCTCCGGTCATGAAGTCTCGCAGACGCGGGGCATTGCACGGGTGAGTGGCACGGTATTGAAGGCGATGAATCGGGACGGGTTGTTTGACGTGTTGTATCTGCACCCCACGCTACTCGCTGCGGTGGCCCATGTGTTGGGTGAGGACTTCAAGGTCAGTAGTTCGAACTTCCATTGTCCATTGCCAGGTTATGGGCACCAGATGCTGCACGCGGACTGGGGCTGGGGCGTGAATCATCCCGAGGTGGTCAATGTGATCTGGATGCTGGATGAGTTTACCTCGGAGAATGGTCCCACCCGGGTGGTACCCGGTTCACATCGATGGGGCCGCCATCCGGCGGGCAGCCAGGAGAACGGTGAACTTGTTGATCTGAACAAAGGGGTACCGCAGCAACAGTATCTGACAGGTTCACCAGGGTGCTGTGTCGTCTACAACGCCCATCTCTGGCACAGTGGTACCCAGAACGAGAGCAACGCATTGCGACGGGCGCAGCATCTCTTCTATACGCGTGGCGACAGGCCGATCCAGACGGATACGTCCAACGTCATTGATGAACGTGTAAGAGCTGGACTACGACCGGAACAGACAGCATTGCTTGATGTACCGGACTGAGTGAATCCACTCTGTCTTCGAGGAATTCGTCTAGGCTGCGTCCTCAACCGCTTCCCGGTACCACCGGCGAAATGCAACGGTAGGGCCGTCAGTCGGTACCGATAGTTCACTGCCGTCGGTTTTGATTGCGCCAGGTTGTGCTTCGACAATCAAACGGTCTTCGCCGAGGACAGGGTTCCCTGCTGCCTCGTGTGCTTTCTGCCACTCAGAGAGTTCGGCTCCCTCCGGTAGTTTCCGGCAGGTCATGATCCGGGTCAGTTCAGCGTTGATCGGTACCGAAAAAATGTTCAGTTTGCTTTCGTCCGTTGGGCCAAAATGCAGCGTTGTGCGGTTCGGTCGATACCAGTCGAAACGAAATTCGGGGCCTTTGCCAAAGCTGTGTGTGTTGATGAAACCCCAACTGGTCTCGTCAATACGTGAGCTGACAACAGCACCATTTTCGGCACCTTGATGCATAAAGCCACCGATCGTTTTCTCATGCACGTAAGCGAGGTGTGAGAAGTCGATGAAGTTCTCCACGGCGCGTGTCCAATGTATGTTCCAGGTCTCAGTCGCGACGTGAAATCTTGTGGGGTCTCCGGTCAGCGAGTCTGGTAGCTCAGGATGTGAATCAGTAAGGGCGCCGGTATAAATCCAAAGACATCCTGCGAGTTCAGTGCAAGGAACGCGAGTTGCACACAGTTTCTGCCTGTGTTCTTCGCTGATGTCATTCAGAGGGACCTGTCGGCAGGTACCGGCATCATCGAAACGCCAGCCATGGTAGGAGCATCTGAGCAATCCGTCCGATTGCACTGTGCCATTCGATAGAAGTGCCGAACGATGCGGGCAACGATCGATCAGCGTGGTGAGTTGGCCATCCGGCTGGCGGAAAGCGACGACGGCACCCCCCGCGATTTCAATACGAAAGGGGCCGTCACCGTCTAGGTCGGTCAGCGGGACCGTGGGGGTCCATTCGTTGGGCAACATATCGAACATGTTTCGTCTCTCTCTTCACTCTCTCCGCTGGCTACCTTCGCCGGCCCAGTAGCTGATCCCGAAGTTCCGGACGTGAACTGTTTGTACGCACCCAGATATTGAAAAGTTGATCTGTGAAGAGTGGATCCTGCATTCGTCCGATCTCTTCATCACCCAGGTAAAAAAATGTGTAGTCCTTCTCATCTGCGATGCCGGTCAATATGGTCTGACGCTTGACATCAGGGATTATGGTGCGGAGCTGCACACCCCAGCGCTCAAGCGTGCGTTCATCTTTTAAGCGTTGCCCGCGTATTTCCTTCAATGTGCGCGCGACGATCGCATCACCCGGGATTTCGTGAAGGTAGCTAAGGCTCAACGCAAAGGGTTCGCCGGGTTGCCAGGTGCCGGATTCCGCGAACAACGCGACATCGTAGATCTTGAAGAAGAGGTAGTTGACGCGACATTCACCCACGAGGTCGGCATTGGGAATAAAGCGATCAATGACGCCCGTGGCGCCGCGCAGCGCGTTCACATGAAACGGCATAAACCCCAGCACTATGAGAGATATGAGGATTGCTGCGCGAAGCATGCTCATCAGGAATAAGCTAGTTCGTCAGCCTGTTGGAAGCAAGACCATATTTCGGTAAACAGGATCATGAGACAGGTCCAGCACATCGCAAGTACGAAGACAGTGTGCGGGAGGGGATAGGTAAATAAGACCGCGCCCAACCGTTCACCAGCGATATAGGTGAGGGGCGCGAAAAATGCGCCGAGGAGGATGGCGAGGGAAGGTCGCGACATCACCAGTTTCATGCTGTGACGTAGTGTGCCGGCGAAGGCCAGCCAGACACATATCAGCCAAAGAGGAATCGGTAGTAGACCCGCATTCTCCGAAAACTGCATGATGCCGACCAGCGTCACCAGGCTATCGATGGTAATCCCAATACCAGCGCAGATGGCGATAAAGCAGAGTTCGTGAGCGCGATTCGGCACCCAGATGACATGGAGCAACAACATCAGGCAGAGAACGGGCACGGTGGTCTCTCCTCCCAGTACTGCGACTAACCAGATGGCTTGGTACCAGGCCAGATTCAGCCAGAAGCGCCAAAAGGGAAACGTGCTGTGGTCATCGTTGCCAGTTGGGTCCGTTCTCGATCTGAACATGGACGTCAACGTGCTCAAGGCGTTGGTGAAAGTGTATGTGTTATCGATAGGTCGCATTCCATCTCTACGATACTGATCGGTGGTTGGATCAAGGAAGCGACGGGTGGTTCGCCTTCACTGAAACTTGTTCAGGCGGCAGTGGCCCCGTTGGGATTTCGGT
>CENZ01019759.1_pt1 | contig 15275 bp, 31 predicted proteins | sample 361341 | NCBI WGS metagenome assembly CENZ01 (sample SAMEA2619782, study PRJEB7988) | marine metagenome | biome: marine biome (ENVO:00000447); feature: deep chlorophyll maximum layer (ENVO:xxxxxxxx); material: "saline water (ENVO:00002010), including plankton (ENVO:xxxxxxxx)" | depth 50 m
GACACAGACCCTGATGGATATAAATATGATCCAATACCTTGTGGTATTAATTGTAAGAATTGGGAGAACCTTGTTATTAAAGAAGAAGGTGTACCTTACTAATGACTAAGATGACTAAAATAGTAGAAGATTGGACTCACGTCATTGATTCTTTTAAAGTTATACCGAGAGCTTTGATACTGCTGTATATGTATCTTACTTATAAAACTGTGTTTTGGTATATGGGTTTGGATTCACCAAGCCTGGAGCAGAGTGGTATGGTATCTGTGTTGACGTCGGCTAATGCTGTGGCAATGGGTTTGTTTATGGGTCGGTCTAGTTGATATGGGTTTTGGTTGTTATTTTACACGGCACGGAGATTAAAGAGAATGTCTACTTCAATGATTTGGATACGTGTCTTGGATATGCAGAGAAAGTTAGAAGTCAAAACACACACCAGCAAACTGCGTTTTCCAAAGTTTATGTTACAACTTATTGCATACCTCAAAAGGAAAAGTAATGTTTAATGCTATCATTGGTCCAATCAGTTCTCTTGCTGGTACTTGGCTGGAGGGTAGAGTCAGTAAAGCTAAAGCTGAAACAGAAGTTAAAGTAGCAAAGGCCAAAGCCGAAGCAAAAGTTTATGAGACTTCTGCGACATCAGATATGTTGAATGAACAAGCTCTTACAAATCAGATGGCTGGGAGTTGGAAGGATGAATTTTGGACTATTATTTTTGGTGGTATTCTTGTGGCTTGTTTTGTTCCTTACACTCAACCTTATGTAAAAGAAGGATTTGATTTCTTAAATGCATCCACACCATCTTGGTTTTCGACTTGTTTATATTTATGTATTGGATCCTCATTTGGTTATCGCTTTGGTAAAACTGGACTACAACTTATGAATAAGAAGTAATGGATTTAGTACATATCATTGATGGTTTAATAGCTTTGATTGTGATGGGTGGTGGCTGGTTTCTTGGCAGTCAGGCAAGAGAAGTTAAACGATTAGATATCTTGCTTAATAAAACAAGAGAAGATTATGCTAAAAGAAATGATGTAACTGTATCTATCAATAGACTAGAAGAAAAGATAGATCGTATCTTGGAGAAAATGAAATGAACTTAGTTGATACCATTAAGAAACACGAAGGCTGTCGTCTTGATATGTATAAAGATACTGTCGACGTCTGGACAATCGGATACGGACATAACTTAGAAGAAGGAATTGACCAGGCAACTGCTGATTTTATTCTTGGCAGAGACTTGGAGAAGCACTCTCAAGAGTTGGATAAACATAAACCTTATTGGAGAGAGCTACCTGAGCCAGCACAAGTTGTATTATTGTCTATGCAATTCAATATGGGTTGGAATAGATTCTCAAAGTTTGTTAAATTTTGGACAGCAATCGAAGCTAATGATTGGAAAAGTGCTGCGATTGAGATGGAAGATAGCCGTTGGTGGGATCAAGTAAAATCTCGTGGACCAGAGCTACGACAGTTATTACTGGATATTTGAGGGGTACAATCATACTCGAAGGTATCATTCCACCCCTCTGAGGGTCTTTATATCAAGCCGTTTTTTTAAGATTTTGTAGATTCGCCTAGCACACCAGCATATCCAGCAATATCTACAATACTATCTATATGATTTGGTGTTTCAATTAGTCTTGTTACTTTTAATGCTATCAAAAGTAGACCAGCTTGTTGTGGTGTGATGTGGTAGTCGAGGATTGTGGAGGATAGTTCAGAGAATCTTTGTAGCATTTTCTCTGGTGAACCGTATTGGTTTTCTCTGTCGTCGACTTGCACTTGTGCTTCCTTTAATATTTCTTTTGCTTTCATCTTACAAACTTAAGGTAAAGATAAACATTAATCATTAATGATATCAGTATCGCTAATGGAAACATAAAGACAAACAAATAAACATTTAGTTCTTCATATGTCATTCCCATTATAGCTGATACTTCTATCAAAGTAAGAACACACCAATCAAAGATATCATCTATCACAATGATACCCTTCTTTGTTTTGAAATATATTTAGGAAGTCTAACTTTATTAAAGCTAGATTTTCTTTTACGTTTGGCTCTATCAAATAAATCTAAGTCCTCATTTGATTTTATAGCACCACCTAAAGATGAATTGCTTTTTATTATTACAGTTTCTGGTCGATATACTCTTCCGTATTTATCGAACTCTTCTGCTCTTGGATCATCAATAAAACTCATTTGTTTGTACTCCTTTTTTGTTTACCAGTTAGTTTCATTGCTTCTAATAAATTGTCAACATCCACTGGTGTTAAATATTTTACACCACTGAGAGGAATGTACTGTATGTTATACTTCCTTACGTATCTCATTATTCCTAGTTCAGTTATATTGGATTGTTCGGTTTTAGCACACTTGCTCCTGAGTTCAGAAGCAAGTTGCTTTATGGATATAAGGTCTAACATTTCCTTATATCTCTGTGATATGCTAGAAGGGGATTTCATCGCCATCATCCGTGAAAGATTTTTCAATATCTTTAGCAATATCTTCAGGTGATTTTTCTTGAGTAGCTGGTGCTACAGTTTCACCTTCTGTTTGCATCTTATCTGATACAACTGCTTTAAGATATTTAGTACCTTCTTGTTTGTGACCAGATGGAAATTCATTTACCCACATAGCAATACGTCTAGTCTCTCCCATTGGTCCAGAGAAATCAGGTGCGCCTTCACTTGCATCCTCTTTCTTTGCATATATAGAAGAAACCTTTTGATAGAGTTCGTAATACTTTTCGCCCTCTCTAGTTGCACAAGCCATAAGTAAAGTATTCTTATCTTCTCCATTGTTATTTACTTTACCTATTGCTCTTAGCATTTGGTCACCTCTTGGTTTCCAAAGTACACCTTTATCAGTGTCGTCGTATTCATTCATTACTTGAAGTCCTCCTTATTTTTTGGGGTTGTGATGGCTCTTTCGTTGCCTGGATTTTTGGGTGGATTAACATTGCCGTTTGGAACAATGATACCACTTGCTTTACTGCCGTCGTCATCTACTGATGCGAGAGCAAACAATGCTTGAAGGCTATACCTTTTAGCATATGTTATTGATGAACCTAACTTTTGTGGATCGTGTAAGTTTGGTACGAAACAAGGCACAGATAATTTAAGCTGTGTCTGACTACCAACGTGTGTAGCAGTAGCAGTAATAATAAGATTGCCAGTTTCTGTTACTGTTGATTCAAAGCCATAAAGTATTCCATACTTATTTGCCTGGTCACAAGCTGACATAACTTCTTCTAAACTAGAGTATGTATTCTTGAAGAACGGATTCTTTGAAGATTTGTTTGCAACAACTTTATCTTTTTGAAACATCCACATTGCTTGTTGAATGTTCTGACTAATAGGCAATACCTTTTTTGGCTCTTGCTTTTTTGTTGGTGATACATTAGATTTTTTAATATTCATATTTAATTCCTCCTATGAATGATAAGTTAAAACTGATGTAGCTTAGTATCATTAAGCTACATCTTTTTTTTGTAAGGATACTCTGCGACCATTCTTAGTTCTGTAAACTTTGACATGATCATTATATACTTCTCGATCTGTATCCTTTAATTCTTCAAGAAGTGCTTTCTTTGCATCTGAATTTTGTTTTGCCTGGTCAACTGTTGAAGCAAACAACTCTGAATTAAATGCAAACGAATTACTTTTACTTACATCTCTGGCAATCAAGCCGTCGACAACTACTTTGTCTGTAGATACTTCTCTGTATGCTACTTGTTCCATTGGTGGAGGAGTATCATCTCTGACATATGCCCAGAATTTTTTGACATTATCCATTGTCATAAGAAAGTATTCACGACTCCTACCTATCCAGCAAACATCATATCGATTGTTACCAAACAATACAGATAGATATGCTTTCTCAATCTTAGCTACATTGAGATAGTATTGTATCTGTGGCATATAATAATCACGCACTCTATCCATTGTATTGTTTGCGTGTGTATGTTTGAACTCAATCATATAAGTATCAAAATGTTCTGTGTCATTTGATCTATAAATACAATCAAGATTAGCTTGGATTACTTCACGATCACCAAATAATTTTAATGATAAATCTCTATCAACTATTTTTGGTTGCCAATATTCTTTACGCTCTTCATAGAATATACTGTGCATCATCTCTTCATTGCCATTGGTCATATACTTTCTAAACCAAGCGTGATTCAATGCTTCTGTGGTAGCACCCATAGCTACTGGTAATACATCTGAAAGATCAGGTGACTGCTTACGACCAGTCTTGATCTCCCACATTTCAAACCAATTATTTGGGTCTTGTAACTTGGCGACGTCTGAGCCACCGATTTTTCCTTGTCTATTCATATTTAGCTCCTCAACTATTAGTTATAATTTATGACAATTTGTTTAAGATTGCAAGTATTTAATGCGTTCTTGCAATGCATTAGCCAGCTTTTTTCTAAGCTGATATTTATCACTACAGTAATTATGAATGTCTGCATATGATGGATACCATTTATTATTCTTGGTCATATGTTCAATGCATCTAATAATAATATCTGCTGGTATTTTATCGACATGATTTATCTGTCGAACCAATGAACGAATTTTTAGTTCTAAATCATCTTCATCCATATTCTGTTTGTTCATCAAAGAAAACATAATGACCAATCGTTTTAATAGTTCATCATCTTCTAATGGCATTGAGTAACCATAACATTTATGTAATGCTCTTTTTATTTCAGGAACACTTGCGTTGTGTACATTTATGTTTTTGACATAAATTTTTCCATCGTGATATGTTTCAAATATATCAAGTCCCCCCTCTAATAGTTCTAACAACACTGCTGAGCGAACCTCGCTGTCTATGTCCAGAGGATTTGCGTCTATTAGTTTGTACGTTAGGTAATAATTCTTTTCCGTTTCGCTGAACACCATCAAACTCTGCGACTCTTTTACACCAGCTTCTGTAGTGGCTGAATGGTGCGACGATTGTTTCTGCTTTGGCATAATATTTTTTATACTTGATAATTTCTGCATTGTGATCTATCTCTCCAAGTTGATTGTTTAATAATTCTTTCTCGCTATCAGAGGGAGTCCAGTTATTCCACACCTCCCTTTGTTGCTCCTTGTCGACGACTTTCTTTATTACTTCTCTATTAGGGTGTCTGTCTGATACTAGTGTAGTGTCTGTGTGACACTGGTTCTTTCTGATAACTTTGTATTCAAAAAGAAATTCGTAATGATTTGATTTACCACGATCAGGATGTTTGTGTATTAGTTTAAGATCAACTAATTTTTTTAGGCACCTGATGATAGTACTTCTTGATAAGCTGGTAAGTTTTACAAGCCTATCTATTGATGGAAAGCAATGTCCAGTATTACTATTTTCGTGATGAGCAAGTGTTACAAGAACCCACTTAGCTAATCCATCTGATAGTTCAATGTCCATTACTGCTGATACTCTTTTGAAACTCATTCATTCCTCTTGACATTGTATGGTTATAATTGATACTAATTATTTATTCGTTCCTCAACTAATGTAGCTCTCAAGATTCCGATTATCTTGGGAGCTATTTTATTGGAAACTGGATTACATTATTAACTCTTTTAAAGTTAATAACTTCTTTATCTTGATTAAGAATAAGTCTTATATCAATAGCTCTTTCTTCTATTTGCCAGGACATATCCCATTCTCCATCAAACTTTTCATTGAGAAAATTCTCAAGTTCTAATAAAAATTTATCTGTCATTCATTCTCCATTTTTTTAAAATTACTATAAACTCTTTTTAAACACTGATATTCTGAATAAAGATAATCTTTTAATTGTGGTACTTTATCATCATTCTCAAACAAAATTGTTTGTAGTCTTTCACTTATAGCAAAGCGAACTTTATTAAACTGATTTAAAGTTAATGTAACTTTTACTGTTTTATCTGTCATTATTCATTCTCCATTGTTTGAAATTCAATTAACTTTAATGCCTTTGTGTTTCTTACATTGAAACAAACAAATGCTTCTCCATTCTTCTGCTTTAACAAAAGTAAATCATTATCATATTTATTATTTCTCTTACCAAGATACTTTGATATTAAAGCAAAACCAGTATGCCTATACTTACTCTCACATAATAATTGTGTTGATGTAATGAAGTTGCCGTCGCCATATATATTGACATTCAAATCAATATCACTTGGATAATCTTTTAATGCACCTGATAATGGCTGACGTTTAGCTCTCCAACCCCAGCTATTAAATAGATTTACCCACCATCTTTCATGGTAACTTCCTTTGTTCTTTTCTTTTGACATTCATTCCTCCTATGGGTTTGATTGTAATACCTAACTCAAGTGCATCAAGCCAACAACTAAACATAAATCCTGATGGCACTCTCTTATATGTTTCCCATTTCTGCATTAGACTTGGTTCAATTCCCATATCACCAGCTAATGTTTCTTGGCTAATACCTTTTTTATTTCGGTACTTTTTTAAATCTTCTATAATTTTCTGCCAGTTTTCTGTTACTTTTACTGGCCTTTTGTAATGAGTAAAGTGCATCTTCAACCTTTAAAGCTGTTGCGTGTTTTAATTCAGCACCATTGATTGCACGATAATATGTAGACATATCAATCCCTGATTCTTTCCACGCTTGTAATAAAGATATATCAATCTTCCTAGATATTCTTATCAATTCAATTATATAACTATTCATAATCACACCTTAATGCATTGACGCAACGAACACAACCTCACGGCTTGTTTGGGTTAGCCGTGTGGCTGTGTTCTTCTCAATGGTAGTACCAATACCATCCTACTTTTGTGGACATTGAGAATCTTTTTTATAAACATTATTGTCTTCTAAAATATATTCAATATCACTATATATACTATTGAATATATCTTGATGATGTTCAGTATATTTATAATGACCACATTCTGTTTTTTCTAAACAACTCATACCATATTTATCTTCCATCCATTTAGATGCAATACCTAATTGAATACCAATAAATCTAGTGGCTGGAATATAATATACCTTAGCTGGTTTATCCATTGCTTTCCTCCTGATCTACAGACCAATGAAAGGCACTAACCTCATACATATTACCTTTCATATAATCTTCAATGAGTCTGTTAATGTTTACTAACTCTTGTTCAGCTAATTTATAAAAGCCTGGTGTAGTCTTATCTTTTGTAAGATATATCTTAAGTTTAATTCTTGCATGAATACTACACGATACTTCTTTCAAAGTATTTTTTGCACCTATGTCGACGACCTTAGCCATTAGCAACCTCCATCTTTGTTAGCCATTATTGCACGTGCTTCTGCTTCTTCTGCTCGTGCATCAAGGACATTACTACATTCAACTTCAAATTCTCCAATAGGACTTTCAACTGGAATAGTAATACCATTGTCTCGCATCTCTTGTATGAGTCTAAGACATTCGATAGGTGAGTCACCAAACTCTCGTTTAAGTGAGTCAACAAGTTTAGTAGCAATACGATTAAGTAAATTGTCAGCCGACATGGCTTCACTGTTTGATAAATTCATTCGTTCCTTCTCCTATTTATTTATCAATGGTTATTTATTGTTGCATAAACGCAATGATTATGCAACTTCTTTATGCATTTGTTTAGCAATGTTCTTCTTTTGTAAGTCATTGCAAAACGCTACTGCATACTTAGCCAAAGACATTGCATCCCACAACACCTTTGGTTTTTGTTTCATAGCTTTTAACCAACCATTTACATAGACAGTTGTATTAGTTGTAGGCTTTGATTGAATCTTGAGATTTGCAGCGATTAAGGCAGTACCAAGTTCAGCTACCAGTTCTTCGAAAGCATATTCTTTTCTTTCTTGTGATAGCTGACGATTGAGCCTGTGCTTTGCTCCTGTCCAATGAATAATCTCGTGTCCAAGTACAGTATAATAATCAATGTCTGATTTGAATTGATCAAAGTCAGGCATCTTGATTATATCTTTAGATGGTACATAACAAGCTTTGTTGTAACCAGTTTCTATTATTGCTGAAATATTATCAAACCATTTTGCTGTTTGATTTTTGATGGCTTGATCTGTAATCATTTCTTTTGTTACAAATGTTTGTGGATGTGGTTGTCTTGAAATACCTTTGACTTGATCACGATTGAATACAGCCCACGCTTTGAAGCCATAACATAATTGATTGTCGTCGTCATCCATTCGGAGTTTAGGTTGCAAGATATATTGATTGAAGGCAGTTGCTGATTGTCCAGCAACATCACCACCTATTTCTTTCCATTGCTGGTAAGTACCCCATTGATTACTGCTGTAATTTTGTTGGTCCTTTACCATATACAACCAAAAGCAATTCAATCCTTGATACTCGTGACCTTTGGTATTGATTGGAAATCTAAAATCAGAATTATGCCAGGGCATTTGCCATTTATCTTTGACACCTTTCTCAATGCGATTGATAATTAAATCAACAATTTTATCTGCTTTACTCATAATCATTCTCCTCAATATATTGTTCTAATGTTGAGCAACCATAGATGTCGCCTATAAATTCACAAGATAAATATCCACATCCTTCTTCAACTCCATCTAAAAATGCAACCTTTTCTTTAGCTGAAAAGAATGAATACTCTTGGTATGAATCAGGATCGTGACCCCAAACTATACCTACTGTGTATTCATTGTTCATATATGCTTTACGTTCTTTAGCTTCTAAGTTTGCTATTGAATCTTTCTCCCATCTTGGAAGTGTGATTGTTAAATGAATAAATGTATTGAGAGTTATCCCAGCTACTACAATTTGCCATATGCCAGGATAAGGAAACATAAGTGGATGAGTTTGTATTACATATATAATAGCAATACATAATGGAATACTTAACCATCCAGCTAGTTTGATTTGACCCATCCTACTCACGACTTGTTCATCCTACTCATTGCTCTTGCTACTTCAACATCACGCAAGATTATGTATTTGGTTTCTTCAAACTTACCAAGATTTAATAATCGAATGTATCTCTCTATTGTCATTGTATCAAAGTTAAGATCATTCATATCGTGGCAATACATTATATAGATTGTAAAATCATCTAGTGTTTTTTCTTCTGTCATAATTTTTCTCCAAGTTAATTGTTAATGATAATGACGACGACGTTGTATAGCTACTGCTGTTACTCCACGCCACGTCGTTTGCAGTTTTCAATATCAGTATTGATAGTTGAATTTGATGTCGATATATTTAATTTTAGATTGGTAATATCTTGATTTAGTTGCTAGATATTTTTTGTAGTAGTCCATTCGTCTAACAGCGTGACCAAAGTAATAATATTTTGAAGATAGTTTTTGACGACGACCATCTTTCAATGTGATTATAATTTCAAACATATGATACTCCTATATATAAACAATCGGTGGTTGATAAGCATAAAAAAAGAGGTGGCATTTCAACCACCTCTTAGGGAGAATTGGTTTGTGGATTAACCTTTAATTAAAGCGTCAATCTCGTCTAGTTCCATTAACTTGTTCTTAGAACTAGATGACTTTGAATTTGGAGTCCAATCTTTGCCAACTAATTTCTTGAAGGCTTTGGTATCAGCTTGGTGTCTGTCAGAAAGCTCTTCAAGTTCAGCTTTCTGAGCCTGAATTACGAAGGTTAGCTTAGACATCTGAACGTGGATGACTTCTTGTCCAGAGTATGTCTCACGAAGGTCTGCAAGTTTGACTCTGTTCTCAGAAATTTGATCAGACTTATATTGTATGCTGTTAGCAGAAGTGTAGCAAGCGTCTCTAGCTATTGATTCTCTAAGATATGTTAGTGAATCTCCAGAATGGTAGTTAATAACGGCTAATTTTAATTCTACTAAGGTCTTAGATTTTGTGGTATTTCTAGTCATAATATAGTCTCCTAAAAGTTTAAGTTGCGATGCTTTTGCATCGTGATGTCATCCTTACATAAACAATGATAGACGATAAGCTACTACGCATAATGACGTCAGTCATTAATCTAATGCGTAGATAACATCAACCCCCATACAAGTTAGGCAATGGGTGGTACGGACAAACTTGTATGGGGGTCATTTTTATGTGAGGTTGTCAGCACGATCCTTGCAAAAGCGTCGTGGCTTGAACTTTTTTCTAGGAGACTACATTGTGACTAGAAATGGCACGAAATCTTTTAGAACTTAGCAGAATTAAAATTCGTCGTTATGGTTTTAGTATGTCTTTTAGTACTAAAAAACTAGCATTGTGGAAGTTTCACTTATATCTTAGAGAATTGATAGATAGAGTCTTACGCTTGGTAAACTTATGGTGACAGTATAGAATGTTAGACTGGTCAGATTTCTGAGGTTAGTGTCAAACTCCTTCGTGAGATATGCTGTGGACAAGATGTTAGTCATCCTCAGATTTCTATGCTTACCGAAGTTTCAGGGTCAGAAAGATGAACTTCTTTCTGTCAAACACCACTGATAGTAAAGACTTTAAGAACCTCTAGTTGGTAAAGATTGGTGTACGAGGAATCAAAGTCATCTAGTTCTTTTAGAACAAGTATGGAAGTAGACGATATTTATGCAAAGGTTGAGTCACAAACCTAGTCTGCCTTAGAGGTGGCTCTGTTTGAAATGACGCAACTTTGGTTAGGCTTAGCAACCAATAACAAAGCTAGCGTGCCTTAGCACGCCAAGCATACAATTTGTATGTTGACAAAGCATATATGGATGCAATAGAAGGGGGACTAGGGGGTTGTTATGAGTTCAGTTTTAGACAATGGTCGTCGACCTTTGACAAAGAAACAAATGCTTTTAGTTGATACACTCGTAGCAGAAGGTTGTAGTATAGCAAAAGCCAGTCAAGAAGCTGGCTATGCTAGTGGTGAGTCTGGAAGAGTCACGGCTAGCAAAGCTTTGCGACTGTCTCACGTGCAAGAGTATATGATGAAAAGGATAACAGAGAGTTTGGGCGTTAATGCTACGCTTGCTAGCGCAAAGCTTGTGAAACTAGCCAGTGGTGCTAAGAGTGAGTACGTACAACTAGAAGCCAGTAAAGATATCCTTGATAGAGCTGGATTCAAAGCACCAGATAAACATATGCATCTGCACGCTGGTGAGATTAAAGTACAGATAGACCTTACTTAGTAGGTAGGGGGGTTAAAAAACGTTGTACTGTTACTGTTACTCCTCCCTCACTCGCATTTATTTCACAAAGGTTCGGTTTGTGCGTTGCTTACTATAATTTTTTTCCTTTATAAGCTAGAGTATGAAAGATAATACTAAAGTATTTTTAAAAGCTATAACCAATGCATTTCTCCCTGAGTTTATGGATAGTGATGAACTCAAGATGAGTGCATTAAGCCAGGACACCCAAGATGCACTTCAATCATTTCTTGATGATCAAATGGGCGACGTCGACGAGGGAACATATAAGCAGTTTACATACGAGCATATAAATAAATTTTTTCAAACTAAGTCTATCTTTGAAGATAATAAAGAAGGTCCATCTAAACAACTCAAGACTATACTTGGTGGCTTTGGTGTAAGACGGACAGCAGATGGTTATAATGTTATAGACACTTATGACTTTCATCCAAGAAAGAAGTTTGTTGACACAGATGATGGTGTACTGACAGAAGATTCAAAGAAAGTAAATGTTGGCTACACAGATGTTGCATTACAGTTAGCATATAATTTATTTACTGGCACTGGTGAGGGTGGGAGATTATATGAACCAGCAAGGATGCTTGGTGGTATTCTACTTCCTGAGAATGAAGATAGAAGTCCTTTAGACCCAACGACAAGTAATAGTTTAGCTATTGATTGGAACATAGGTGAAGGACAATCTGTAAGACAATCTAAACTTACAAACTCAGTTTTAGCTGGCTTACCTTCAAAGCCAAAGAGTACATCAACAAAAAATAGGGAGAACTAATATGCCATTTCATAGTAATACTGGTGGTGGTGGTAGACCAGATCGAGAAAGTAAATCTGATGAAGAACAACAAAGAAAACTTCAACAAAGAGAAGCTGACAGAAAACAAAAAGAAAGAGATAGAAAAGCAAGAGAGCAAAGAGAAAAACAAGCAGAACAAGCAAGGTTAAAAGCTCAAGCAGATGCAAGAGCAAAAGCAAAAGCTGATGCTGAAAAGAAAAAAAAGCAAGTAGCTAACCAAGCAAAGAATACACCGACAAGATCAAAACCTGTAGTAGTTAAAAGTGGTATGACAGCCAATCAACTTGGTAGGCAGATACAAGACCCATCTGATATTCAAGCAACAATTAAAGCTGGTGATAAATTTCTTACGCAACAGAAACAAAACAATGCTGTTAAGACGACGACAAAATCTAAGATGTCACCTCCACTTTCTAAGCCAAAGAATCCGACTAAGTTTACAATTAAAGGTGGTACAATAAAGGGTGGCACTATTTATAAAGACCCAATTACTGGTTCAACACTAGCTGGTCGTGACACAAGAATGAGTGCTATAACTAATCCATCATCTGTAAAAGTTGTTGACTCGAGAAGTAGTCCAACACAACGTGTAACCTTACTTCAGGCAACACCTGATATGTCTCAGACAAAGTTATTTAGTACACGACAAAAGATTACATCTAATAATGCTGAAGTTGTAAACAATCTAAATAATCCACAAGAAACAAAACTTGATTTGCTTACAAAAAAACCAGTACAAAATACTCTACTTACTGAGCTTTCTAAGAGAAGAAAGAAAAGACAAGGTAGTGGATTTACTGGAATAATGTCACAGATAAGATCACTGCTGGGATAATTGTGGATCCGATAACTGCTCTGGCGACGGCAAGTACTGCTTTCAATGTTATAAAACGAGGATTTCAAGCGTCGAGAGATGTGGAATCTATGTATAGTGATATCGGAAGATGGATGGGTGCTGTCTCTGATATCAACCAAGCAGAGAAGATGTCAAAGAATCCACCTCTGTTTAAGAAATTATTTGCTGGATCAAGTGTTGAACAAGAAGCAATGGATGCATTTGCTGCGAAAAAAAAAGCAGAAGCAATGGAAGATGAGCTACGCAGTTGGATAAATATGGTTCACGGACCTAATGCTTGGGCTGATCTATTAAAGATGCAAACGAAAATTAGAAAGCAAAGACAAGAACAGATGTATGCTCAAGCTGAGTTTCGTTCTAGAGTTATAAATATTGTTGGAATAATTTTGCTTTGTACAATACTTGGTGGTGTAATAATGTATATTGGATATTTATTTTATTTAAAAAGAACTGGAGAACTATGAGTTTCTTACACATTTTAAAGCCTGAAGAGAGAAGATTACTTAGAACTATTGTAAAGAAAGTTCACCTACAGTATGTTCCTAATGAGAATAAGTCTGATAGGGAAGCTGATAAATTGATAGCAACAATAGGTCCAGCTACAGTTGAACAACTACTCAAAGCTGGAAAAGATAACAACATTGACAACATTTAAATATAAACCTGACGGCAGAGTATTAAAGGAGTTTATGAGAGATGACTCATTCTTTAGAGGACTGCGTGGTCCAGTTGGTAGTGGAAAGTCGGTGGCGTGTTGTGTCGAGGTCTTTAGAAGAGCGTTGGCACAAAAGAAAAATGACAAAGGTATTCGTCGTTCGAGATGGGCGATTATTAGAAATACCAATCCCCAGCTTAGAACCACAACAATCAAGACCTGGCTAGACTGGTTTCCAGAAAATACTTGGGGAAAGTTTAGATGGGAAGTTCCATATACTCATCTTATAAGCAAAGGAGATATGGAACTTGAAGTAATATTCCTAGCACTTGATAGACCTGAAGATGTAAAGAAACTATTGTCACTTGAACTTACTGGTATTTGGGTTAACGAAGCAAGAGAAATACCCAAGTCAATAATAGATGCGTGTACTATGAGAGTTGGAAGATTTCCTTCAATGCGTGAAGGTGGTCCAAGCTGGAGTGGTATAATCTGTGATACTAACGCACCTGAAGAAGATCATTGGTGGCCGATAATGTCTGGTGAAGTTCCAGTACCAGATCATATTCCCAAAGAAGAAATCAAGATGCTTGTCAAACCTGATAACTGGTTTTTCTATACTCAGCCATCAGGTATGCTGGAAAAAAAGAATGAAGATGGCGACGTCGAAAATTATGTATCAAATGACAAAGCTGAAAACAAAAAGAATCTCTTAGGTACTTACTATGAGAATACTGTCAAAGGTAAAACAAAGTCTTGGATTGATGTGTATGTAATGAACAAACTAGGTTCAATCGTAGATGGTAAACCTATATATCCTATGTTTGTAGGAGAAACTCATACATCAAAAGAAGAAATACCAGTAGCAGATGGTCAACCAGTTTACATAGGATTAGACTTTGGACTTACCCCAGCTGGAGTTTTTGCACAAAAGGTAAGAGGTCGTTGGTTAATACAATCAGAGATTGTAGCTTTTGATATGGGTATTGTAAGGTTCTCTGAATTACTTAGAGAAGAGATTGCAACTAAATATGTAAACTGTGATGCATTAATATATGGTGATCCAAGTGGTGACTTCAGGGCGCAAACAGATGAAAGCACACCATTTCAAATACTTAGAGGTGCTGGACTAAGAGCAATACCAGCACCATCTAATGATGTATCTCTTAGAATAGAAGCTGTTAATAAATCTTTAATGAAGATGGTTGAAGGTGTATCAGGGTTTTTAGTTGACTATCGTTGTCGTCAAATCATTAAAGGCTTTGAGGGTGGATATCAGTATAGAAGATTACAAGTATCAGGAGAAAGATTCGCAGACAAACCTGATAAGAATATGTATTCTCATATTCACGATGCACTACAATACTTAATGCTTGGTGCTGGAGAAGGAAGATCAATCATTGGAAACAATAAACCATTGCGATCCTTTAATGCTAAACCTGAATTTGATGTATTTCGTCGACGACCAAAAGCGAGAAGAGAAGGTCTATGGTCACGGATGTAGTTAAGTTCAGATTGTTTTTAACAGTATATGGTTTAGCTATGTACCATTTTTGTGCGTGGCTAAAGTCATTTGAATGGAGTATCGAAAATTATGTGTTTTTTTAAAAGTCCTAAAATGGTAATGCCTGAACCCAAAGTCGATCCTGAAATCGAAAAGCAGAAGGCTGAAGAAAAGAAAAGACAAGAAGCCGAAAAGAAAAAACAAGAAGAGTTTAAAAAGAAAACATCTGCTGGTAAAGTAGGTAGGCGTTCACTTATATCAGGTCAATCAGGTGGCATTGGTTATTATGAGGACCCAATGTAATGGTAGAAATCAATACAGTTATTCCTTTAAATA
>CENZ01016152.1_pt1 | contig 15264 bp, 15 predicted proteins | sample 361341 | NCBI WGS metagenome assembly CENZ01 (sample SAMEA2619782, study PRJEB7988) | marine metagenome | biome: marine biome (ENVO:00000447); feature: deep chlorophyll maximum layer (ENVO:xxxxxxxx); material: "saline water (ENVO:00002010), including plankton (ENVO:xxxxxxxx)" | depth 50 m
TGCAGCGTTTCCCAGGTCGCAGACACCAGCAGCATGGAGATACTCACGGCACCAACGCACCTCAAGATATGACACCGTTATGGCCCAGAACTGGGGAGAAGCTCGCTAGTAGATCGCCCACATGTATGCGAAGTAGCCGATCAGGAAACCAACCCCACTGAATCGGCCGATCGTGCCTTTCGCCAGGACATAGATCCACAGAAGGATCGAAGCGCCGAACATAACCCAGATATCAAACCGCAACAGACTCGCCTCCACTGGCACATCGACCAGTAGCGCCGTGAATCCGAGGATAGCCAGAATATTGAATAGATTGCTCCCCACGACGTTGCCGATCGCAACGTCAGAGGACTTGTGAAGTGCAGCGATCACCGTAGTGCTGAGTTCGGGTAACGAGGTCCCGAGTGCAATCAGACTGAGACCAATGACCGTCTCTGAAACCCCCCAGTCGACGGCAAGTCCAACGCCGCCTTCCACCACCAAGTCAGCACCCAACGGCAATGCAATGATGCCGCAAACAATGAAGATGGCGATCGTTCTGGCATCCGATGGCAATCCCAGACCTCGTTCAAGCTCTTCCTCAGCATCGTCGAGGGGCATCACAGCGGCGCCTCGCGTTGCAGCGATCAGAAACGTCGCCAGGATCGCCAGCAACAGCACACCTTCCCAGAACGTGATCGGCTCAAAGACAGCCAGAAATATCAGAAGCAGCGTGACCCCGATCATGAAACTCGTTTGTTTCGCCAGCCCTTCCTGATTGCACACGATTGGGTGGATCAATACTGGGACGCCAATGACCAGCAACACGTTCGCAATATTGCTGCCCACCACGTTCCCCATCGCGATACCCGGGTGTCCTGACAATGCAGAAAATGATGACACCATCAGTTCCGGTGCAGAGGTACCGAACGCAACAACCGTCAACCCGACAACCATCGGTGAGATGTTCGATTCCTTTGCCAACCCCAGGGCACCGCGGACCAGCAGGTCACCTCCCATCAAGAGGTAGACAAAACCTCCAAACAACTTGAGAAAGTCGACAAGATCAATCATCAGGGGTGCGATCTGTAGGTTCCGCCGTCGGCGCATCTGTCGATGATTTCGGCTGCCAGTTGTCGATCAGATCGTTGAGCGAACTCGCCAGATACGTAATCTCATCATCACCCTTCACCTCGGCGCGTGCCGTAGTGTCGCCAGAGCGCACCCGCTCAACAACGAGGCGCAGTTCATGAATCGGTCGCGCCAGGTAGACACCGATGAGCGTGCCTCCGATGATCGCAAACGCAGACAAGGCGATGCCGATATCGAACAAGGCATCGCGCAACGCATCTGCGCGTTCAGACTCTTCCTGTTCATCAACCTTGACGACCAGCCCCCAATCCAATTCTGAGATCAAACGCGTCGCGGCCCAGGACGACTCGCCGCGATAATCGACAAAGGGACGCTCGAGCAGTCCTTCTGCGCCTTGCATCAGGTGATGAACCGGTTCCGTTGACTCACTGATCGGTATGGTGACGGGTCCCGTCTCTCCCAAATGTCGCAGCGAATTGAGCACCGTCACCATATCTGGCCCTGTACGCGCCACCACGTATGCCTCACCACCGTCGCCCAGACCGGTGTAGTTGCCTGCAACCGCTGACACATCGTCAATGGCAAACACCACCTCCATCACCCCGGTTGGTACGGTGTCCTGAATCAACATGGTGGCGAACGCGACGCGAATGATCCCGGTGTCCGATACAAGTGTGCCGCGATAGGCAACGGCGCCTTCAGGTACAGGCGCAGGAGGTGAATCCCCCATTGGTGCGCGACCTGAAGATTCGATCTCTTCACCCGTCAGTGAAAAAACCGATATCCTGTCCACCGCTCGGACCACGGCGGCCGCGTTGTCGACCAGGTCGGTCACTGGGATCAGGTTTTCTTCAGTTGGATCGGCAAGATAGCGACGAACCGCTTCTGCAAACTCATGTTGACTGCTGATTAGCAGGACCTTGTCTCGCCAGCCATCCTGGACTTTAACCAGATCATTACGCTTGCTTTCCGCCAGCGCGCCCAGTTGACGATGTGATATTTCTGCCAGGAGCCGTGTGGACTCCTGGTAGGCGAAGACACCAAGCAGTGCCATGCTGATCAGAGAAAACAGCACCAGCGCAAAGGCGAGCTTTGTACGAATATCCAAGAGGTGGCGGCGCCGGTGTCATAAACAGGCGGCAAGCATGCCAAATCTGCACGCAGCCATGCAACCAAAGGCGTAGCTCCTTATACCCAGAACATCATCTGGGTGTTGGTCCCTGGTTCTATAATTCAGCGCAGATATGGCCGCCATCGATGACAATCGTCGATCCGGTCATGTAACTGGAGGTGTCAGACGCTAGCAACAATAGCGGACCGTCCAGATCCTCGAATTCCCCGTAGCGCCGCATCGGGATACCTTTCATGAATTCGTCGGCGCGATCACTTTCCAATAGTAGACGACTCACGTCAGTCAGGATGTACCCCGGTGCGAGCGCATTCACCCGGATCCCATACCGCGAACCTTCCAGCGCCATCACTTCGGTCGCTTTGACCAGGGCCGCTTTCGATACGGCATAGGGAAACTGCCCCTTGATGGTGCGGTACGCGGTAATCGACGCAATATTGATGATATTGCCCTCGCTCTGGCCATCGTTGTTTCGAACCATCTCCGTGAACAAGCTGGATAACCGCCACGCTGATTTCAGATTGGTATCAAGCACATGATCCCAGTCTGATTCATCAATCATGGTGTAGGTCTTGGCACCCGACTGCACCCCGGCATTGTTGATTAGTACATCAATTTGCCCAAAACGGGATGCGCCTGTCTCAAGAAAAGCGCGGCAACTGTCCGCATCGTTGACATCGAGCGTCACCGCAAGCGCCTCACATTCGGTCGACGCCAGTGACGCGACCCGGTCCTCCAGCTTCTCGGTACGACGAGCCCCCAGCACCACATTCGCGCCCGCGCCATGGAGTACCCCGGCGAAATGATGCCCAAAGCCCGATGAGGCCCCGGTTATCGCCACCGTCTTGCCCTGCAAGGAAAATCGCTCGTCGGCCACATCTGTCCCCTGTTGACACCTCGAAGGCTCGAGTGTAGCAGGCCCATCAAACCTGCTCTCGCTCAGATATTTCTCTTCTTTTTGCCTTTCGATGGTCCGTGATCGATGTGACCGGAGGCAGATTTTGTTGACAATGGGCGCCATGGATATCTGATTCATCACCTAGGGAAGCTCATGCCTCAACCTCTCCCGACTTCTTCCACCGCCAATTCGCCACCGGGTTCACTGGCTGCGCCCGACCGTGAAGCCGATCTCGCGCGCATGAAACGTTTTGCCACCGGCATGCTGCTGGCAGTGGCCTCTGCTTTCGTTGCCACACGAGTGGTTCTAACGCTGTATGCCGACGCGACGTGGCTGACCTACGTGGGCTATCTCGAAGCCATGTGCGAAGCAGCGATGATCGGCGCACTGGCCGACTGGTTCGCAGTCACCGCACTGTTCAGGCACCCGATGGGTATTCCCATCCCCCACACCGCCATCATTCCTGCACGCAAAGACAGCATCGCCAGCCAGTTCGGTAGTTTTGTTCAGGACAACTTCCTGGCCAATGACCTCATCTCAGAGCGGGTGCATCACATGCATCTCGCAAGACGCGCCGCCGCCTGGATGCAACAAGAAGACAACGCAGCCGATGTCTCTCAGCAGTTGGTTGATGGGCTCGCAGGAGCCGTCGAGATCATCAATGACGAGGATATCCAACGGATGCTTGAACGCAGTGTTCGGGATCGGGTGATGCGCACCAGCTTCTCGCCAGTGCTCTCTGAATTCCTGGGTTTTGTGACCTCCGGGCGTCGCCAACAGATGTTGTTTGATGCCGGTGTTCGTGCCGGCCTTTATCTGCTCGATGATTCCGAAGAAGGTATCCGTGAGACCGTCAAACAGGAAACGCCCTGGTGGTTTCCGGCCACACTCGACAGCGCGATCTACCGGCGCATTGTGATGGGGGTCTCCAAGACGCTCTACGCCATGCAGAACGACATTTACCACCCGTTGCGGGTTCGACTCGTCGGCATCCTGGATGATTTCATTACGGACCTCAAAACATCTGACGACTTCCACACACAGGAAGAGCAGCTGAAGATCGCAATGCTGGATCAACCTGCACTGCGTGAGTTCGTGGTCACATTGTGGGCAGACATCCGCGAAGCCATCCTGGCCCGGGGAGAGGCAGATCACTCAACACTCAAAGAAATGCTGACACGATCGATCATGAAACTGGGAGAGGCCATCGACAACGATCCCGAACTCGCAGCCAAGCTCGATGGCTGGTGTGAAGACAGCGCACGTTACGTGATCAACAACTACGGGCATGAGTTCGCGTCGCTGATTGAGACCACGATAAGGAAATGGGACACAGAAGCCACGTCACGTCGGATCGAACTACAGATCGGACTTGACCTGCAGTTTATCCGAATCAACGGCACGGTGGTTGGCGGTCTGGTCGGTCTCGCCATTCACGGCATCCTGCATCTCATCGAAATCGCAGGCGTCGGCGGTTGAAAGAGGTTGAGAGACGCCACGAGAGATTGAACGTCATTCCGCTCAGTCAGCCCTCAATCGTGAATTCAATGCGCCCAAAGTCACCGAAATCGCCCACGTAGTCACCGGGTAATGCCGGCTGTGGTTGTCCCAGCGAACCGGTCATCAGAATATGACCTGGTTCAAGGATATACCCTTCCGATACGGCTTTGTTGATCAGCCAGCAGACCGCAAACGCCTGACTGCCCATGGCATCGGCCCCACTGCCTTCCGACACCTGTTCACCATCGCGGAGGAGCCTGACTGGAAAGTCATCCAGTGACGCCGGTCGATCTGCCGCCGCGCCGGTGATAAAACCTGCCGCCGCGCTGTTGCCTGCCACCAGATCCGACGCCGTCATCCGACCACCAGAAGCAAAACCGGGATCGGCCAGTTCAATCATCGGCATCACCTGGTCGATGTGGTCCCAAACCGTTTCCTCGGTCACCGGCGATGACACCGCCTGACCAATCCGATAGCCAATTTCGGTCTCCACGACGGCGCGATGGAACTCATGATTCGCGATGATGGCACCCGGATGAACTGCACCCTCAGAGAGCAACACGCCGAAAACGGGTTCCTCTGCTCCTACGTTGGCCTGTGCCCCAGGATTGCTTAACGCGGCCTTGAAGCCGCCTTTGGCTTCGACAGACATCAGCCGTTTCACCAGCAGCTTTTGTATCGCATAGGCATCGTCAAGGGTCAGTGTTTCTTCGGTCGACAACAACGGCTTAAGCTCGTGTGCAGTCAGCGCGGCAAACATCCGTTCAGCCGCGGTATTGATATCCGTCATTGGGGGTTCCTTTCTTTCTATCGGTGTGTCGGTTCAGTTGGCGCGTATGAGCGGTGGTGATCATGCCGCGATCCAGGCACCTGGGCAACACGGAGGTGCACAGGAGTGGCAGCAGCCGTGCTTTTGCATGGTAAAATCCTGACAACTCTCAGGGAGCCAACCGATGTCAACGCCAACCTGGCCGTTCCTACCGAACCCAGCACCCACCCGCCTGTCCCATGCAAAGGACTGCTACCTCTATCTTGAGAATGGCGACAAGGTCCTGGATGCGGCTGGTGGTGCAATCGTGGCCAATATCGGCCACGGGCGTCAACGGGTAGCCGATGCCATCGCCAAAGCGTCCGCCAACACCAGCTACACCGTACCCACCTTCATGACACCTGAGCGTGAACGGATGCTCACGGAACTGCATGAACACTGGCTTCCTTCACATCTGTCTCACGTGCATGTCACCTGCAGTGGCTCTGAAGGCAACGAAGCAGCCATGAAAATGGCGGTGTTGTGTCACGCGGCACAGGGCCACCCAGAACGGAACGTCATCCTCGCACGCGACGTTTCCTACCACGGCACCACGCTGACCACAGCAGCAGTCTCCGGTCATCCTGGCCGACAGAAAGGTTTGATGGACTATCTACCCGAGTGCCCGCGCATCAAGACACCTTATCCTTTGCGGTGTCCTGTTGGGAGCGACCCGGAAACGGTCATCAACTACTATCTTGATGATCTTCGCAGCACCATTGCCAGCATAGGATCGGAGCGTATCGCCGCGCTGATTGCCGAGCCGATCAACGGGTCCAGCGGCGGCGCCATCGAGCCCCCGGAGGGCTACTGGCCTCAGGCCGAAGCTATCCTGAAGGAAAACGGCATCCTCCTCATCATGGATGAGGTCATGACCGGGTTCGGCCGGCTGGGACATCGGTTTGGCGCGGAACGTTACGATCTCACACCTGATCTGCTGGTATCGGGGAAGGGGCTCGCGGGAGGTTATGCCGCGATCACTGGCGTCTTTGGTACGGCGGCGATCTCGGAAGCCATCGCTGAGGCTGATTTCGGACTGATGTTCCACACTTTCAGTGCACTCCCGCAATCCTGTGCTGCCGCGACCGAGGTCCTCTCGATTCTAAGGGAAGAACAGCTGATCGAACGCTGCACAGAGATTGGCGACCGTCTGAAGCAGATGCTGGTCGATCGACTGGGACAACACCCGAGAGTCGCTGAAATTCGCGGTCAGGGACTCCTGATCGCACTGGAGGTGGTCGAAGACCGCGAGACACTCACACCGTATCCGGAATCAGACCGCATCGCAGATAAACTGGTCGCGCACGCGCTCGACAATGGTGCTTTTTTCTACCCCGGTGGCACGGGTGTCGTGCGGGACATCGTGACGATTGGTGCACCCTATACCATGGTGGACGAGGACCTGGACCTTATCGTCGATACCCTCGACGGTGCACTTGCTTCACTTAACTAGCCTCTAGACCGGGGCAATATCGACAGATCCCGTCAACAGGTGGCGCACCATCGGCAGGTGTTCACGTCCCAGGTAACGTTCGCCATCGATTACCCAACCCGGTGATTTGAAAATACCCTGCTCCATCTGGTGGTCCGTCAGCGCGTCCGGAATTTCCTGTGGATCGGTGATCCCTGAGATGGCACGAAGCCAATCCGGGTCATCCATCTCCATGCCATCCCGAAAAGTTCCTGTCATGACGTTCCAAATGAAAGTCACGACCTCAACGGGCGCTGCATGTGACGACATGTGATACAGGATCCGGTGTGCAAGATCGCCGTCTCGGTGTCGGTCGGCGCTGTTGGCGGACACCCTTGTCAGCGCGACCAGACGATGATGTTCCGCCAACGCGAAGCTGTCTCGAGCGCTTTGACGTCGCGCCTTGTAGGCTGCCAGCGGATCATTCGCCTGGGAGACAGGTTTACGGCCAGACGCACTGTTCAGGGAAACCATAAGCGGCAGATAGGTGATCGCGTCACTGGAGGACAACAACAGCATCGGTTCCAGAGCCGCGTAGGTCGAAAGGTCCGTCAGATCGAGGAAACAGGTGACGGCTGAACTCACGCCGCGTTCCCGGCATCTGCGCCTTCCAGGAACGCCCGACCGAAACCTGAGGGTGCCACCACCGTGTCATACGCAATATCAGGACAGGGACCATTCCTGCCTGCCAGATGCCAGCGAACCCTCGGTAAATGCTCGCGTCCAAAGTACGCGGTGTCATCAATCACGTAGGTGGGGACGCCAAAATACCCCCTGTCGAGGATTTCATCCTGAAGGTGATCATGGTTCACCCGACCGGGGCCATTCAGGTACTCATCAAAGCCCGTCATCGGCGCCCCGGCCTGCTCAAGACATCGTTTGATCACAGAGACGTCCTCGATGTCGAGTTCCCGGCGCCAGAATGGATGAAACACGATTCGATGGTACGCCCTGACCACATCGGCATCTGCTTGCGCCTTACACCACAGCAAGCCGATCGCGGCCAGCGAAGAATCCCAGATCTTTTGCGTGCCTCTCAGGGTCAACCCAAGCTGTCGCGCATAACGTCGCGTATCGTAGTACGCGTAGCGGACAGCCATCCATTGCCTCGGAGAACGGTTGTTCTCAACGACCTTGTCGTTATCATTGGTGCGCGCGGTACCGAGGTAGCTGCCCAGGTTCAACGTCAGGGGAAACCAGTCGATCTCTACGTTGTACTCTGACGCCAATTGCAACGTGGGCGCCATCGCCATAAACGCATAGGGGCTTTTGTAATCAATATAAACTTCAACACCGGACATCGCGCCACCCTACACGACACTGCACAGTCGAGGCCAGTGTGCGCCAATGTGGCCGTACCGTCTCACGAACAGGTCTGAATCAGTATCGATCCCGTTTCTCAAGGTGTTGTAGGTGGGCTTGCATCACAGATCGTAAGTCGACCCGCCGACATACGTACAGCCGCCATGATGGGTTGGTTTGCCGGCATGGCACCCGATCTCGATGTCCTGATCAGTTCGCCCGCTGATCCGCTCCTGTTCCTGGAGTATCACCGGGGATTCACACACTCCCTGTTTTTCGTCCCAATCGGTGCGCTGCTTTGCGCGGTGTGTTTTCACTGGCTGACGCGTAGACGGCACGAATTTCGTCATGTCTACCTCTGGTGTTTTGTCGGCTATGGCACACATGGGCTGCTAGATGCCTGCACCACCTATGGCACCCAGTTGTTCTGGCCGCTCAGCAGCTGGCGCGTCGCATGGAACAATATCTCTGTGGTTGATCCTCTACTGACAGTGCCAGCCCTGATGCTCTTCATCGTGGCCTGTATTCGCCGATCAAAGGCCACCGTATGGATTGCAATCGGGTGGATTGGTCTTTGTCTCAGTGTAGGTGTGGTGCAGCGTGAACGGGCCGAGGCAATAGGCTATCAACTGGCTGCCGAATCCGGGATTAAGCCCACGCGCCTGGAAGCAAAACCAGGATTCGGTAACCTGCTGTTGTGGAAAATCGTATTCGAAGCTGAGGGTGAATTTCATGTTGCGGCAGCGCGCGTCGGATGGGAGGCGTGGGTGATTCCCGGAAGCCACATCCGCAAACTGGATGTCGCCCGTGACCTGCCCTGGCTGCAACCGGGCTCCCAACAAGCCAAAGATGTGGAGCGCTTTCGCTGGTTCTCCAACGACTACCTGGCGGTAGACCAGGAGGATCCGTACTACGTGATCGACATGCGTTACTCCATGCTGCCCAACGACATCAACGCCATGTGGGGGATCGATCTGGATCCGGAACAACCTGATGAGCATGTGGTCTATCGAACACGACGAGCCATGTCACCAGAGCAATCCCAAAGGCTCTGGCGCTGGTTGACGGGTGACATCGGTGGCGATGGCTATCCCGCAGAACGTATCTCGGAGGACCCCTAGATCGGTGGAAGTTCACCCGATGAGTATCCGCACATTCCCCACAGCGAGACCTCTATGACAAACAACGATCAACCGCACATCAATAGATACGATGTGGACAAGGATGCCAAAGCCGTTGCCCAGATCTGGCTGGAATGCGGATGGATCGAAGAGTTGGGCACAGAATCCAGCATTGTGCGCAAGTACCTTGAGGCCTCACAGGATGCGCTGGTGGCACGCGTTGATGACCAGCAGTATGACCGCACTGCTGCTCCGGGCCCAGGCCAATCGGGGTCATACAGTCAGAATGCTCGGTATGTTCGAAGAAGGATTTTACAACCGCGTTGGCTTCGGTAGCGGCGGTTACGAGTACTGGTTGGCATTTGACCCCGCCAGCCTCCTGCCCAAAGTGCCCTACCGAAGGCCGAAGCGACTCACCCAAAGGATCACAAACAGATCCATGCCGCCATGGCGGGCCGACAGCGTCAGTACGGTGACGTCATCATCCAGTCGCCAAAGACCATGAAGACCGAGCTGAAGCATATGGAACGGGCTATGGGTCTCGGCTACTTCGATGGCCCCGATAACACACTGTCACACTTTGTCTTTGGCGAAATGAAAGATGCGAACGGACCTTATGAAATCCTGTTCAAAGCGTGGCAGACAGAGGAACAACTGCTGGAGCTTGTAACAATGCTCGCTTCCTGGGCAACCAGATTGACAGTATCGAGATGCAGGAACCCGGTGATATACAGTTTAAGGATCTGCTCAGGCAACTACTTCGGCACCGGTGCATTACTGAAACCGCCAAATACGCTGACTACAGTGAAGCCATGGCCGTGTGGCAGCTGCGAATACTGGATCTCCGCCCCTGCATTGAAGAGCTCAGGAGCCCGACCGGCTGTCGCTTCAATCTCGAGTTGAGTGATCCGGTGGAAGCGGTGCTCGCGAAGTTATCCAACAGACTCGACACAAGCGCCATCGCAAAAGACACCGGGCTTCAGGGTTGGCGTAGAATCTCAGGCCAATACGTGGTCGAACTGAGGCCATCGTCGAACGCTGCAAGCGGCAACAACCCGGACCTGCCCACTGTTCGCGCCTCAGTCAACGCGTTCAGCAGACTCTGGTTCGGTTTACAGTCCGCCCACAGCCTGATGGTCACCGACGATATCCATGGATGAGGAACTGGCCAGCCAGCTGGACGTCGCACTGCGTCAGCCGCGTGCGCATCTTGGCTGGGACTTCTGAGGGTCGGGACAGCAGGACGCCTCCCCAACACAGGATCAGGTCGTTGGGCATCCTGGTGTAGACCACTACCTCTGGCCGAACTGCATAGCCAAACCTGTCAACCAAATAATCGGTCAAACGACCGAGATTCATTACTGGTACGCGCTTCCCGGATACATTGTGCCAGTACCGGAATCCCTTCCGTGATCTCGTCATGGTCCAGGTGCCCAAACGCCAATCTGAGATAGGGCACATCATTTCCCTCGTAGTGAAAGGACGAGCCCAGCAAATAATGGAAGCCACGTTCACGGGCCAGTGAGAACAAACGCTTTCTGTCGACGTCCTCCGGCAGACGCACCCAGATGAAGAGACCACCCACCGGCTTCGACCACACACAGATATCGTCCAGTTGTTGTTCCAGCCCCGTCAATGTCAGATCACGTTTGACCTTGAGTGCAGCGTTCGAGATTTCAGCATGCTGCCAGATACCGTCCTTGTAGAACTCAGCCACAATCGCCGCCGCGAGATAATTGCCCCCGGCATCGGCCCGACGCGCCAGAATTCGTTCCAGCATGGGTGGCTTCGCCACGATATACCCAAGGCGTAGTCCGGGTGCCAGAATCTTGGACAGAGAACAGAGGTAGACGTGATTCGGGTCGTCATCAAGCGCATAGATTGATGGCTCGACAGGACCCTCATAGTGGACGTCGGCATAACAGTTATCTTCAACAATCGGGATATCCCAGCGACATGCCAGTGCGACCATTTCAAGCCGCCGTTCGCGTGGCATGACAAACCCTGTAGGGTTCTGATACGTACTGATCGGATAAATAAACCTCGGCAAGCGACCTTCCTTGTCCAGTCGTTTCAGCTCATCCTCCAGGTGATCCATCCGCATACCACCTTCATCCAGCTTGATCCCGACCATGTCGTACTTCAACGCTCGATACGCCGATAGCGTGCCTGGGTAACTGAACTCCTCAACCAGGACCGTATCACCATGGTTCTCCTGCAGGGCTTCGGCGGTCAGGGTTACCCCCTGCATGGATCCGTTGGTCAGAATCAGATGGTCGGGGCTGACGTCGACACCTTCACGTTCAGATTCACGCTTCGCCATGGCCACACGCATGCCAAGGTGACCCATGTTCCCGGGATAATTATTGAGTTCACGGCTCTGTTCATCGAACACCCGCAGTGTCGCTGCCTTCAACGCTTCCACAGGAAATGTATCCGGGTCTGAACGCCCGCCGCCAAAGTCGTACTTAAGTTCACTCACGATATAGCTCCTGGTGACGATGTCTGAACAGACGCCATCCGGCAGCCACGCCGATGGCAGCAAAGATCAGGCACACTGCCACGAACGCCCCCTGACTCACAAGCACCGCCACAGACACAATGGCTGGCTTCGCAAACGGGTAATCCTGGTATGCCAGCAGCGGCTGGAAACGTGGGTCCTCGATGGACTCGAACACATCTCTCGCCCGGCGCGCGTGGGCCCCCACCCTACCCGATCAAAACGGAAGTCCTCGAGCACATATCCGAAGGAATGTGCCGGTGTCACCCAGGGGATTGCCCAGCCGTTGTTCACCAGCCAGTAATGATTGGACAGAAGGTACGGCAGGAAATAGGCGTAGTCCTGGCCAATCGACGGCGTCTCAGGTAACGCGTGATCTGTAAACCCACGTAAGCGAGGGTAAGCAACACACCGGAAGCGAACCACCGTGTCCTGACATCCCGTAGCAACTGAGGGGCCACTAGGCGTTTCGGATGGTCAGGCCTCCGTCAACCGGCAGAGTCACACCGGTAATGTACTGCGACGCGGGCAGCACGAGGTTCATGATCCCATGGGCAACCTCTTCCGGTTCGGCGTAACGTAACAGGACCGTCCGTCGACGCGCGAACTTGTCCTTGGCCTCATCCGAAATCCTGGAGGTCATCCCGGTTTTGATTGGTCCCGGACAGACACAGTTGACGGTGATGCCCTCTGGACCGAGTTCAACCGCAAGAGAACGAGTGAGCCCCGTCACCCCCGTTTTGGCCGCCGTGTATTGGCTCCCGAACCGGGTTGCACCAAGCGCTTCGGTGGATGCGATATTAACGATCCGAGGGTGTGCCGCTTTTCGCAGGTGCGGCAACGCCGTCCGAATGGTGACTGTTTGCGCAGTAAGCAGAACCGCGAGAGTCTGGTGCCAATAATCCAGGTAGTCATCATCATCAATGGGTGAGGAACGTGATATCCCCGCGTTATTCACCAGGATATCAATGCCACCGAAGTGTATCGCGACATCTTCGATCACCTGGGTTGTCGCGTTCATATCCGAAAGGTCCAACGGCCAGCCCTGAGCATCGCAACCGGCATCTCGCAACTCGGTCACTACGGTGTCCAGGGCATCAGCGTTGATGTCGATGGCCGCCACCCGTGCGCCTTCATCCGCAAACAGACGTGCGGTGGCGCGGCCGATGCCACTGGCAGACCCGGTTACAATGGCAACGCTACCCGAAATTGATCGACTGAGAGTTGACAACATACCTTCGCCCATCTTTCGTCCTGTAAGGCTCTCAGTGTGCCCATCACGCGGATTGTACGCAACGGACCCATTCGTCTTCGCGCCATCGACACGATAAGATGCCGCATCACTGTTGATGCTTGCGTTACTAGGATGAACTTCAGGATCCACGCGTGAACAACGAGACACGTTACGGGCGTATCGAGATCGCCAAACAGGCGCATAACTTCTCGATTGGCCACTTCACCATTTTCTCAGCGACTGAGCGTGAGAACCTGCATGGTCACAACCTGCAGCTCGTCTGTGAGGTCACAGCACCGGTGGGGGACAATGGTCTGCTGTTCGACTACGCTATTCTGAAACAGCTGATGAAGCAGATGTGTGACGAGATTGATGAACAGGTCATCCTGCCCACCGAGTCCCCCTACCTGCAGATTGAAGAATCAGACGGCTATATCGTCGCCATCTTCAATGGTGAGCGCCTGCCGTTCCTGCCACGTGACGTCACACTGTTACCGATTCGCAACTCATCGGTGGAAGAGTTCTCCTGGTTCTTCCTCAACCGAATCCAGACTCATCCTGATCTGTCTGATGCAGGTATCATCGAACTGATCGTGAAGGTCTCTTCCAGCCCGGGCCAGTTTGGGACAGCGCGATGGGCTGCGCCGGATTAAGGATGCGACCTGACGTGATTCCATTGAAAAGAGACCATCTCCGCCCTGTGGAGGGAGCAGTAGAACATTGAACGAACCCTTCCCTGACCTGATTGTGATCACCGGCGCAAGCAAGGGTATTGGTCGTGCCGTCGCCGAGCATTTCCGCGACCATGACATCCAGGTCATCAACATCTCACGTTCACCCTGTACCGTTGATGGCGTGGACAATCACGCGCTCGATTTGACCGATCTCGATGCCGAAAAGACGCTACGCGATGCCCTCGGCGCAAAAGTCAGCAATGGTCGGATCAGCATCATCCACAATGCTGCGATGATGACCAACGACACGGCTGATGCCACGCCAACGAACAGCTTTCAGGAGGTCCTGCAGCTGAACGTCGTTGCACCTCACATCATCAACCAGGCACTGATCCCACTCATGCAACCGGGCTCCAGTGTGATCTATATCGGCTCCACGCTCTCGGAGAAGGCAGTCGCCAACACGTACAGTTACGTGACCAGTAAACACGCTGTGATCGGCATGATGCGCGCAACCTGCCAGGACCTCGCCGGCCGCGAGATTCACACCTGTTGCATCTGCCCCGGATTTACGGACACCGAAATGCTGCGGGAACACGTTGGCAACGATTCAGAGGTGCTCAGGGCGATCGGTGGACTCTCCACATTCGGACGACTGATTACACCGAAAGAGATCGCTGGTACGATAGCCTACGCGGTCGGAAACCCAGTCGTGAATGGCGCAGTCATCCACGCGAATCTCGGCCAGGTGGAAAGTTAATACCTCCGACTCGAAATCAGGACCCTAGGCGACCTATGTCAACAACAACTGCTGATCCCGGTAACGACACTACTGCCGACGTCGCCACCGTACCGCCACATATCGTCGAAAGACGTGAGCGGGTCTTCCTAGCACTGGCGGGCCTGTTCCTGTGTGCGATGACTATGCTGAACATCATCGGCATCACCAAGTTTGTACAACTCGGACCCATGGCGCTGGCGGTCGGCGTACTGCCCTACCCGATTACCTTCCTTTGTACAGACCTGATCAGTGAGCTGTACGGAAGAGCCCGAGCGAATTTCCTGGTCACCGTCGGCCTTGTACTCAACTTCTTCATTCTTGGCGTCATGTGGCTGGGCAACATGATGCCCGCCGCCGAGCAGATTCCACCCTGGCAGGTGATATCGCTGGCTGAAGATGTTGGGCTGCCTGACGGCAGCAGCATCAGCGGACAGGTTGAATTATTCACCATTCTCTACGCCACCACCTCCGGGGCCGTGTTTGCGTCCATGATGGCGTACATCGCAGCGCAGTATTGCGACGTGTGGATGTTCCACTTCTGGAAGCGACTGACCAACGGCAAACACCTCTGGCTCCGAAACAATGGCAGTACGATTGTCAGCCAGGGTGTTGATTCGTTTATGGTGATTACGGTCACGTTCGGCGCACAGTTTATTGCCGGCGCGGTGAGCCTGGGCGTCATGCTGACATTGATGGCGAGCAACTACCTGTTCAAGCTGTTCGCGGCACTGGTCGACACGTTGCCGTTCTACCTCGGCGTACACTACCTGAAACG
>CENZ01023932.1_pt1 | contig 15240 bp, 10 predicted proteins | sample 361341 | NCBI WGS metagenome assembly CENZ01 (sample SAMEA2619782, study PRJEB7988) | marine metagenome | biome: marine biome (ENVO:00000447); feature: deep chlorophyll maximum layer (ENVO:xxxxxxxx); material: "saline water (ENVO:00002010), including plankton (ENVO:xxxxxxxx)" | depth 50 m
AGAGGTCTTTTCGCAAACGATTATAAGAAAACGAGGAATATACGAAATTTCATTTTTCCATTCTGAGTTTTTCTCATCTGAATTAAGTGGCGCAGGTTCAATCATTCTGGTTAGTACAAAACCGGAGTCATTTAAGACATTCAAGTATCTACTCAAGGGACGGTGTGTGTAAGGAATACTTATACCGTCACCAAAATATTCCTCGCTTAACTCTTCCCTCAAGTATGAACCAATTCTCCAATACTTTTCAGGTGGATCAGTAGTCCAATCTTCAACCCAAGAACTACCAGGAGATTGAACTAGAGGATGGTTCATCACGAGAACAAACCTTCCCCCTGATTTAATAACGCGAGATGCTTCACGGAAAGATTCTTCAAATCTTTCAATATGTTCTACAACCAAACAGGAAATTGCAGCATCGAAAAAAGCATAAGAAAATGGTAAATCTTCCGCTAACGCCCTGAGCAAAAATGAACTTGGATTAATTTCCTTCCCACGTTTAATCTGCTTTTGAGATTGATCAATACCTACCGCATCGATTGACATTCCTTCGAGAGCACGAATTATCTGACCCTCCCCTGTGCCTATATCCAACACTTTCTGAAATCCTTTCATCAAGTCGACGATGAGGGGTAGAAGTTGCTCAGAATATTCAGCATTCATGCCATTCGTAAAAGAGTTTTGCCACCATTCTGCATTTAACTCCCATGGGTTTTTACTTTGATCCATGTCCGATCGTTTCATATTTTGAGTAGAAATGCTGAACTCGCTTTATGCTCCGAATGTGGCTATTTTCTTTGCTTTTCTTTCCAGCGTCTTCTGGGGTTTTGGTGGTTTTTTCGCAGGTCAAGCATCTAGACGAGGTTCGTTGATTCCTACTCTCACTCTTGACATTTTTATAGGCCTTTTCGTAGTAATTCCACTTTCTCTTTTTATCGCTGAGACTTTTACAATTCGCGACTTCCTTATAGGAGGATTTGCAGGTCTTTTCGGAATGTCTGGAGCAGCTTTTCTCTACGCAGGAATGAAAAAAGCTGCTTACGTAACCGTTATACCTGTTTCAGGAGTAATTGGAGCACTTTTTCCTGTGTTGTGGGGTCTCGTAGATGGTGACTCGCTTTCAGCTCTGCAGATAATTGGAATCTTCATAGGTCTTATTTCAATAGCTCTAGCTTCCGGAGTGTCACTGCAGACATTTAGAGGACCAGTCGCCGGATTGATAGACGGGATATTAGCCGGCCTAGGTTTCGGAGCCTTCTACATCATTATTGAAAATACTTCTAGCGATACTGAACCTTGGGGTGCAGTCGCTAGCCGACTTTTCCCGCTAATCATCCTTCTGTTTATTTTGTGCTTAATGAAAGACAAACCAAAACCATCTAAAAAAGCTTTTCCTTTTATTGTTGGTTCGGGTTTAAGTAATGCTTGCGCGAGCGCTTGTTTTCTGCTTGCTGTCAATAGAGGTCTACTGAGCGTCACTTCACTTCTGAGTGCGCTCTATCCAGCAATAACAGTAGTTCTAGCTCATTTTATAGTAAAAGAAAAAATGACACGTACCCAAGTTTTTGGAGTCGCTGCAGCAATTTTTTCTATGGCATCAATCACAATTAACTGAGATTTAGTTTTCTCGCAACTTCTATAGCTACTTTTTCCGGTAACCACTTAATTTCTCTCAATTCTTTCAAGGTGCTTTTTTTGATTTTCGTCAAGCTCCCAAATTCGTCAATTAGTCGACTTTTACGTTTTTCTCCCAAACCTGAAATACCATCGAGAATTGACTCTGTCATACGTTTCGCTCTGAGTTTTCTATGGTACTCAACTGCAAACCTATGAGATTCATCTCTCAGTCGTTGCAGCATATACAAAGCTTCGGAATTCCTGGGAATTACGACTGGGTCTCTTTTCCCTGATACAAAAACTTCTTCAAACTGTTTAGCGAGTGATGCAACAAAAATTTGTTCCGACAAACCAAACTCAGCCACTGTTTTCTCTGCTACTGAAAGTTGACCCTTTCCGCCATCTACTAACAACAACTGAGGTGGATAAGCAAACTTCTTATTTCCCTCTGCGCCGATTTCATTACTCTCTTTCAAATACGCAGACAGACGTCGTGAGATTACTTCTTTCATTGCTGCATAATCATCATTTCCATCAAAACTATTTATACGAAAACGTCTATAATCACTCTTTTTTAATAAGCCGTCTTCCATCACTACCATGGAGCCCACGTAATCTGTGCCTTGTAAATGGCTCATGTCATAGCATTCAATTCGCAAAGGTGCATCCATCATTCCTAATGTTGTTTGCAGTTCATTTAGTGCTTTAGAACGTGAATTATGGTCTTTTGCTCTTTTAAGTCGATGTCGTATGAACTCTTCGCTTGCATTGCTGACAACTGTTTCAAGTAAAGATTTTTTCTCACCGCGTTTTGGAACACGTATTTCTACTCCAGAACTTTTTTCCTTACTCAACCAGCTTTCAATTAGCTCCATATCTTCAGGGATAACTTCGGTCAATATTTGATTTGGTACTCCGCGCGGTGGTTCAGAACTGTAATGCTCTACCAAAAGATGCTTAAGCATCTCTGAATTTTCTATTCCGTCAATTCGATCAACAACGAAACCTTTTCTGCCCACGACACGACCTTTTCGAATATAGAAAACCTGAACGGAAGCTTCAATTTCATCACCAGAAAATCCAAATAGATCAATATTTTCTGTTTCGTTAAGGACTATTCGTTGTCGCTCAAGAACTCTTTCAATGTTAAGTATTTTGTCACGAATGTGAGCGGCCTTTTCGTACTCTTGAGCGGCAGACAAAATAGACATTTCTTGACGTAGATCGCTAACTATACCTTTACTGTTTCCATCCAGAAAACTTAAAAGGTCAGCTACTAGATTCTCGTATTCTTTTTCAGTAATTTTTTCAACGCATGGTGCGGAACACTTTTCTATATGAAACAACAGACATGGTTTTCCAATCTTTTCGTGTTCGTTAAATTTCGTATTTGAGCAACTCCTAACGGGAAAGCTTTTAATCAGCAAGTCCAGAGTTTCACGTATAGCTTTGACATTTCCGTATGGCCCGAAATACCTGATGCCCCGCTTGCGTTTGCCACGTGTAATCGTTGGTCGCGGCCACTTCTCATTGACAGTTACAGATAGGTATGGATAACTTTTGTTGTCTTTGAGGTCAACGTTGAATCTTGGTCCATGCTCTTTAATTAAAGTGAACTCGAGCAGTAACGCCTCTAGTTCGTTTGCTACTTGAATCCATTCAAGGTGCGTTGCTTCTTGCATCATTCGTTGTGTTCGCGTAGCCATAGTCGTCTTATTTCCAAAATAGCTATTAACGCGGTTCCGAAGGTTTTTAGCTTTTCCTACATAAATAATGTTTCCGGCTTGATCAAAAAATTGATATGAACCAGGTTTGGTAGGAATCGTTCCTTGTTCGGGCTGTTCTAACACTCTTTTAGGATAAAGGTCATAAGGAGTCTTTTCTAACCTTGGAGCATGTTGCTAGTTCAGAAGTGGCTTGAGGAATTTTCCAGTGTGACTACTTTTGAGTTTAGTTATATTCTCCGGCGTGTCACTTGCCACTATTTCCCCTCCACCTTCTCCTCCTTCAGGTCCTAAGTCAATAACCCAGTCTGCTGTTTTCACAACATCTAAATTGTGCTCAATGACTATTACTGTGTTTCCATTATCAACTAGACGTGTCAAAACGTTTAATAATTTTCTCACATCTTCAAAATGTAGTCCTGTTGTAGGTTCATCTAACAGATAAAGAGTATGGCCAGTGGGTCGCTTAGCGAGCTCAGTCGCGAGTTTAACTCTTTGAGCTTCGCCTCCCGATAAAGTAGGTGCAGATTGGCCGAGTCTTATATATCCAAGTCCGACATCAACCAATGTTTGCATGTGTCTGGTGATGGAAGGTTGCTTTTCAAAAAAAGTTAACGCTTCTTCGCAAGGCATTTCTAAAACATCGGCAATATTTTTACCCTTGTACATTATTTCAAGAGTGTCGCGATTGTAACGCTTACCTAGACACACTTCACAAGGAACGTAGACATCAGGCAGAAAATGCATTTCTATCCGTAAAGTTCCATCACCAGAACAGGCTTCACATCTTCCTCCTTTAACATTAAAGCTGAATCTTCCAGGCTGATAACCTCTGAGACGTGATTCTTCAGTTTTGGCAAACAACTTTCGTATGTGGTCGAATACACCTGTGTAAGTGGCAGCATTTGATCTAGGCGTTCTACCTATAGGAGCTTGATCAATATTTATAACTTTGTCGACTTGATCGATTCCCTTTATTGCTTTATGCAGTCCTGGCGGTGTTTTAGATTTGTATATCGACTGCATTAATCCTTTTAGCAAAATTTCGTTAACAAGGGTCGATTTGCCAGACCCTGAAACTCCAGTTACTGCAACGAAGCACCCCAGTGGAAAATCAATATCAATATTTTTTAAGTTATTTTCACGAGCGCCCAAAATACTTATGAAGGAACCATTTGTTTCTCGTCGTTCTGTCGGTACCGGTAAAAGTTTATTTCCTGACATGTACTGTCCAGTTAGAGATTTTTTGCAACCAACAAGACCCTTTACGTTTCCAGAGTAAACCACGTCCCCTCCGTGTTCACCGGCACCAGGGCCTATATCTACAACATGATCCGCTGCTCGGATCGTTTCTTCATCGTGTTCAACAACGATGACGGTATTACCTATATCTCTTAAATGAGACAAAGTTTCTATCAAACGCTGATTGTCTCTCTGATGCAAACCAATAGAGGGCTCATCTAAAACGTAGAGGACGCCGACTAATCCACTTCCAATTTGAGAAGCAAGGCGGATTCGTTGTGCTTCACCTCCTGCTAATGTCGCAGCCGATCGAGACAAGGTTAAATATTCGAGCCCGACATCGAGTAAAAATCGTAATCGTGAATTTATTTCTTTTACGACCTGTTCGGCGATCATTTCTTCTCTGTCGTTTAGTTTTAGATTTGAAAGAGCGTTAAAAGCTTTATCGATTGAAAGCTGACAAATATCGTCTAATGACCGGTTGTCAATTGTTACTGCGAGAGAAAGAGGGTTCAATCTTGACCCTCCGCACTCATCGCAGTCAACTTGTCGCATGTAGCCTTCGATTTGTTCTCTTTGAGTATCACTTTCTGCTTCCTGGTGTCTTCTCCGTAAATAAGGAATTGCTCCTTCAAAGCGCGCATTGTGAACTCGTGCTCTGCCAAAACGGTTGTGATATCTAACTTTTACTCTTTCTTTTAAGCCTTTGCTCATAAGGATTTTCTGATGATTTTTAGAAAGTTTTTCCCAAGGTGTTTCGAGGCTAATCCCCTCATGTTCTGCAACTGCTTCTATGAGCCTTTTGAAGTATCGGCTTCTGCCACCTGACCATGGCGCAATAGCTCCTTCTGTAAGAGTCAGTTCTGGATTAGGAACTACCAGTTGCGGGTCGACTTCATAGACAGTACCTAAGCCATCACAGTAGGAGCACGCCCCATACGGACTGTTGAAAGAAAAATTACGTGGTGCTAGATCCTCAAATGATTTTCCGTCACTAGGACGCGACAAGTGCTGACTGAAAACAATTAATTCATTTTCTTTATCTTCATCGTTTGTGGAAACTATCTCTATCTCTGCCACACCTTCACTTAGCGACAGAGCAGTCTCCATTGACTCTGTTAAACGTCTCTCTATCCCCTTCTTCATGACCAATCGATCAACCACTACTTTTATTGTGTGTTGTTCGTATCTCGCTAAATCCGCCGATTTACCAAATTCGTGAATTTCACCGTCAATTAAGACTCGACTAAAGCCTTGAGTTGATAAATCATCAAGAAGAGCTTCGTAGGTGCCCTTCCTTCCTCGTATAACTGGTGCTAAGACTTGAAATCTAGTGCCCTCAGCTAAGTCCATTATTCGATCTACGATCTGCTGGGGTGTTTGCCTTGTTAATTTCTCTCCTGTTTCCGGGTCGTGGGGAACACCGATGCGAGCGAAAAGAAGCCTTAAATAATCATAAACTTCAGTAACGGTTCCAACAGTGGATCGCGGATTTCGTGAAGAGCTTTTCTGATCAATTGAAATAGCCGGAGATAATCCTTCAATGAAGTCAACGTCTGGTTTGTCCATCTGGCCTAAAAATTGACGGGCGTAAGCAGACAAAGACTCAACATAGCGTCGCTGCCCTTCGGCATAAATCGTATCGAAGGCTAATGATGATTTACCAGATCCTGAGATACCGGTAAAAACAATAAGTTTTTCTCTAGGAAGATCTAAGTCAACTGATTGTAAATTATGTTCCCTAGCTCCTTGAACTATTAACCTTTCTGGCATTCAACGATCCTAGACATTTGGAACGCACTTCACATTTGATTTTCCTTTAAACTTTTTCCGGCATATCACGAATCTCTCGTTTTAATTCTTTTATTTCGTCTCTTAATCTTGCAGCGTATTCAAATTGGAGCTCTTCAGCGGCTTCGCTCATTTCTGCTTCGAGAGTATGAAGCAGGCGTTTTAGATCTTCACGTGGCATGTCAGAAAGCTCATCAGCAAGCTTTGCAACATTTCGCTTTTTATTTTTTGGTTTACTAGAAGCTGCGCCAGGCCTGACCATTTCGAGTATGTCACTTACTGCTTTTCTAATTGTCTGTGGGTCTATTCCGTTTTCTTCGTTGTATTTTGTCTGCAGTTTTCTTCGTCGTTTTGTCTCATCGAGCGCTCTTTTCATAGAACCAGTTATTTTGTCCGCATACATCACAACCTGACCATCTACGTTTCGAGCCGCTCGACCAATTGTTTGTATAAGCGAAGTTTCACTCCTTAAAAATCCTTCTTTATCGGCGTCTAAAATAGCCACTAGTGAGACCTCAGGTAAATCAAGGCCTTCTCGTAGAAGATTTATACCAACTAAAACATCGAACTCACCTAGTCTTAAGTCACGCAGTATTTCGATTCTTTCAATAGTGTCAATGTCTGAATGCAAATATCTGACTCTTACCCCTTGCTCTAGCAAATAATCGGTTAGATCCTCAGCCATTTTTTTCGTAAGTGTCGTCACGAGCACTCGTTGTTCTGTGTCAACTCGCGTAGAAATCATCTCAAGAAGGTCATCTATTTGACCTTCTGTTGGACGTACGACAACCTCTGGATCGATTAGGCCTGTTGGGCGAACAATCTGCTCGACAATTCTTGTACTGTTTTCTTTTTCCCAATTACCTGGAGTAGCTGAAACTAGAACTACTTGTCCAGCTTTATTGATAAATTCGTCAAACCTTAGTGGCCTGTTGTCAGCAGCTGAAGGAAGCCTGAAACCATGCTCTATCAGGGTCAATTTACGGCTTCTGTCGCCTGCGTGTTGACCATGAAGCTGTGGAATGGCTACGTGCGATTCATCGAGAACAACAAGAAAGTCATCAGGAAAATAGTCAAGCAAGGTGAATGGCCTTTCACCAGGCGCCCTGCCATCTATATGAGAACTATAATTTTCGATTCCACTGCAAAATCCAAGCTCTGACATCATCTCAAGGTCATAATCAGTTCTCATTCTCAGACGTTGAGACTCAAGGAGTTTATTTTCTTTTTCAAATACTTTTAGTGATTCTTGTAGTTCTATTTCGATGCTTTTTATTGCTCGGCTCATTACTGCGGTATCTGCCATGTAATGAGTTGCAGGGAACACTATTAGTTCATCTAATTCTCTTATAAGGTCGCCAGTAACCGGATCAACTTCAGTGATTCTTTCAACTTCATCCCCAAATAAAGAAATCTTAAATATGGTTTCTTCATAAGCAGGATGAATTTCAATTGTGTCACCTTTAACGCGAAATTTTCCACGGCTTAATGCCATATCATTTCGTTCGTAGCGCATGTCAATTAGTCTGCTTAATGCTTCACGTTGATTTATTTCACTTTCTGTTCTCAGAACCAGTAATTGACCTTCGTACTGGGATGGGGAACCCAGCCCGTAGATACAGGAAACCGAAGCAACTACGATCGTGTCCCTTCGAGTCAACAGTGCTGATGTGGCAGAGTGTCTTAATCGATCTATCTCATCATTTACCGAAGAGTCTTTTTCAATAAAGGTGTCTGAACTGGGAACATACGCCTCTGGCTGATAATAGTCATAATACGAAACGAAGTACTCAACTTTATTATCTGGAAAAAATGATCGAAATTCATTTGCCAATTGGGCTGCCAAAGCTTTATTAGGCGCTATCACTAAAGTAGGTCTTTGAACTTCTTCAATAGTCCATGCAACGGTTGCACTTTTTCCGCTTCCGGTAATTCCTAAAAGGGTCTGAAATCTCTCTCCACCATTAAGACCATCTGCTAATTCTTCTATTGCCTTTGGCTGATCTCCTGCTGGCTTAAAAGGTGCATGTACCTTGAACTTCCGTTCCACATAAAGATGATACTGATCTACAAGCGATGAAACATGTTCAATTTATTGTTTAACAATTAAGGAAGGTAATGCTCGACCAATTTCAGGTCTTTCAATAGAGTTAATCCATTCCCAACATTTGTAAATTTCTTTTTCAAATACTCCTATTGAAGTATTGTTTTCAATCACGTAATCGGCTATTTCTGTTCTTGCCTCACGCGAGACTTGTTTTTTGATTCTATTTCGTGCATCTTCTTCCTCGAACGAACGGTGCTTTACTAGACGTTCGACAGCAGTTTCTGTATTAATGTCGACTACTACTATCGCGTCAAAATTTCGGTACCCAGATTCGACAAGCAGCGGAATTTCTAAAATGACTGTGTCGTCAGTGTTTAAATACGCTTTGCGTCTACCAGTCATTTCTTCTCGTACAGCCGGGTGGACAATAGCATTTAATGATGCAAGTTCTTCGGGGTTGGAAAAAACGATATTTGCTACTGCCTGACGGTCAAGCTGACCATCTGGCGCCAAAATGTCTTTACCCCACTTGGAAAGCATTTCCTCAAAGACTTTCTCACCTGGTTGTTGCAGGTCTCTAACAATTTGATCTGCATCTATAAGAGCCGCTCCGTGAGCAACGAAACTGGCAGCTGCAGTAGATTTTCCAGAGCCAATGCCGCCTGTTAATCCTATTTCAAGCAATTGTTGACCTGCTTAAAATATTGCTATTCCTGTGTCTCTGTTTTTTCTTCTTCGGATTCATCTTCAATGCCGTCTTCGGTTTCGTTAACTTCATCCTTATTTGATTCCTCTTGACTGGTTTCCTCTGGGTCAGAAGTTTCTATTAACTCCTCTTCTGTCACACCAGTTTCTTCGTCATTGGAATTTTCTGTTTCTTCCCCGTCTGATGCAACTGGATCAGCTGGATCATGTTCGGTGTAATACTCTGCCCATGCTTCCTGGCCTTCAGATGATTCAACTCCTATGTAGTTGCCCTCTTCATCGTAGTTGTGCTCACCAAAGTGCTCTTGGTACTCTGCAGCCACCACTCCACCTTCGGCTGCTTGCTTGATCGAAAGACTTATTCTTCTTCTTTCTAAGTCAAGATCAATGATCTTTACCCATAGTTCCTCTCCGGGAGTAACTACTTGCTCAGGTAGTTCAACATGGTGCGCGGACATTTCCGAAATGTGAACCAAGCCTTCGATTCCTTCACCCACTTGAACAAAAGAGCCAAATTGAATCAGTTTTGTAACTCGTCCGTAAACCAACTCGCCCACTTGATGACTATCAGCAAATTCTTGCCAAGGATCTTTTTGAGTGGCCTTTAGAGAAAGACTGATTCTCTCTCGGCTCATATCTATATCTAAAACTTGAACCTCAATCTCATCACCGACTGTGACGACAGAGCCAGGATGGTCAACATGCTTCCACGATAATTCTGATACGTGTATTAACCCATCCATTCCACCAAGGTCCACGAAGGCTCCAAAATTAACAACACTTGAGACCACACCGGACCTAACTTCACCTGATTTTAAGTTAGTTAGGAAGTCTTCGCGTTCATCTTTTTGACTTTCTTCGAGCCAAGCTCTTCTAGAAAGAACGACATTATTCCTATTTCTGTCAAGTTCAATGATTTTTGTATCGACAGTAGTTCCAATTAATGGCTGAAGATCTCTAACGCGCCTTAGATCCACCAACGATGCTGGAAGAAAACCACGAAGTCCGATATCGACAATTAAACCGCCTTTAACTACTTCGATAACCGTTCCAGAAACCATTCCATCAGCTTCTTTTACAGCTTCTATATCACCCCACGCTTTTTCATATAAAGCACGTTTTCTAGAAAGAAGTAAGCGACCTTCTGTATCTTCACGTTGTAAAACTTGTGCCTCTATTTTTTCTCCCATTTCCACAACTTCATTTGGATGCAGATTATTGCGAATTGAAAGCTCTTTTTGCGGTATCACGCCTTCAGATTTGTAACCAATATCTAATAAGACTTCATCTTTATCTATTCTTACAACGGTTCCTTCAACCATTTGCCCATTTTCAATATCAACCATTGTCGCTGTGTAGGCATCTTCTAAAGAAAGCGACCCTAGGTCATTTGATGTTATTTCACGAGGTTTATACTCACCATCGTTATCGAAGGAGCCCATAGGCTGGGACTCAATTAGTGGAATTGTGGAAATCGGATCGGACACGTTGTTCTCATTTTTAGTTGACATGGAAGGGAATTTCCCTTTCTTTTTCAAGACGGATAAAGCCTATCGGAGACCTATGGCATCATGACCGATTTAATTAAGTTGCTTTCTCCGCTAGTAATAAAAACTCAGGATTTTCTGTTCCACACGGTAAGAGTTCGTAGTCGATCGGTGTAACTGACCAGATGTTTCTTACTAGTAATCCAACTTTCTCACTCATTAATCTCAGCTCTCTTGGTGTAAAGCAAGTAGTCCAAGTAACTGCTTGTTTTTTTTCACCCTCCACATTCATGATTTCTACGTCTTCTCTATTTACACCATTAAATGCATCAAAATGATCAGTCTGACTTAGGTACTGAACCTGAAAGTAAGAAGAAAAAGCTGATAAAGCTAACTTTCCTCCAGGTTTTAATGCTCGAGCCATATTTTCAAGAGCTCTTAAATCCATATCATTATCCTCAAGTGAAGAGTCGGGTTCACATAGTAAACCGAAACCTCCTTGACACATTGACACAACGGCATCGAATTCGTTTTCAAAATCCATCAGGCGGACGTCTTGTCGCATAAACTTTGCTTTACTTTCTCCAGCATTTGCAAGTCTTATAAATTCCTGTGAAATGTCTATTCCTAAAACATCAATTTCTTTTTCCGCGAGCAGACTTGCGTGCCTACCAGGCCCACACCCCACATCTAATAATCGATCCCCAGGTGCGAGTCCAAGAATTTCGTATAGGCAATCAACCTCATTTTCGCTTCCATAAGTAAATGAATAACGAAGGTATGCGTCGCTCAAATGATCAGCAATGGGTTCAAACCAGTGTGAATACTTTTCTTGATTATTCAATTTCAGCCTTTTGCTTCTGCCCAACTTTTTCCAGTTGCTATATCAACTTTCAACTCAACGGACAATTCATAGGCATTTTCCATCTTTTTTTGAACCATTTTTTTTACAGCTTCAATCTCTTCGGTAGCAGTTTCAAGAATTACTTCGTCATGAACTTGCAGAACTAAAGCAGATTTATAAGATTTTTTTTGGAGTTCTTGATCGATTGACAACAATGCAATTTTAAAAATATCGGCGGCTAAACCTTGTATGGGTGCATTCATTGCTTGCCTTTCACCAGCTTGTCGCACGTTGAAATTGTTCGACAGCAATTCGGGTATTTTCCGCCGTCTGCCTAAAAGAGTCTCTGTGTAACCTTTTTTTCTTGCTTTCTCAATTGATTCATTCATGTACTCTTTGATACCAGGAAATGCTTCAAAGAAGGCTCTGAGTATTTCAGACGCTTCATCAACTGGTATGTCTAATCTTTGCGCTAGCCCATAGGCTTCCATGCCGTAGGCGAGCCCATAAGAAACCATTTTTGCGCGGCTCCTAAGCGACGAATCAATTTCCTCTGGTTTGATTCCCCATGTACGCGATGCAACAGCAGTGTGGATATCTTGCCCATTATTAAAAGCCGTTTTTAGTTCTTTTTCGTCGGCTAAATGAGCAATACACCTAAGTTCGATTTGGTTGTAATCAGCTACTAATAATGAATGTTTACTAGCGGGTATGAAAGCTTTACGAAACGACTTCCCAGCTTCAGTACGTACTGGAATATTATGCAAATTTGGTGCGTCAGAACTCAAACGACCGGTTCTAGTAACTGTCTGATGAAACGTAGCGCGTATTCTATTGTCATCATCTACGCACGAAAGTAACCCTTCTCCGTATGTAGACCTAAGTTTTTCAACTTCTCGATAAGAAAGTAATTTGTCAATAATGGGGTGAGAGTCTTTTATTTTCTCTAGAGTCGCAGCGTTGGTTGAGAATCCGGTTTTTGTTTTCTTTCCGGGTGTCAACGCTAGTTTTTCAAAGAGTATTTCTCTCAGTTGTTTTGTTGAATTAACATTAAATTCTTCACCTGCTAGATTATGAATTTCTGTACGTAAGCCTTCACATTGGTTAGTGAATTCATCTCTGAGTCTCTTCAATTCAGCTATATCAACACCTATTCCCCGCGTCTCCATTTCCGCGAGGACACGTACTAATGGGACCTCTACATCTTTATTGAGATTATGCAGACCTTGGGATTTAAGAGCTTCATTTAATGGTTCGTGTAGTTTCGCTATAGCTTTTGCGTTAACAATCGCCTCGTGCAACTGATCACCTTCTGAGTCGAAATTGAGTTGACCCTCTCTTTCAACCTCAGGTGGAAAAAATATGTTGGTATATTTCGATAGGATTTCAGAAAGAGGTTCCGAAGAGTCAGATCCTTCAAGAAGATGCTGAGCAAGAGTCACATCTATCGTGATATTTTCTAGAACTATTCCATTCTGTGCTAAGTGCAGATAGCTTTTTTTCCCGTCATGAACAGTAACACCGGCTCCATTAGTGGAAAAAAGTTTGTTTAATTCAGAAATCACTTCCGGACTTTGCAACACATCGACAGTCAACCAAAAACAGCTTTGATTATCGCCTAATGCCAGGCCAGTGAGATTTCCTTCTTGGTCGGTAGATTCCGCAAGCGAGATGAACTCACAACTAGAAAGTGCTTCAATTTTTTTAAGAGTCACCTCCTTGTCTAAAAAAGTCTCATATGTCAGATCAAGTACAGAATCTTTTGCGGTTTCTTTTTTCTCTTTTTCATTTACCGCAAAACCAACAGCAACTGAAAGTCGTTTCTTTAGAGTATTGAGTTCCAGTTTGTCTAAAAAGTCGTTTACTTTTAATTCATTTATTTCATTATTTATAAGATCTTCGAATTTAATACCCAGTGGCACATCGCGAATAAGCGTCATTAGCTCAGCGTTAAGATGTGCTAAATCTTCGTTTTCTTGAAGATTTTGTTTTAATTTTGGAGTTTGTTCAGATGATGCAGAAAAAATTCCCTCTAAATCCCCATAAGCATTTATTAGTTTCGCTGCGGTTTTTTCGCCAACTCCTGGAACACCGGGCAGATTATCAGACGTGTCCCCTCGTAGCGCCGCATAATTCACGTAGTCTTCTGGAGCTACTCCAGTTCTATCAAAAATTCCTTTTTCGTCATAAAGGGCGTAATCAGAAACACCTTTTTTATTGTAAAGAACTTTAATGTGAGGGTCTTCAACTAGCTGAAAAACATCTCTATCTCCTGTTACCACTACAACCTCTTCACCGGCGTCACGACCCATTGTCGCCAGGGTTGCTATTACGTCATCAGCTTCAAATCCTTCGATGTCGATAGTCATGTAACCGAGCAATGAAACCATTTCTTTGACTAGTGGAATTTGTTCATACAAAATGTCCGGCTGTTTTTCCCTATTAGCTTTGTAACTGACAAGTTTTTTGTGTCGAAAAGTTTTTTCAGGCCTATCGAAAGCAACAACGATTTTTTTTGGTTGTTGATCTTTGATTAGATTTACGAGCATTGAGGCGAATCCGTATACAGCATTTGTCGTCTGCCCTTTACTGGTAACCATGTCAGGGGGTAACGCAAAAAAAGCCCTATAGGTTAATGAATTTCCGTCGATGATCATTAAGTCGGGCACGTTTTGACACTACTCCCAACGGATTACAAATGCTTAATATTACGGTCTAAGACCCATGGAAATTACTTCTTCTGCAACTTCCACCATTGTCTTTCTGTCCGACATAGCTGTTGTCTGAATAAATCTAAATGCTTCATCTTCATTCAATGACGTACTCTCTATCAACAGGCCTTTAGCTTTTTCAATCACTTTTCGTGCCTTAAGCCGATCTTCAAGTGTTTTCGCTTGATCTGTCAGTTCACGCATTTCTTGATGTCGCCGCCGAGCTATTTCGATGGCCGGCACTAAATCACTTTGCTGATAAGGCTTTACAAGGTAGGCCAACGCTCCGGCGTCTACCGCTTCGTCGATGAGTTCGCGTTGACTGAAAGCAGTGAGGATGACGACGGCTGCATCTTCCGTCGTTCCAATTTCTCGTGCTACTTGAATCCCATCAATACCCGGCATTTTTATATCCAATATCACTACTTCTGGTTTGTATTCGCTAACAAGTTTTACTGCTTCGTCTCCTCTTCCCGTATCAGCTACTACTTCATATCCTGCACTTTCCAAAGTTTCGCGTAGATCTAGACGAATTATTGCTTCATCTTCTGCTATAACAACTCGAATTTTTTCCATTACTTTTTCTCTAATTTTAATTTGTCTAGTAATTCATTTTGAAACTCTTCTAATCTGCAAATTTCGTTTCGTATTTGCTGACAGTGAATTTCCATGTTTTTAGCTTGTCTGCTGGCGTCTCTATGATCATTGTCGGAAAGTGCTGTTTCAGAAACTAAGGATCGTATACGTGCCTCATCTGCATCATTTACGAGGCTAACTAACTGTTCTTCCGCTACAAGAAGTTCTTCTTTTTCTTTACCTATACGGCGAGAAACTTCAAGTAATCGCTTTTCTGCAGATTTTCCAAACATCATTATCATTCTAGAGGAAAGTTATTAGTCAGAGAAAGAACTGCTTGCGCCGCGGCAAGTCCCAGGGGGCGCACGACCATAAACGAAACCTAGAAAATAAAGGCCGCAATTCAGGCGAACCTTTAATAACTTAAATTATCCTAAACTTATGAGAAGGAACTCCAGTCCCAGAGAATTTCATCCTCGTATGCGCAAATTCAAGC
>CENZ01071365.1_pt1 | contig 15235 bp, 10 predicted proteins | sample 361341 | NCBI WGS metagenome assembly CENZ01 (sample SAMEA2619782, study PRJEB7988) | marine metagenome | biome: marine biome (ENVO:00000447); feature: deep chlorophyll maximum layer (ENVO:xxxxxxxx); material: "saline water (ENVO:00002010), including plankton (ENVO:xxxxxxxx)" | depth 50 m
GATGCCCAAATTGGCTGGGATCCTCAAATGACTCCTATTTGTTGGCACGGTGTCACCACGGCTTTGATTGGTAACTGTGGACTCACCTTTGCTCCATGTAAGCCAGATGATGTGGAAATTCTAGCTGGCATGATGGAGACGGTAGAAGATATTCCAAAACAAGCTATTCTGTCCGGACTTTCTTGGAATTGGGAGCACTATGGCCAATATCTAGACATGTTAGAAGAATTAAAACCATCATTGAATGTTGCTGGTATGGTTGGTCATTCTGCTGTTCGATACTATGTGATGGGTGATAGATCTTTTGAAGAACAAGCTACAGAGGTAGAAAAGCTTGAGATGGCTGACATTGTAGAAAAAGCAATGAAAGATGGAGCTATAGGATTTTCAACAAATCGTTATGAACCACATAAAGCCCCAGATGGTCGTGCAATTCCCGGAACCTATGCAGAGTGTTCTGAGCTTGTAGAGATTGCTAAGGTGGTCGGACCTAGAGATGGCTTAATGCAACTCGTTGGTGCAGATGCTGAGGTAATGAAATCTATTGCTGAAACAGAAGGGAGTAGAGTCTTGTTTAGCTATGGTTGTTCTGGGGAAGAAGGCTCCGGTGCAAAAGCGGCATCGCATCTTGACGAAATGAACTTAGAGGGACGCAATATCACTGCAACAAGCCATACGCGTGGATCCGGATATATGTTTGGTCTCCAATCTGGCTTGCCAGTGGAAGGTCTTACATGGGATAAATTACGAGCTAAAGATTTTGAAGGGAGACTGGAAGCCATAAAAGATGAGACCTTCTGTAACGCCTTGGTTGGTGAAGCGCGCGAACCAAAATCTTGTGGCATTCCTCTACAGAATGTTTACTTTTTAGGCTTCGATGAGTCACCTGATCATAACTTTGCTCAGAATCTGATTGAGATGTCGAAATCTGTTGGAGAACACTGGTCAGAGACTTTTTTACGCCTATCAAGAGAAAGTAATGGTCGTGGTCTTTTCAACTGGCGCATGTTTGGCGTCAACCTAAAGGAGCAAGGTGACCTTTTTGCCAGCGAGAATTTAATTCCTGGATTAGGAGATGTTGGTGCACATGTTTCTCAGATCATGGATGGAGGCTGGGCCAGTTTCATACTCTCTCATTATGTTCGTGAGAAAGGAGTGTTCACTCTTCCTCAAGCCATAAAAAGAATGACTGCCGATCCCGCGGCAGTAATAGGTCTCAAAGATAGAGGAATTCTAAAAGAAGGCATGAAAGCAGACATTAATGTGTTTTGCCCAAAAAATGTAAATGAGTTACAACCAGTATTAGTAAATGATTTCCCAGGTAATGCACCTCGATATATCCAGAAATCACGCGGCTTCAAGGCTACGATTGTTAACGGTCAAATAAATGTACTTGATGGAAAATCCACCAATGCTCGCGCCGGTCAAATACTACGACATCTGTAAGAGCGTTAAAAAACTTTGTCTATCTGATCTTTCAGTTAAATAGAGAGACCAGGAATATCTGGTCCCTCTATGCTTACCTTAAAATATAAGTAAGCTTCTTAATCATGGGGAAATTAAGAATTAAAAATCTATTTGAGTTCCAGCCCTTTCAGTTTACCCTCGCTTCTCCACTCTTCCATTAGATCAAAAAATTCTATAGGGCCACCACCATATGTATTATTCTGTGGTAATTGATTAACAGCACCCTCAAGATTGTAGTAACCGGGAGTACATTGCTCTTGGAATTCTTTTGAAACTCGCGCTTTTTCAATTATTGTTTGTACCCATTCGTCTACGGCTTCCTGAGTTGGTTCTATTATTTTTGCACCCATTTCTTTAGCCCTGCTTAGCAGATAGGATAATTGAATTGCCTGCTCATCAAGAGCATATGTATAAGTAGAAGAAAAGCCAGTTTGTCCTATCCCAAAAAAGAATGCGTTGGGAAATTCTTTCGCATGCATTCCAAAAAGAGATTCATATCCTTTTGTCATACTAAATTTTTCTTCTATGTTTATTCCGCCTCTTCCATAAATACCGTAACCTGCTCTCCTAGAATAGTCTGTTCCCACCTCGAAGCCAGTAGCAAAAATTATACAATCGACTTCAAACTCAATATCATTTGCAACTACACATTTTGGAGTGATCCTAGTAACTCCTTTGCCATTGGTATCTATAAGGTGCGCATTGGGCAAATTATATGTTTTTAAGTAGTCATCATTGAAACAAGGCCTTTTGCAAAGCCATCTGTAATAGGGTTTAAGATTTTCCGCTGTTTCTTGGTCATTTAAAATATCAGAAGCAAGATTCCTAATCTTTTCCATCTTCTTTAAATCTGCTATTTCCATGGCTTTGGCTATACCTTCAGCACCAGACTTCAAAAGGTCATGGTCTTGCATAAATGCAAATAAATCCTTAAAAGCTTCTGTCCATCCATCATCTACTAGATCTTCTTCCACAGGCATCCCACTTATGATTGATTCATAATTCCTTCTTCTCTTTGCTTGCCATCCTGCTTCTTGATTTTGAAGCCAGTCAATATCTGTTGGGCTATTGTTTCTTATGTCAACTGCAGAGGGAGTTCTCTGAAATACATAAAGTTCTTTTGCTGCAGATCCAAGATGAGGAATACACTGAATAGCGGTTGCCCCTGTCCCGATTACTGCAACTCTTTTATCACCTAAATTAGACAGCTCACCTGCGCTACTTCCTCCGGTATATTCATAGTCCCATCTACTTGTATGGAATGTATGGCCTTTAAAATCATTTATACCCTCAATTCCAGGTAGTTTTGGTCTATTTAGAGGTCCGTTAGAATGAACTACATATTGAGCGGAAATTGCATCTTGCTTGTCTGTTTCAACTATCCACTCTTTCTTTTCTTCATGCCATGTATTTGAAACCACTTCTGTTTGAAAAATTACTTTCTCAAACAATCCGTATCTATTAGCAAGGATATTGCAGTATTCCAAACACTCAGTCGCATTTGTATATTTCTCTTTTGGAACAAAGCCTGTCTCCTCAAGCATAGGGAGATACACATAGGACTCAACATCACAATAAGCTCCAGGATAACGATTCCAATACCAAGTCCCACCAAAGCCTCCTGCTTTCTCAATAATTAATATATCTTCAAATCCTACTTCAATAAGCCGAGCTGCGGCCAACATGCCACCGAAGCCAGCTCCTATTATTACAATTTGATGTTTAGTTTTAAGAGATTCTCTTGATTCCTCTCGATTAATGTATGGGTCATCTACAAAATAAGAAAAATCACCTGAGGTTTCGTTCCATTGTTTGTTAGCATCTTCTCTAAGTCGCTTGTCTCTTTCCTCGAGATATTTCTTTCTTACCTCTTTAAGTTTTTCTTCCGTGTAAACTTGATTGTCCATTCTCTTTTAATTAATTTTCCAAGTCAGCGTACAAAGCATATCCTAGATTGTCGGCACGTTTATCACCCAGCATTTGGCCGGACATTCTATTCATGACATATGAAAAACAAAGATGAGCTTCCATATCTATAATGACCGAAGAACCTCCGTTACCGCCCCAATGGATAGTTGTCTTTGGGTCTCCAAAAACACCGAAAGGTTCATTTCTTTGGGCATAACCCATGCAATAGGTCATAGGAATGCCTATTAATTCATCAATACCTGAAATTTGTACTTCATTTGCTCTTTTACATGTTTCATTTGAAATAAGTTGTACCCCAAAGGCCTTACCTTCATTGGCTATAGCAGTTTGAGCTCTGACCACACCTCGTGCATTACTCATTCCATTTCCAGCAGGTATCTCTGCTTTCCACCATTCAGGTGTAGCCATAATAGCTTGATGATCTTCCTCAAAGTCATAGTTTTCCATAACTCTCATATTCACAGAGCCTGGGGTAAAATCTAAATGGTGATTTAGTTCTTCTATAGATTCCATATCGCCGGCATTTGGAGGAATCATATTACCCACTCTATGGTGATGTTCTGCAGGAGTTCCTATGTAGAAATCAGCATTTAGTTTCATAGAAACTTCTTCATTAAAGTATGCTCCTACTGTTTTTCCAGATACTCTTCTAATAACCTCACCTATCAAGAAACCCGAGGTCATGGTGTGATAGCCGCATTTTTCACCAGCGTTCCACCATAGTTCCTGATTAGCTAAATCAGAACACATCAAATCCCAATCAGTCATTTCCTTTAACTTGTATTGTTTGCTTAGGCCTGGTAGGCCAGCTGAATGACATAAGAAATGTTTAACTAGTACATTTTCCTTACCCTTAGCAGCAAATTCCGGCCAGTAATTTATTACAGGGGCATCGAGATCTAATTCACCTTTATCAGCTAAAATCAAAGCACTGATAGCAGCCATAGTTTTGGTAATGGAAGCTGTAGAAACTATTGTATCTTCATTCCAAGTATTGATTTTCTCTCTTTCAAGATGGCCTGCCCATATATCTACAACCATTTCCCCTTCTACAGACGCAGCAAAAGAAGCACCCACTTCATCATGATTTTCAAAATTATCTTTAAATGCTCTTAAAACTGACGAAAACTTATCGTCACAGTATCCGTTTATTTCCATTTCTTTAGTCTATTAATATCGGTTGAAGTCTAAAGCCGATTAACTAGTATTTAACGTTTAGCGTTATTAAATGTAGGAATCATTTGGCTGTAACCAAATCCCTCTGATTCATAGAGTGAGTCTTCTTTTCCTAATAATTGCGCCATACGGCCGCCATGCCTAGCTATAAGCATTTCTGCTTCATTCGAATAGTCTTCTACAGGTCTCATAGCTAAACGGCTATACGTCATATGAGCAACGACCCTTTCTCCTGGAGCATCTCTGTCATAAGCTGCATGCCACACATTTCCGTCCCAAAGAGCTATGGACCCCGCAGAACATTCTATTGGTACAGCACCTTCAAGGTTTTCCATTTCTTTCTCATCTGGATGTCTTCTCAGATCCTTCGTCCCTGGTATCACCAAAGTAGCTCCATTTTCTTTTGTAAAATCATCACAAGCCCAACAAAAAGTTGTAATGTAGTTATGATCCGGAAAAGGTGCAGGAAGCCAATTGTTGTCAGCATGGAGAGCTATCCCTTTTGCCCCTTCACATTTAACAGAAGTGGTCATTTGACTAAATAAAAAACCCATTCCTACAGAAAATTCTGCTACGGCTAAGATTTTAGGATTAAGAGCAGCCTCAGCAAAGACAGGATCTTCCCTGAGGTTCATATTTTTGCCCGCCGCCTTGCCAGGAGTGTTTGAAACTGTTTCAAGTCCATCAACAGATTCAATAATTGCATTACGTAATCTCTCATTAAATTCTGGACTTGCAGCATCTTCGATGACTGCCCAACCCTCTGTTGCAAGATGGTTACAAGTCTCAACTAAATTGAGTTCTTCTAGGACAGGTCTGAGTTCCTCGGAAATTACCTCAGGAGGATTTGTTTCATAAAGTAAATTTTCTATAGGAGGAACAACAATGGGCTCGCGCTTCTGAGAGCCCATGTTTTCTTTCGTAATTTCCTTTGATGAAGACATTTAATATCAAATATACGCTTTACAAATATGCAACTCAGTAATTATATCCCAACTCTATTCCTATTTGTTTTGGATTGAACCAATATAAATTGCCCAGAGTGTCTTTACCTCTCTGGATTTCCTTACCAGACATATTTGTAGAGAATAAGGCTACTCGCCATTTCTCGTCAGGGCTTCGCATGGTTACCCTGCCATTTAGTAAGTTGTATTTAGGAATCACAACCGTATTGGCAACATCTCCATACTGTTCAGCGACTTCAGAGAAATCTATATGATAATCTACTGACCAGGCATTGCTCGTTGGAAATGAATAGTCCAAAGATACATACAAACTTTCATCTGGGGCATAAACTAACTCGGTAGTACTTGAACCGTCAGCAGTAAGAACTTCAGAATCATTGTAATCTGCTGCAATTCTCATCATCAAGCGATCAGTAAGGTAAGCAGTTATGTCAAGTTCAGCACCTTCTATCTCTGCTCCACCACTGTTGTCATTATAAAATTGACCTGGGTTTAATGGGTTAGCAACCAATTGAATCATGTCATTCCAATCCATTTGATATATAGAAGCTTGTAACATTACCTTACCATCCATAAGAGTTGTTTTTAATCCTAATTCAGTATTCTCCAGTTCATCACCTTCGAAAAGAAGAGACTGCCTGAGCGCGTCAGTAACAGGGCCAGTTCCTGCAAAACCTTCATATTGTTGAATCGAATTTAATAGTCCATTATCAAAATTTCCTATCCTGAAACCTGTCGCATAGCTTCCGTAAACCAATAAGTCGTCAGAAACTGTCCAAGATAATACAAATTTTTCAGATGTAGGGGAGTCATCTGTACCAGTAGTAGAAGTAGTAAAAGATTGTTCAAGGTCAGAAGTTCTAAAACCAACTGTAGCCTCTAAATTATCCAAAATTTCATAACTTAGTTCTCCAAAAAATGCAGTCTCCTCAAGTGTATCAACGTGAGTATTTGCTGGAACTACCCATAGGGGATCCATCAAAGGTCTAACTACAGCCTCTCTTGAGGGGTTATAGTATGCTTTTTGTTGAGATTTGATATCCTCTTCACTGTCTTTCCAAAATGCACCCACCGTCCACTTAAGACGACTATCATCAGTTGAGACTAATCGAAACTCCTGAGTTTTCCTTTCACTGATGTAATTGTTGTAACTATTCGCCGCGAGCAGATTGTAACCATCACCTACTGTTGTTCCAGCTCCAAGGGTAAGATTGAAAAGTCCTGGGAAGCCAGGGCAAAGTCCGAATGCAGCACCTGCAGCGCAGAAAGGGTGATTTGCTGTCCCAGGTGCATTAGAGCCATTATAGTAAAAATCAAAAACTGCCAGCGTAGAAGCTGGTCCTTCTTGGATCTCAGAAAGCTCTCTATCTGTATATGAAGAAATTGAAGTGAATTCTGCCCATCCAAAATCTTTCTCGATAACTAAACTAAAAATATCAGTTGCATCCTCTGACATGGGAATTACACCTGGAAATCTCACAGCATTAGAAATAAAAGCTTCCGTAGTGCTCTCAGCTCCGTCGGCTTCCTGAGTACTATGATGATAAGTTGCGGTCATTGATAGTGTTTCATCTATCTCATAAAGAAGAGTAGCTCTTAATCCATTAGACTCGGCAGAGTTAATATCCTCTTCAACAGGATTTAAATTGTCAATAAATCCGGGCGTTTCAGAAGACCAACCTGTCAACCTGACAGCAGCATTATCACTCAAAGGTGCGTTAACCATAAAATCTACTCTTCCAGCAATATTGTCTGCTTCATCCATACTTGCAATAGATGTATTGAAGGCATAATCGAACCCAGAAATGTCAGGTTGATTATAGATAAATCTAATGGTGCCTCCCTGCGATCCCTCTCCAAATAAAGTGCCTTGTGGACCTTTTAGAACCTCTACTCTGTCAATATCAAAAAGCACTCCGTTAGATTGTCTATTAGGGCCCATAGCAGAAGTAACAGGAACATTATCCAAATAAACTCCCACAGAAGCACCAGTGAGCTGGTAAACATTTTCTCCAGATTGAGAAGATATACCTCTTATAGAGTATCGGTTTGTACCATTTGCACTGCCAGTCATCGTCAATCCTGGTACTGCTGTATGAAGACCCTCCATGCTCTGAGCCCCCATATTTTCTGCCAGATCATCTGAAATCACTGACATAGAAACGGCGGTGTCCATTAGACTTGTTTCTCTATAAGTTGCTGTTACTATCACTTCGTCAATTGATTCTCCTGCAGATTCTTCAATTAGTTCATCTGCCTGAAAATAACTTGCTGATGTTCCAATTAACAACATAAAAAAGATTTTGATTACTTTGTGCATTTTTCCCCCCAGTATTAAAAAACTCCAAGAGATTTTATGTTAATTATTTTTGCTAATAGTATATGATATATTAATATAGTTTCTATACTGAATAAATAAGTTCTAAATATGACCCAATTCGTTAATCCAAAAAAAATTTATCCTCTCAGAGAAAAAAGAAGAAATAATACAAGAGCGGTTTTAGTAAAAACTTGCAACAAACTGCTCAATGAAAATGGCTACAGAAACATAACAATGCAGAATGTCGCCGATGTTGCTGGAATCCATGTCCAAACTCTTTATAAACACTTCCCAACAAAATTCTCTTTGGCCTCTTCTGCCTCATGCGAAGCGTTAAGGGGTTTGATGAGAGATCGTAAGACTGATACCTTTGCAGTCTGGAAATCATATGTATTAGAAAAAGCTGAAGAAATATCAAGTTTCGAGCAAGGTGAGTTTTTTCTTGAAACGGTGGATAGCCTTTCCCAAAACGAACAACTTACACAACTTCAACTAGCTATTGGAAATGAATACATTGAAATTTTGAAATTAAACATCGCATTGGATCTCTCAATGGACAAAGAGAAAGACTTAATGCCAAAGTTAATTGCTAATTTAATTTATACCACTAATACTCATAATACAGAGGCATGGATAAGATCTGGTGGAAGGTTTAATTTAGTTGAGTCCTCCCAGAAAATGCTAAGTCAAACACTTAAATTAATAAATTCAATTCGATCTAGTAACTAGCACTGATGAAGATTAAAAGTTTTGAAACACTGCATGCAGATGCAACAGGTCAAGGATTCCAATCAATATCCTTCTTAAAAATAGAAACTGACTCGAATATTGTCGGATGGTCAGAATTTGTGGGTTTTGAGCTTAATAAAAGGATGGGGCTTGATTCCTTGATACATGCAATGATGAAGAGCTTGATAGGAAGAGATCCTAGAGAAATAGAAAAAATAAATAACGATCTAATTACAGGTATTAGACAATCGCAAGCAGGTTTAAACCATCAGGCTATTGGTGCAATACAGAATTGTCTTGTTGATTTAACCGCAAAAGATCTCGGGATTCCTGTTTATAGCCTTTTTGGAGGTCCAATAAGGACTAAAATACCCTTGTATTGGTCACATTTTGGCAGCAATCGTTTTCCACCATATTCTAAAATCGTTGATGAACAAGAAATAAGCTGTCAAAAAGAATATACAGATCATGCTATAGAAGTTAGAGAAGCAGGATATAAAGCTCTTAAAACAAAAATTATTTATTTTGATGCAGACGGAGGGAAATCTTTCTATCCTGCTTACGGAGTTCATGCTGGAGGTCCAGAACTCAATCTTGAGCCTAAGATGTTAAATTATATTGTTGACCAAATGAGTTCCTTAAGAGATGCAGTGGGCGATGAATTTGATCTAATTTTAGATTTAAATTCAAATTTCAAAGCAAATGGAGTTACTAGAATTGCACAAGCCCTTGGGGAGCTTAATTTACGTTGGCTAGAAATAGACTTATTCGATCCACTTGTTATGAGCGAAATAAGAAAAAAATCACCAACCACCATAGGGGGCAGTGAGTTCATATGCACAGCTAAAAATTATAAACATTTCTTTATTAATAATTCACTAGATATTCCGCTGGTGGATGTTGCATGGAATGGATTCTCAGAAGCTTTGAAAATTGCATCACTTGCTGATGTATTTGATTTAAATGTTTCTCCTCATAACTATACGTCGCATCTTTGTACGATGATGCATGGACATTTTTCGGCAGTTATTCCAAACCTTCAATTGATGGAAATAGATATTGATGAGGTTCCATGGATGTCAAAATTCTTTACTGAGCCATTAAGGATTGAAAATGGTGAACTCATTTTAAATCAAAAACCGGGATGGGGGATGGATGTAAATGAAGAAGCAGTGAGAGCACGTCCACCTAGGGTCAAAATTAAAAATAATTAAAATGACGAAAGTAGTTTTCTTGAGCAAAGAATGGATAAAAAAAGCTGACTCTATTTTAAAAGATATAGTAGGTAAAAATGGAGAAGAAGGTAAAAGATTTAGCGTCTCTGAAGCTTTAGCAGAATCTCCCACAGAAATCTCGGATGAGAATGGTTTTGTTTACTACCATATTCTGATTGATGGAAAATCAGCTCAAGTAAATCTAGGTCAGTATGAAAGTGCTGATGTGAAAATTCAGGCAAGTTATGCTTCTGCATTGAAAAGTGCCTACATTTTTTATACGCCTGAATTAATCAAAGAATACACAGAAAATCCACCAAAAAGAGATCCTGATCCATATGAAAAGGTAGAAGGTGATTTGGCATTTAGTCCAAGTTATATAACTGAATTTCATAATCGAATGGTTGCTTTTACTTTATAAAATGAAAAGTAGCGACCAAAATTACCCAGATTACATAATTGTTGGAGCAGGCAGTGCAGGTTGTGTGTTGGCAAACAGACTTACAGAAAACACAAAAAATAATGTTTTATTAATGGAGAGTGGTGGCAAAGATAAAAGTCTATTTATAAATATGCCTTCAGGTTACTCGCAGCTAGTTTCAGGAGCAAATAAGTATAACTATGCATACGAAACGCAAGCACAGGAAGGATTGTCTAATAGGAAAATGTATTGGCCTAGGGGCAAAGGATGGGGAGGCTCATCATCGATCAATGGAATGATATATATTAGAGGTCATGCATTTGATTATAATCTTTGGGGGCAGTTAGGTAATTCTGGTTGGTCTTACGAGGATGTACTGCCATATTTTAAAAAATCAGAATCTTTTCAAGGTGAAAATTCCTCCGAATATCATGGTTTTGATGGACCTCTTTCGGTCACGAGGGCAAAAAGAACGGATGATTTACTGCTAGATAAGTTCATTGAGGCGGGCCAACAAGCAGGCCATCCTTTTACGGAAGATTTTAATGGAAAATACCAAGAAGGAGTTTCACGATATGAACATACTATGCTAGGAGCAAGCCGATGCAGTGCCTCAAAAGCCTATCTTCATCCAGCCCTCAAAAGAAAAAATCTGGAAACGCAACTAAATGTGACTGTGGATAAAGTCATAATGGATGGTAAGAAAGCTATAGGAATTGAATTTCAAAAAAAAGGGAAGAATTTTGCCGCTTTTGCAAAAAAAGAAATTATCTTATGTAGTGGAGCTCTTTGCTCACCTATGATATTGATGAGAAGCGGAATAGGAGACACTAGCGAGCTCTCAAATCTTGGAATAAAAACTTTATGTAATCTTGAAGGTGTTGGTAAAAATTTACAAGATCATATTGCTGTTTCTACACAATTTGAATCAATTAAACCAGTTACACTCCATAGATCGGCGTCTAGAGTAAGAATGGCATTGGCAGGACTACAATATCTATTTTTTGGAAAAGGTGACGCTGCCAATCCACCTTGTGGAGCAGGAGCTTTTCTTAAATCAAGTCCGGAAAAAGATATTCCTGATCTACAGTTATTTTATGTATCTGTTGCTTTAGACGATAATCATGGCAGAGAAGGTATTCCAAAAGATCATAGATTTGCAGTAGGTCTTTACACCTTAAGACCACAAAGCAGAGGCTACGTTACTCTGAGAAGTAAAGATCCAGAAGATCCCCCATTAATTTATCCTAATTATTTCTCCGAACAACAGGACCTTGTAGACACTAGAAATGGATTAAGAGTGGCACACGAGATTTTCATGCAAGAAGCGTTTGATGAATATCGTGGTGTGAGAATCCGGCCAAAAGAAAATCTTGATATTACAGATGATAATTCTTTAGATGAATATATTAGAAATACTGCAGAAACTCTTTATCACCCGGTCGGCACTTGCAAAATGGGAATGGATGAAATGGCTGTGACTAATGAATATGGACAAGTAAGAAAAGTAAATGGCTTGAGAGTTGTTGATGCTTCACTCATGCCTACCCTAATAGGGGGAAACACAGATGCCCCGACCATGATGATCGCGGAAAAAATCTCTGATCATATACATGCAATCAATTAAGGATATATAGATGAATACGCAGCTTACAAAAATGTTTGATATTGAATTCCCTTTATTTGCATTTACACATTGCAGAGATGTGGTTGTGGCTGTTTCAAAAGCAGGTGGATTTGGTGTTTACGCGGCAGGAGGTCTTTCGGTTGAGCAGTTTGAAATAGATCTCAAATGGATTGATGACCAAATAAGTGGAAAGCCTTATGGGGTTGATCTGCTTATACCAAATAAATCACTTGCACAGGATGAAGATTTTGATTCAGAAAAACTTAAGGCAATGATTCCAAAAGAATATGGCGATTTTAGAGCTGACATACTAGATAAGCATGATATAGATGGCTCAGATTTTAGGTCTTTTGAACATGATGACGAAAGGGGAATGGGTTTAGCGAAAAATACTAAGGAAGAAGGCTCCAAGAATATAGTTGATATTGCTCTGACACATCCTATTTCATTAATAGTGAATGCTTTAGGTGTACCTCCCTTTTGGCTTCTAGAATTAGCTAAGGAGAAAGGAATTAAAGTTGGTGCTATGATTGGATCTTCAAAGCATGCCATAAAACAAGCAGAAGCGGGGGTTGATCTTCTAATTGCCTCTGGAACAGAAGCAGGTGGACACACAGGAGATGTAAGTACAATGGTTCTCGTTCCAGAAATTTTCGAAGCTGTAAAGCCATATGGTGACATTCCGATACTAGCGGCTGGAGGAATAATGAATGGTCAGCAAATGGCTGCTGCAATGGCCATGGGTGCTGCTGGTGCATGGTGTGGATCGGTTTGGCTCACAACAATAGAATCAGAATTACCACTTGTCTTAAAGGAAAAAATGATTGCAGCGAACTCTAACCAAACAATAAGATCTAAAAGCAGAACAGGAAAACATTCAAGACAATTAGTGTCTTCTTGGACAGAGGCCTGGGAAGCTCCAGATGCTCTTGAACCATTACCTATGCCACTTCAAACTATGGTTACTGACCCTCCACTAATAAAAGCTTTTAAGCTTGCTGAAGGTGGACATGAAGGGGCCAAGGAACTTGTCACCTACTGGGTTGGTCAAGGAGTAGGTCTCTTAAAACACAGTATTTCAGCCAGCGATGTGGTTCAAGAATTTAAAAAAGATTTCATTGAAGGATATGAGAGGTTGCATGAATTTATGCAAGAATAAATCTCAAGATTAAAAAATTCGTGATGTCTGAAAAGGAATCTAAACTAAAGAAGACTCAATTATTCTTTTACTCGTCAATTAATTTTCCTTTAGCTGTAGTTGGCCTGCCTCTGGTGCTTTTTATACCTCCGCTTTATGGAGAATTAGGATTAAGCCTTGCAAGTATGGGCTTTATTCTTATGCTAGCAAGATTATCTGATGTCTTCACAGATCCCTTGATTGGCCTAATATCCGATAGAACAAAAATAAGCCTTGGTAGAAGAAAACCCTGGATATTGGTAGGTTCTCCTCTTCTTGCAATCTCTACATACTTTTTATTCATCCCTCCCAATCAACCAGACTTGGTGTATTTTCTGCTTAGTATAATGGGTATATACCTTGCCTTTACGATCATCCAAATTCCTTTTGCTTCTTGGGGAGCAGAATTATCGAGCGACTATAATGAACGCTCAAAAATCACTGCTTTGAGGGAACAGGTTGGTTATATAGGGACAATTGTTGCAGTATCTCTTCCAATATTGCTTTCATATTTTGATATAGTTGAAATGAGATCAATACTTACCTTTGAGGCAATAGTAGTTATTTCTTCGATTCCAATAGTTATATTTGGGGCGTTTTGGTTTGTTCCAGATGATCCTCCGCAAAGTCTTCGTAAGAAGGTGATAACTCTCAGGGAATATTTTAGAAGCCTTAAATTTGTTCTTAAGAATGGCCCATACGTTAGAATCCTTATTGGCTTTACTGGGAGTGTTTTGGGTATTTCTATGGACGGTGCACTATCATTCTTTTTTGTTAAGCATGTAGTAAACGCTGAATCTTATTATTCTATCGCGATATTATTATCAATTGCCACATCTGTAATATGTATACCAATTTGGAAAAGAATAGCCGCTAAAGTTGGTAAGCATAAAGCTTTAGTCTACTCTATACTTTGGTTTTCTGGATGGGCATTCTGCATGCCCCTACTCTACTTTGTACCTGAACAAGCCTTATTCTTTTTCTTAACCCTTCAAGTTTTAAAAGGTATGGCTTCTGGAGCTTTGGTGTTCCTGGCGACTTCAATGGCAGCTGATGTGATAGATATAGATACCATCAGAAGTGGTCAAGAAAGGTCAGGATTGTACTTTTCAGCTTGGGGAATTGTTCAAAAAGGAGCTGCAGCAATTGCTCTATTTATTGCCCTTACAGTCATAGATTTATTTGGATTTGATCCTACTGCAGACCCATCTCTGAGAGAAACAATTAATGGAAATAGTAATATGGCAATTTTAGGTTTAGCAATAATGTACTCAGTTGTGCCAAGTTTATTTAAGATATCTACTCTTCCTTTTATTTGGAAATACCCTCTAACTGAAGAAAGGCAAGTAAAAATTAGGGGTTACATAGACAGAAAAGTAAAAAGGATGGCTAGTAAATCATAAATTTATAAAAATTAAGGAATTAAAAAGAATGAAATACGAAACAATTATTACGGAAACAATTGACACTGTACAAGTTTTAAAAATGAATAGACCGGAAAAGTTAAATGCTTGGAATCCTTTAATGGGAAGAGAATTAACAGATGCAATAGTGCAAGCAAATAATGATGAGGATATTACAGCAATAGTAATTTCTGGAGAAGGAAGAGGATTCTGTGCGGGTGCTGATATAGAAGGTTTCTTCAAAAAAAAATCTGAAGGAAAGGAGGTTGAAAATAGTAACATCATGAGTAATTGGGTAAAACTAATTAGAAAGTCAAAACCTACTGTAGCTGCAGTTAATGGTGCAGCCATTGGAGTTGGGCTAACCAAGATTCTTCCTATGGATTTTCTACTAGCCTCTGATGAAGCAAAGCTTAGCATGAGGTTTTCTAAAATGGGTCTTGTACCAGAACTGGCGAGTTCCCATTTTCTCCAAACAAGAGTAGGTTTTGGCAATGCCAGTGAAATTATGCTCTCAGGAAGGACCTTGCTTGCAAAGGAAGCTAAAGAATTGGGTCTGATTGACAGGGTTACAAATAAAGAGAATTTGATGAATGAAGCAATTTCCTATGCAAAGGCAATGGGCGAAAACCCGCAAATTTCAATAAAACATATTAAAGAACTTCTAAGTATTAATGGAAGTGAAACCGATATCGAGCTTATTCAAAAAAGAGAGCAAGAAGCATTGCAAGAATGCTACACGACTGAAGAGCACAAAGAGGCCATAAGTTCTTTCATTGAAAAAAGAGAGCCTGATTTCAAGTCAGC
>CENZ01005549.1_pt1 | contig 15226 bp, 21 predicted proteins | sample 361341 | NCBI WGS metagenome assembly CENZ01 (sample SAMEA2619782, study PRJEB7988) | marine metagenome | biome: marine biome (ENVO:00000447); feature: deep chlorophyll maximum layer (ENVO:xxxxxxxx); material: "saline water (ENVO:00002010), including plankton (ENVO:xxxxxxxx)" | depth 50 m
GTTTGTTTTTCCTTTTTAATAGAAGGAAAAAGTGTATTGAACATACTGTTTAGCATATTGTTTCCTTTTCCTTGTTTGTTAATGTATGACCCGCCGGAGTTTCAATCTCTGTTATCCTACGTTCCATAATATCTATTATATACTAAAACGTGTAGATAGTCAACCGTATGATGTTGGTAATGGTAATTAATTAATTTTTTGTTGATTTCTTTCGAGTTTTTGTTATCTTGGAATAGGTTAGTGTGGTACCATCACACATGGGACAGATAATCAATCCATGTTTTTTCTGCATATTGAATTGTTTTATGTCTGGAAATTGTCCTTCAAACTTTGCTTTGCAAGAAGTATTACATTTAATATTATATCTAATCATATTTTTATTTAATATTATACACTTGACTATTATAGTTGTCTACTATATTATATAGAATGTTAAACACGTCAGGATATACAAAAGGCAAGCCTAAGAAAACTTCCCAAGGCAAGAACAAGAGCAGAATCAAGTTTAGCTCTATGAACAAGCACAAGAAGAGATCTTATAAGCCATACGTAGGACAAGGCAAGTAATGAAAAATGAAGATCAGATACGTTCTCTAGTTGTCGCTATAGAAGACAAAGACAACACAATAAAAAAGTTGTCAGCACAAGTTGGCAATCTTAAAGTGCAAAATGCTGACTACTCTCAGATAGTTGCAGAACTTTCAGATAAACTAAAACTTTACGAAAACAAATACGGCACAGTGTTCCGTGCTTCTAGAAATACCTCAGACCAAAAATAACAGCATCTTTCTTTTTACGGAACTTGATATGTTCATAATCAACAATATGTACATTCAATGGACCACCATGCTGTTGCATTATTCTTTCTGTGTCTAATGGTCTAATTGTGATCCTATCCTCATCTGGCAGTTTGGCTTGATAACCCCAAAACATGGGCCACCAATGCAGAGGATTAAGTGAATCAAACTTCTCTTTCATTACAACCAAAAATATCACAGGTGCTATGGTGAAAGGTTCTACCCACCATGGTATCACGTCCAGTGTTATCCAGTCTATGAGATGCACTACACCTGTCCATGCTCCCCATATGGTGAACAGTATGCCCATTACCGGCCAAAACTCGCCGTCCAAGTCGTCTATGTCGTGGTCGTGGTGACTGTAGGTCCTATATTGCACGAATTTTGGTTGATTTTTAGGACTCAATTTCATACAATAATACTTAACACGAGAATAATTAATAGCACATATTTGTTGTAACGCTCCCAACAGGAAGTTCACAACAATAACAATTATCCCACAGCCAATATTATTTTTACTAGGTTTCTTCACATGTTTCCCCGGTCTCATAACTCTGTTAAAATATTTGACTGTGGGATTGAATTAATGTAAAATACAAACAACAAAGGATAATAAATGAGAAAAACGATAACAGCAGTAGTCATTTCCTTCTTTATGACTGTGTCTGCCATGGCGGCGGACTATACAATCTATCTCCCTACTAAACCTGGTTCAGGTTTGGATCAATGGGCACAGGTTGTGATCAAAGAACTTAAGAAACATATTGATGGTGATGTGAAGTCAGTTCACATTCCAGGTGCAAGACACCTAATAGGTATGAACAAATGGAACAAGGACAATAGATTCAAAGAAAACGCAATCACAGTCACAGGTGGTACTACTACCGTGAACACACTTGTGAAAACAGGTGTTGAGTATGACTACAGAAATTGGGACGCAATTGGAGTACAGTTGTTGGACATCTTTGTAGGCAAGAGAAAAGACTGGGATCCAAAGAGCGGCGGCATGGTATTCGGAAACGACCACGCGGCAGGTGACGTTACAGGGATGGTGCTTATGTACTGTGGTAACCTTGACGGCAAGATTGAGTCATACAAAAAATGCGTAGACGAAGACATGAAATACGTTAAAGGTGTTAATGACAAGCAAGGTACATTGATGTTTGCTAACGGTGAGTTCAATGTGTTCAGAGGTAACCCAACTGCATGGACCAAGAAGATCAAGAAGTTCGAGCATGGAGAACTTTGGTTCACTCAAGGTGTTTACGATGCAAAGAGAAACAAAATCGTAACCAACCCTAACGCAAAAGGTTATGACTTTGACACTGTGTTTAAAAAGACATGGGGTGAAAAACCTAGCGGTGAATTGTATGAAGCATACAGATTAGTACAATTCCAAAACGACTCATTACAAAAAGGTTTATGGGTTAACAAAGATGCTCCTCACAGAAAAGAACTTGTGAAAGCACTTAAGAAAATGCTTAAAGATCCAGAGTCAAGAGCAATCATTGCCAAAGCATCAGGCGGTGAATACAAATGGGCGATAGGTGAAAAAGCAGACAATATAGTTTTAGAACAGAGAAAACAATACACTGAGAAGAAACTTAAAAATCTTGTTTGGTGGTTCAATAATATATTTGGTTGGAAGGCTGAATTTAAACCTGAACTATTAAAATAATGGACTACGCACTCTGGTGCCTGTTAGGAACACTTTACGGAATACTGTTAGGTGTAATCCCAATGGCAGGCGCCGGAACTGCGATGCTACTAGTATTCTCATTCGCAGGATACTTTGAACCAAATCCCTACTACGGACTAATATTTTTAATAAGCGTCATAGCGGCATCCAGTACAGCAGACTCATACACATCACTACTCACAGGTATCCCAGGTGCTTCAACCACAGCGGCATCCATAATAGATGGGTATCAGATGAGTAAGAATGGAGAGGCCGGTAAAGCGATAGGGATAGCCATGTTGGACAGCACGTTCAACGGCATATTCTTTGGCCTACTTGCTTTCGCACTGTTGCCATTCTATGCACCGATCATTTATAAGTTTGGTGTGCCTGAACTGTTCATGTTCATGACGCTATCAATTGCCTGTGTGGCATTCATAGTTTCTAAGAGCTTCTGGTTGAGTATTAGTGCAATACTGATTGGCTCTTTCATAGGACTTATAGGAATTGATCCACAGACAGGAGGCCCAAGATTAACATTTGGAACACTGTACCTACAGGATGGTGTGCCGATCATCATGATGATAGCAGGACTATTTGGTATCCCAGAACTGATATCAGGTTTCCATCTTGGAAAGAACAGACCTGCACCTATCAACAATTATTTTGCACAACTGTTTGACGGCTTCAGGACAACAATAAAATTATGGAAGGATTCATTACGTGGAGGCTTCATAGGATTCGTTGCAGGTATGCTACCCGGTGTAGGACCTGTAGGGGACATGTTGGCCTACGGTGCCACAGTGAAGGCACACCCCAATGACAAGTTCGGAGTGGGCAATCCCAAAGGACTTGCAGGGTGCGAGGGAGCCAACAATGCACAGAAGGCCGGCAGTCTGATTCCCACCGTGTTGTTTGGAATACCGGCATCACCATTTGCCGCAATCTTTATGGCCATGTGTATCACATTTGGACTAGACGTAGGTAATCCTTTCATGCTCGAAGACAAGAAGTTTATATCCTTGTTAGGTTATGGCTTTGTTGGAGCAACTATATTGACTTTCTTTATCTGTATCTTTACTTCCAAACTGCTTGTTAAAATATTACAAATACCTTACTGGATATATTCCGGAATAATCTTTGCTATCATAATATACACCTGTCAATCAGTTACGGGGTTATACATGGACTATGTGACATTGGCCTGTTGCAGTGCATTAGGATTGTTCTGTTACAAATTCAGAATAAGCAGACCTGCAATACTTTTAACGTACATCATTATAGACAAGTGGCAAAACAAACTACAACAAATGAACACCATGTATACCATAGAGGAAATGATGACAAGACCGTTGTTCCTTGTGTTACTATCGTTGGTGCTCATTCTAGTATACAGAAGTATAACACAAAAAAACAGAGGGATAGACTACGCATAATAACTAACATATATGATTGATCAAAAAGCACAAGACGACTTCTACAGAAATGTTTGGCAATCAAACATTCATTTATTCAAACACTCGGGCAAGAATCTAGTGAACGAGATAAACGATCTGAAACCAAATTTGGTAATAGACGCTGGTTGCGGAATAAACTTCCTCAAAGGCAAGATAAAAAATCTCATAGGATATGATCCTGTGTTTAAAGAAGCAGACATTGTTTGTGGACATTGGGACGCACCATTCAAGTCGGAGTGTGCTGATGTTATACTTGCATTAGGATCTGTTAACTGGGGCAATCATGACGACATAGCAAACATGTTGATCAAACTGAAGTCTTGGTTGAAGCCAGGCGGAAGACTTTATATGAGAGGTGCCCCGGGTGGATACAAAAACGATCAAGGTCTAAAATGGTTCCAGTGGGGAACAAAAGAGATAGACCAGTTTGCAAGACTGATGGACTTCACCGTTGAACGTGTTGAAATAGAATATAACACATCAGGAACCCTCAAGTCTAGAGAGTGGCCTCACAGATACGTTTGGCTATATCGTAGAAAACTAATCAAGTAATTTTTTAACTTCCTTTGGAAGTACAGGATCTTTCATCCGTTCCGGATGCCAAAGAATACCATATATTGGACGTGACACGTGTTTGAATGCTTCTATGTTTCCTTTCTTGTCATGTGCGATTGCAACAAATTCATCCGGTAACTTTTTAATTGATTGTGTATGATAACATCTTACAGTATGATCACTTCCTTCCATTGTAACCACAACGTCTTTATCAAGATGACCTGATACTTTGCCATGGGTTCCTCCACAGATGTCATTGATAGCAAAAGCACCGTGACATATTCCTATGATAGGCACGCCTTTATTAAATGCATCATAGAACAATAAGTTCTCTGTCTTGTTCCTTGCAATACTGTCTGGACCACCTGTCAACACAAGGCAATCATAATCATTATCTGGTATTTTAACTGTGTTGGGTGCAGGTATCAATGTGTGTGAGTCAAACAGTGTGTAATATGCACGTTCTAATGCATCAAACACAAAGTTTCTAGGTGGGCGAACAAATTCAAGTTGACTGATCAGTATTTTCATTACACTATTTAATTGTAACACCGGAATAGGATAAATATCTATACTTTTATAAAAGAAGACCAAAGGAGAAACATATGTTAACAGCAAAAGAATTCGTAGCAAAAGTTGAAGCAGACAACGAAGCTCTTTTTAGAGCAGGTGAGATGCAGATCAAGGCTTACTACGAAAAAAATGCGGACAACAAGGACGAGTTGATTGACAACTTTACTGGTCGTATGGTTAACGAAAGAATGAACATGGAAGAAATTTCAAGAGAAGTAGCGGCGGCGGCGCCAGGAACTGATCCTGAGAAATTAATCCTTCTTTCGAAACAAGCACTCGACGAAGCGAAGCACTTTCAATTTGTTAAAGAAGTAGTTGAGTACCTATCAGGTGAAAAACTTGACATGCAAAAGGCTGTTGAAGCTCATGCATCAAGATTGGAACTTAAAGGTGCGATGTTGATCAAAAAGTACAACTGCAACAGCAATCCACTAATGTTAGGTTTATACCAATTGTTAGCGGAAGGCAGAGCGGCAAGAAACTGGGCTATGATGGCTGAATGTATAGAAGATAAATTTATTTCTTCTAGATATGCCAAAATTGCTAAAGACGAAAAATTTCATGCTACTATAGGTAGAATGGAACTTGAGAAACTTTGTGATACACAAGAAGCTCAAGACGAGATCAACGCAGTAATCAACGACTTTAGAAAAGATTTATACTCAATCAATTCTAAAAAAACTGGAGTTCTTCCAGAAGCAAAGAAATTGATGGAAGTATACGCATAATAATTTAAATTATTAATAATTTAAGGGCGGTATTATTTTATCGCCCTTTTTTTATGACTTAAATATCAGTATGGAACACAGCAAAGATTATTCAGAAAAAGTATTAAAGAAAATTGATGAGGATCTACAAGATTCAGATCAAGCAATCAAAAATCTAAAAGCACACACAGAAGTTAATGCACTCAAAACAGGTAACAAACTAGAGTATGGCAAGAGCCGTTGGGACTATGAAAAGAAGAGGGCATTGGAGAGAGGTGCATATCACTTTGATTGGAACAAGAAAGACAACATTGAAGATGTATTAATGTTTCATGGCAACATTGATATGGATTGTGAGTACTTCATAAACACCTACGGTGATAACGCACAGAAGAATGCAGTGCATTGGGCAACACGAAATAAAAGTGTTGGAGAGAACTACGGAATTGACCAGGAAGTATATGACATAGTGAGATCAGGTGGAGATCCTGAGGGCAAAATATATGGCAGAGCAAATATGTTTACTGATCCTAAAGCAGTAGCATTGGCAGAAGGACTGCTTGGTCTTTATGATTATGAATTAAAATTACACAGTCAAGTGTGCGGACAACTGTTACATATGCACATGGACAACTTTGCCGCAAGACTGGACAGACAAAACAGTTTTGATGAATTAGATTATGACGTAGATCCAAAGAAAGTACACAGGTTCGTGGTATTCCTAAATGATTGGAGCATGGGTCAAATTTGGCATCAAGGCACAGCGGTACATACACACTGGAAAGCAGGTGATGTTATCAGTTGGCACTGGCAGGACTTTCCACATGGCACAGCAAACATGGGGTGGGATACCAGATATATCTTACAATACACAGGAAGAACCACAGACAAGACTTGGAAATTTATTGAAGGGACAAACAAAGATTCCAAACATACTCTTGACATACACTACAAATCACAGTAGTATTAATAATGTACATTTTAATGACCGGTGCACCGGGTTCTAAATGGAGCAGTGTATTTAAAAATATTCACCGTTCTGCAGATATAGATCAAACAGATTATACAGAACAAAGAACTTATTGGCATGATGCTGATACACCAGGAACAAAACAACTCATGCACACTGGTGCTTATTGGGATCCTGGAATGGAATTCGATTGCAACATAGAAGAATGGGACAAACCATTTAGTGGACTAGGCAAAAGAATTATAAAGGCACATACCTTTGCACATCAATTGGACAATCTTAAAGATCTAGGTTATCCAATAATAATGATTTACAGAAATGATCACGAATGTATGGAGTGGTGGAAAATGTGTGGAGAGTTTACAATAACATATCCCAACTACCAACATTTTGAAAACTTGGACAAGATGTGGGGACACATACAAGAAGAGAACAAAGACATCATGAACTTTATACACGCAAACAAAGACAGAGTAACAAGTATAAAAAACAACATTGAACTATGTAAATCTCTTAATATAGCATCTCCAAAAGGTGAACATCAAAACTTCCACGATTATCACGCAAAAGGAATACAGGTATATCTATATGAATAGAAAAATATTTGCTGAACTTGTAAACAAAACCAATAATGATGTTTCAAAAGTCACAAGCCAACTTATCAAAGACACGTTTGATGTAGATTTTGATAAAACTTGTAAAACTTTAGTCGACTATACACTAGGCATCGATGAAAAATGCTTACACAAATATTTTCAATATCACTGGGAAGCCGACATGAAGAAGTGGAAACACTCTGGACTTCAATTGATAGATCAAGTAAACGATCTAAAGCCCAGAGCAGTGCTTGATGTAGGTTGTGGCGAGAATGAGTTTAAAAATAAAATACACAATCTTATAGGATTAGATCCTTATAATCATAATGCTGACTATCAAATAGATCTAATGGACTTTAGGCCTATGGAAAAGTTTGATGTTATACTTGCACTTGGATCTATCAATTTTGGTGGACAAAACAAAATCATAGCAGAAGTATCTAAATGTGTGAATATGCTAGAAGAGGGTGGTATGATGTTTTTTAGGGCAAATCCTGGAATACAACACGACAAGCCAGAAGCCAAATGGATAGAGTTCTATGCTTGGAATGTGCCATTTATTATAGAACTAGCAGAAATGTTTAATTTAAAAGTACTTGATATCAGGGACGATAGCAATAAACGTAAATATTTTGTTTACAGGAAAGTTAAATGAGGCGTTACAAGAAGTAAATACCATATATGCAAAAACATACCAAAAGTTTACTAGAAGAATTAAGTTCTATGCCACTTAAACGTGACAAGGAAGATGTGGTTGAAAGCAGAGCATCACACATACTTGAGTCAGCAATTAGACTGCTTACTTACATCAGAGAAAACTTTGACCAAGACACAGCATTTAAATTAGAAAAAAGATTCAACAGTGCAATCAAAAACATGGACGCATCTAAATTCAGCAAAGGCGTTGCTCGTATCAAAGAGAACAAAGACGTCAAAGAAAACGTGCTTAAAATAAAAGACGGCGAATATAAAGAGGACTAATGTCTGAGAAGATAAAGGTCTCGACACACTCACCATTCCAAAAACTTACCGCAGTGGCAATAGGACAAGGACTGTCTGAGGACATATTTGATTGGATCACTGAAGAAAAAATAAAAGCACCCATGCAAAAGATACTTCGTGAAACAAACGAAGACATGGCAGAGTTTAAAAGGGTATTAGAAAGTCTAGGAGTTAAAGTGTATCAACCCGAACCACTTAAAAGAGAAGGATTAACAAACAAAGATCAAATACCCCATGTGCCTTTACAGCCACGTGATATATTTCTAACACTTGGTAATACTTGTTATCAACAAAACACCAACGGTGTGTATGATTATATGAAAGACTTTGTGCATGAAGACTGTCTTATTGATTTGTTTAATGAAGTGTATGGTCCAGGCGGAGCATCGTTTGAAGGACATGAATTAATATCAGGTGCAAATAGTATCAAACTAGGCAAACATATTATTATGCCTGCCGATGGAGAAGAAGGGTTTGTACATCCAGACAGACCCATGTTCAATCATATCATAGACAAATGGAAACAACAAGGCTACGAAATTATTCAAACAGATGAAGTAGGACACACAGACGGCATCATAAGTTTTATCAAGCCAGGAGTATTCATGAGGGTTGGCCAATCGCCGCGTCAAGAGAAAGAGTTGTTATCCAAATGGGATAGACTAGAACTAGGTGAACAGGGGTCGATACTTTTAAGCAAATCCAAATGGATAGAAGAAAAGAATATGATTAATGGTAGATGGTGGATCGACGGAGAGCAAGACAATCCACAACTGCATAAATTTATTAATGACTGGTGCGACCACTGGGTTGGATATGTTGCAGAAACAGTGTTTGATATAAACACACTGGGAGTATCTGAAGAATGTATACTAGTATCATCTTACAACAAGGAAGTGTTTGACTTCTTGAAGAAACACAAAGTAGAACCTATCATAGTACCATTGAGACACAGATACTTTTGGGACGGTGGATTGCACTGTTGTTCTTTGGATCTTGTACGTGAAGGAGACAGAGAGGATTACATATCATGACACTGTTAATGAATGGTTGTAGTTTTACTGACATATGGAAACCTAGTGATGACTTTGTAAAAGCATTAGGTTGTGACAAGGTTGTTAATCTTGGAATAGAAGCAACATCATTTCAACGTACTGTGAGAAGCAGTATAGAATGGATAGCACAGAATGGCAAACCAAAGTTTGTGTTGGCCCCGATAACATTCAGTCATAGATGGGAACTTGCACTAAATCTACATGATCATCCAATTGAGGGCAGTTGGATACCTTTGCAAAACAGCAACTTCATAAGAGACGATATAAAACTACAAGGAACCAATGCAAAGGATCTCAAAAAACTAGTTGACGATTACTATAAAATTATTCCAAATGTTAAAACATATTACGATAAATTGTTTACTGATATCATACTGTTTGCAAACTATCTAGAAAACAACAACATTAGATATCTAATTTTTAATATGTGTAATAACTTTGATAAAAAAGACATAGAAGGATATCAAGGATTTGAAAAAGTTAAACTTATAGAACAAAACAAAAATATTATGGACCTATGGAGTTTTTGTGCAAATGAATATATGTTTACCACTATGAAATCAAATGCAGATATCGATAGATACGGGCATCATCATGATCCGGAACAATACAAGCAACTAGAGAAACACATACTAAATTACATTTCATGATATATTTTATAGCACCATCAGGTGGAAACAACAGTTACATCTGCCTTAAACTTCTAGGCACCAATCTAGATGGCATGACAGCATATCACGATAAAGGTACGCATTCGGCCGATAATGAAATTATAAACTTCTTAAGTATGCCAGAAAAAACTGACAACACTAAAATTATAATTACTGACAATTATAACAATGTTAAAGGTATGATTACAGAAGATGACACAGTGATACGAAACAACATAGACAAATACAGAGAGTTATTACTGCTGAACTGGTTCCATAAAAACACTGAAGCAATGACTTGGGATCCTGTGTTAAAATATGGTTGGAGAGATTCTTGGATTGAATGGCAAACTGACCTTTGGAAAAACAACAGCAAAATACCCATAGCATCTGCTGTGGCAGAATGGTTGTACAAACTGTTTGATGATAACTTTCCTGAAATTCAACCCATACCTGGGATAACCAAAGTGTTTAATTGGTCGGTAATGTACGACAGTTCACAAGCCACGGTTGACGAATTTAAAAAGATAGGGTACAATTACACAGTGGAAGAACATGACCAGTGGTTAACCAGCCAATCAAACATACTAGGTTATTGGCAGGATATCAAAAACAATATAGAAACACCGTTAAATCTCGAAGATGATGTTCACAAAGGCCTTGCTCTTGCACTGCATGGAAAACAATACAATTTGGATAGACAACAGGTTGAATCTAAGTTTAAATTATTACCATAAATATTGATATGCTTATAGAAGATGTACTAACAGAATTTAAAAGAACACACCTCGAACACATAGAGGACATTGTAATAACTGACGGTTATGAGGGTGGAAAAGCAGTTGTTGAATACTTCAGAGGACTACTGCTAACACTTAAAGGCTCAAGTTCAGAAGCAATGAGTGTGTCGGTCAAGTGGGACGGTGCTCCTGCTGTGGTGTGTGGGACTAATCCAGACAACGGCAAGTTTTTTGTGGGCACTAAATCAGTATTTGCACAGGCGGCTAAAATTAATTACACAAAAAAAGACATAGCAACTAATCACGGCACAGACGAGCTAGGACAAAAACTATTAAAGTGTCTTGTGCATTTGAAAAAACTAAACATACAAGGTGTCGTACAAGGCGACTTGTTGTACACAGATGAAGATATTACTAGAAAGAACATTGAAGGTAAACCTCACTTAACATTCACACCCAACACAATAACATATGCAGTACCAGAAGGCGGTGAACTAGGCAAACAAATAGATAGAGCCAAAGTAGGAATCATATTCCACACAACATACAACGGTGAAACACTCGCAGATATGACAGCATCAGGTGGAGCAGATGTAAGTTCATTTGCTAAAAGCAATGATGTGTTCTTTGACAATGCCACATACAAAGATGTATCAGGCAGTGCCAAGTTTACAGACGACGAAACTCAAAAGTTCTACAACAGTATTGAGAAATTAGAAACACTTCTAAATAGTGTACCACAGAATCTATCAAGTGTGCTAGGACAGAACACAGACTTTGTGCCTATGTTCCAGATGTACATTAATGCAATGGTCAAACAGGGCGAATTACCAAACAATATTAATCAATTCCTGCTAGGATTTAAAAAGTTTTATACAGATAGAATGCAACAACAGATGTCCGGATTGAAAGCTCAAAAGGCTTTACAATTAAGACAGGACAAGATGAAACAGATGCCTGCATTTTTAAGCAAAGCAAAGAAGCCATTAATGGCCATGATGACATTCTATAAAGCAGTACAACAGATGAAAGCATTTGTTCTTAAGAAAATGAATCAAGCAATGGCTATTGGGTCTTTCTCACAAACAGATGGCGGCTTAGAAGTGACAGAGCCAGAAGGATTTGTTGCTGTGGACAAATCAGGTAGTGCTGTTAAACTTGTGGATAGATTAGGATTCTCAAGAAGAAACTTGACTGCTGTCAGCAAATTCAAGAAATAGATTCAACGTTTTATTAATTTCATTGCTCAACAAATCTTTGTTCAAAAAGCAATCATGATTGTATTGTCGCAGTGCTTTACTTTGTAGGTATATGTCTTGCCATGGTGCATCACGTAACCTATCACACACATCAACAATAGTGTCGATCCTCATATTAGGATCTCTGTCTAGGTCGTATGCTTCTTCGAAGTAGTTGTTAAAAGTTCTGAAACCCATTTCTCTTAATTTTTGTAGATATAAGTGATTGCCATGCACTACAAAAAGTTGTTGTGCTATGATAGGTTTCCATATTTTCTCAGTCATAAACACTTCGTTGTTGTTGTCATTAGTTTCTGATACTATGCTACAAGCAGTATCGTTGTATGGCTTCTCGTATATGTCTTGATCCATACCATACTGTGGATAATCCTGTGCCCAAGGCAGTTCATATTCTGCAGGCAGTTTCCTGTCTGGCCAATTGGTGTACAAACTATTTTCTAGTATGCCGTTGTCAAATAACTTGTTGTACAATTTTTCTCTGTGGGCTCTTGGTTGCTTGTTGAGATACAGAAAGTCATACTTTTTATTCGAATGATCAAAATTAAATTTGCTATCCTTGTGTTTGTTGTACATGTAAAACCAAAACCAAGATACTCCACCTGACCATACTATTTCATCTGTTTGCTTTGGATACAATAACATATTATCTATATTTTCTTTGGATTCCCATGGTGTTGCTAGTATGAATGTAAACCCTTGACTGTGCAACAGCTTCTTTCTACGAGTAAGTTCTTCTCTGTATTCTGTGTTGTGTGATGGGTGCAATTCTCCCGTCTTTGATCTATCTATGATAGCAAATTTTCTATCATATGAATCTAATTCAAAATGTTGTAGCATATAATATTCAGAGGTACAATCAAATGTTTGATCCTTAAGACTGTGCATATTGATAAACTGCTCATACAGAACGTTCTCCCCAGTCTTCATTAAGTCAGTTAGAATAAAATTACGTTGCATATGTTCTATAAATACGTGTATGTTAACACCTTTTTTAAAGTATGTATCTGAAGCCAAAGTTATTAGACGACATAGTGACTTGGGCAGATTCACATTTTATGATGTAACAGAACGAATATATCTAAGTTTTCTTGCTCTAGCATTAATGAGTCAAAGAAATGACAGTAAATCATTTGCTAAATCATATGCTAATCAGACCATGCAAAAAGGAACATTTGATCAAGTGAGAATGGTAAACAACGACCTAGCAAACATGTTGGCCATTGTGGCAGGTGATCCAGAGATTACCAAAAAACTACAAAATAAAAATCAAGCACAGGCCATGAGGCAGAGACAACCTGTGCCAATAATGGCATTAAGAAGGTACCTAAGAACGTATGAGAGCCACTATAAGGTGCTGACACAGTTAGAGACAGCACTTGGTATACGTGATGCTAATTTTAGAAATTTGAGAAGAGCTGTGGCCAATTACAATAGTTTAGATTCTAGACAACAAGGACAAACATTAGCCAAATTAAAACAACTGCTACAAGCAAAATTACCAAACACAGATATACAAAGAAAATTTAAAGAACTATAATGTATCCAACAGGCAGAGATTTCTGGGTAGCATACAACGGTGTACACACTGAACCAACATTTCAAAAAGACGAGGGTGACGGACAAGCACTTTTAAGACAAGAAGCATACAAATATATTGACAGTTGGAACGGTTGTGTAGATGCAGGATCCAATGTTGGCATGTGGACCCGAGCATTGATGCAAGACTTTGAACAGGTACACTGCTTTGAACCTAACCCTGTGTTCAACGAGTGTTGGAAGAAAAACATACCCGCAGACCAAAATGCTGTACTGCATGAAGTAGGATTGGGAGACAAAGAATCAACAGCAACTTTCAAACAACCATTGCACCAAATGTTGGATAGAACTCCCGGTGATATCAAAATAAAAACATTGGACAGTTTTGAATTAACAAACATAGACTTTATCAAGATAGATGTTGACGGCTATGAAGACTTGTTAGTCAAAGGAGCACAGCAAACTATTTCAAACAACAGTCCTGTTATTAATATTGAAATGAAACGTGCCAAACGCAGAGATGTTGTGAGAATTGCTGAGGATATATTAGTACATTTAGGCTATAAGTTACGAATACGTACTAAAAGCGATGAAGTGTGGCTAAAATCGTAATATTACAGCATAATTTACCAAAATAGATTATAAATACTTGCAACTTGATTACAGAGTGTGATCAAAGTCATTTTAATCAGATACAAGGAGGATTTAAACATGACAACTAAAGTAAACCCGGTAGCAACAACTAACGACGTGGAAATGATTGGAAAAGAAGTACAATTATTCACAGTTGACTACATCAACGCAGTAAACGGTTCAGCAGGACCAAACGGTGTTCAAAAAGCAGTTCTTGACAAAATCATGCAAACAGCAACGATCATCGCGGCAGGACCATTAGGCAACGGTAACACAGAGCAAACTTTCATGACTGAAGGTGTTGACTCAGTAGTAGTTGCAACTTTACAAGCAGACATCAGAACATTAGGAACACACGATTCAGTGGACGTTTCAAGTGCAACTGTAACTGCAAAAGACTTAACAATCGCTGTATAATAATAGCAATTAATAAGTTTTTAGTAAAACATTTAAAAGGGTGGACATTAATTTGTTCACCCTTTTTTTACGACTTAAATATCGAAAACACATATGTACGAGTACAGAATTCACACCCTGGTTGATATCACAGACAATGGTAATCTAAAGCAACAATTTCCATTCAAGACAAAAGCCAACGAAGTGATACATGACAAGCATTCACTGGCCATAGCACGTAATCAAAATTCAAACTTCAACACCATGTTGCAACTGTTACAGATGAGAGCAAACATCACATGGGAGAATCCACCCAACAGGATAGACCATACGTTGGGCAACAGCAACTTTGGTAATTTCTATGAAGGTAAACATTTAACTTGGCACTTCCAATTCTTTACAGAGCAATCAGGAGTGTATGGAGATGACATAGAGCCAGCTTCTTCACTGATTAACGATTTTCATAATGTACCTATTGTAAGTTTTTGCAAAGAAACAGCAACCTTTCCGCTGTCCACTTTTGATACACAAAATCTTAAGACGATAAACACCTACTTTTCCTACGCCGGATATCAAGATAAATAATAGCATACATTAGGCACAAGACCACAAACAAACTAAG
>CENZ01020778.1_pt1 | contig 15148 bp, 15 predicted proteins | sample 361341 | NCBI WGS metagenome assembly CENZ01 (sample SAMEA2619782, study PRJEB7988) | marine metagenome | biome: marine biome (ENVO:00000447); feature: deep chlorophyll maximum layer (ENVO:xxxxxxxx); material: "saline water (ENVO:00002010), including plankton (ENVO:xxxxxxxx)" | depth 50 m
ACAGATACACAGATTGGCTTGCTTCTGGGGCCAGCTTTTGCCATTTTCTATGCCACGATGGGATTGCCTCTTGGTTACCTTGCTGATCGATCAAAGAGAATAACAATCGTTTCTATTGGAATCTTTGTATGGTCACTTGCGACAGCTGCATCCGGTTTTGCACAAAAATTCTGGCATCTTTTTCTTGCAAGGATGGTCGTGGGTGTGGGAGAAGCTACATTAAGCCCTTGTGCTTTATCAATCATAAACGATAGCTTTCCTCCTGAAAAAAGAGGCAGGCCAATTGGTCTTTATACAACGGGTATGTCCGTTGGTCCTGCTGCTGCTTATCTCGCAGGTGCTGCCGTTCTAACTTGGACCAATTCAGCCGGTCTGATAAATATTCCGATCTTGGGCGATATGGCACCTTGGCAGTTGGCATTCATCATCGTCGGCCTACCGGGAATTATATTGGCTCTATTGGTTTATATGAGAAAGGAGCCAGAAAGACCGCTCGATCATAATCCCAGTGGGAATCTAAGAGAAGGGATTGGCGATGCACTTAAGTTTTTTGCAAAAAAGAAATGGGTATATGCAAGCTTTATACTTCCAGCATCTGTAATGACTACGATTGCCTATTCGCAGGCATGGGTGCCTGCCATGTTTGAAAGAACATGGGGCATGGAAGCAGCAACATATGCATATATCAATGGTTTGCTTCTGCTGGCATTTGGGCCAATTTCAAATAATGGTGCTGGCTGGTTATGTGATTATTGGGAAAAAAAGGGATACGAAGATGCAGGATTGAGAGTCTTGATACTGGGTGCCATCATGCTTCTGCCTACTGGAATTCTTGCCCCATTGATGCCTAATCCTACATGGTGCTTAATTTTATATACCATTAATACAATTGGAACAGCGCTCACATCTTCATCAGCCTTGGTTACTCTTTTAAGAGTTGTGCCAGCAAACCTAAAGGGATTGTCTGTGGCATTTTATTTGATGTGTATAAGTCTAGCAGGTCTTTTAATCGGGCCAACCGCAGTTGGTATTCTGAATGACAATGTCTTTGGCGAACAAGGTGTGAGATATTCAATGGCGCTTGTGCCGCTTATCATCGGGACACCCGTTATGATAATGATTCCTTTTATGAGAAAACATTACTTAAAAGAATTAGAGGAGATTAAAAAATGATGAGATATATTTTTGTTCCTTTTCTATTGTTAAGCTTTTCGTCAGTTACTCAAGCACAAGGGGAAGACAGCACAAAATATGAGCGAGATGAAATGGTGATCAGTGAGTTCTTGCCTGGACTTTACAGCAACTACAATCAGGTTTATTTCAATAATCGTGGAAAAGTTCCCGATGAGGAAAGGCATCTCAGAAGAGAAATTGAAGTTCTGGAAGTTGAAACAAATATTTTCAGTGTAAAAGACACTTTTGTCATGGCCAATGTCTTTGACAAAACAATCACTGAAGACGACAAGAAGACCTCTTATGCAATCATTAATGTTGAAGCAAACAATAATGAAAAAGCGGTGCAACTTGATATCTACAAAAGCAACGAATCTTTCTCATTGAACGATTTAGACGGAAACCCAGAATGCTCCGTCATGATGATCCGTGGGGCTGAAGAATTTTATGCAAGAGAATCCTCTGGCGAATGCGATGGAATAATCAATGTTTACACATTGAGCAAAAAACATCTGTTTGTTCGTATGGATAAGAATTCTGGCATAAAAACTAATGAGCCATACAAACTCAATGAAGCAAGACCGTTTGAATGCTATGTCGATATACCAGGTGTCAGCGGAGGCAGAGATCTTCCGTACAAACGATATGAGCCCTTCTATATCCATGATCAAGGGGGGACATTCGAGATCATTACAGATTATGAACAAAGAAACTTGGTTTTTAGGCTTGTCAGAGTTGATTGGGAAATCAATAATCACATCGGTGTATTCACTAGAGACGTGATGGTTTTGTATGCAGAAGAACGAACAGATGATGGATACAAGATCAATGGTTATACGTTTACAGAACCCGATATCACTCGGGTTGGGATAAACTTTAAATGGATGCTGGTTAGCTGCTTCATGGAATCTAACAAATTTACCACTCCCTTTATGTAAGGGTTGCTTTCTTTCAAATCAATCCAGAAGTTCTGTTTGCTCTTGGATCACTGCTTCATCCTTCCTTGAGTCAACATCTCCATTGATCTCTTTTGCGAGATCACTAGCAGTGGTTTCAAAAAGAAATGGAAAGACAGAGTGGATGATTGCCGCAATTCCAGCAACGATCATTCTTAATCCGTAACCAGCAGCACAAATCAAGTGCTCAAAGTAAGTTTCACCTATCGAATGAGGATGTTCGGTAAAGAGTTTTTTTATTTTATTCATCAGTCTTTGTCCATTCCGCTGACTATGTGATTGAGTTCAACCAAGTAACCATCAGGATCATAGAATTTAGAAACATTGACACAAATCACATCTTTTCCATCATAAGATGGATATTCTGTCAAAGTTGGTTCTTGAATAATTTCTATTGAATTCATCTTCTGAATAGCCTCCCAACGAGAATCCAAATCATTGGTATTGAATACAAGCACCATATTCTGTGGAGTGAAGCCCTCTCTTCTAACAGGCTTTTGTTTTACCTCGGCATTGGGATCATCGTAAGCATAATCTACAAGCCCAATAACGCCTATATTTTCGTCAACAGCCTTAAGGAAGATCAAACGAATAGTTTTTTCGCCATGAGTATAAACTTGGTCATAAATAGACTCCATTCCAAGGATATTTCCATAGAGATTTAGCGACTCTTCTATGTCACGAACAATCAGCGTTGTTCGCCTAAAAATAATGTCAGAGTTTAATGGATTATTCTTCCTCATACCCAATATAACCAAAAATAATATCGATATAATATCAATAGGATATACCGATATCAATTCAAATGATTTTTTAAGTGATTTCTATATCAACCAAGCTTCTCAATAAGACCTAGGACTTCTTCTGTTTTTGTTTGCATGAGATGGGTATCGTTTCTCGATTCAACATTTAGACGAACCAAAGGCTCTGTGTTGGACATACGAAGATTGAATCTCCATGAGCCAAAATCAAAACTGTATCCATCTAAGTTATCAATTATTGGATTAATTGGAAGGTAATGATCTTTGATCTCTTCAAGCAACTTCTCTGGCTTACTCACGGTCCGATTAATTTCGCCACTGACAGGAAACTTGCTGATCATATTTTTTACTAAATCAGTGAGCGTTGATCCTGAGACAGATGCATTCTCGATGAGTAAGAGCCAGGGAATCATTCCACTGTCACTGTAATAGAAATCTCTGAAATAATGATGCCCACTCATCTCACCACCATAAACAGACTCATTCTCTCGCATCGCTTCTTTAATGAATGAATGCCCAGACTTAGAAATGATAGGGTTGCCACCAAATCCATCAACTTCTTCAATAGTATTCCAAACAAGTCGTGGGTCATGAACAATGCTCTCTCCTGGAGATTGTTTTAATAATTGCTGACTCAACAAAGAAATCAGGTAATAGCTCTCTATAAAATCTCCATTTGAATCAAAGAAGAAGCATCGATCAAAATCCCCATCCCAGGCAATACCAAGGTCAGCAGAATTTTCAATCACTGCTTTAGAGGTTATTTCTCTATTCTCTGTCAATAAAGGATTAGGAATTCCGTTAGGAAATGTGCCATCCGGTTCATTCTGAATCTTGATAAATTCAATTGGAAGTTTGTCCTCAAGCAAATCTAAAACTGGACCCGCACAACCATTGCCTGAATTGGTGACAACCCTCATCGGTTTGATTTTTTTAGGATCTATGAATTCCAAAAGTTTTTCGATGTATTCATTTTTCACATCAACGATCTCAATCTCAGGCACTTTATCAATCTTAGATCCTGATGCCTCAGCAATACTCTTTATTTCATCAAGTCCGCTGTCCATACTGACTGGTTTTGCGCCTTTGCCAACAATTTTTAGTCCATTGTAGTCTGCAGGATTATGGCTGGCAGTGATCATTACACCTGCATCCGTTTTCAAATGATTCGTGGCGAAGTAGATCTCTTCTGTGCCGCAAAGCCCAATTGAATATACTTTGGCGCCTTGGCTATTAATACCTTTTGTCAACGCATGGAGAATATCGATGGAAGATGGTCTAACATCGAATCCAACGACGACCGATTCTGCTGCAAAATAAGATACAACCCCAACCCCAATACGATAGGCAACATCTTCGTTTAATTCAGAAGGTATCCTGCCTCTGACATCATAGGCCTTGAAGCAGGATATTTCTTTTGTCATTACTTAAGCGGTTGAGAATAGTAAGGGAAGAAGAGATACATGATGATTGTGCAAATTACCAATGTAAGCAACATCACTGGCAGTCCTTTTTTCGCCCACATAAGCGGGGTAATTGCCATACTCTTATCTCCCGTGTCTCTAGCAAGTCTTTCCGAAACCGTTACAATGAAGACGTTTGCTGTTGAACCAATGTGAGTTCCATTTCCACCCATTCCAACTCCAAGTGCCAGGCACCACCACAGTGCAGCGGCATTTACACCTTGTGCTTCGAGTGACATGATGATTGGTATCATAGCTGCCGTGAAAGGAATATTGTCGATTGCTGCTGACATGATCGCAGCAACCCACATAAGGATAATGCATGCAAGCAAGAAATCTTCTTTAACAAAAGGAATAATGAATGTTCCTAAGTACTCCAAGAAACCGCTGCCTTCAACGCCGCCGACAATCATAAAGAGTGCAATGAAGAACATGAGAAGTGGAATCTCCACATCGTGCATGATGTCCTCAAGCTCCAAATGCTTTTGAAGAAATACCAAAGCAATAAGACCCGCTCCAGCAACCATCCATGGATCCCAGTTGATGACATTGTGAATAACAAAAAGAACAACCATCGCCCCCAATACAAATAGTGATTTATTCCAAAGACCTTTGTCTTTGTAATCCAAAGTATCCGTGAACTGACCTTCTGCTTTGACATCTAGTTCTTTCTTGAAAAGAACTCGCATAAAAAAGAGCGTGGCAATCCATGCGACAAATACTATTGGGCCCATCTTCTCTACGAAAGGCATAAACGCAATGTCTTTAGCTGAGCCAATCATCAAGTTGGGAGGATCTCCAACTAATGTTGCAACACCTCCAGTATCAGAAAGAAGTGCAGCTGCCATTAAATATGGAATTGGAGTGACCTTCATTTTCTGACAAATCAACACTATGAGAGGTCCAAATATCACCACCGTTGTGACGTTATCAAGAAGAAGAGAAATAAAGGTTACAGCAGTCCCGATTAGGGCTAACATGAGGAATTGTCTTCCTTTTGCGAACCGTCCGATCTCATAAGCTAAAACCTCAAAACCGCCAGTCTTAATCATGATTGCAACAATTCCCATCATCGCTGCTAAAAGGAAAACAACATTCCAATCTACCGCCTGAAAGGCGCAGCTTGGGGTATAGAATCCATACATCTGACCGACAACCACCATGGCGCCAGCACCTAGCATTGCAACTTTAACACGATGAAATCCGTGAAGAGTCTCTGTAAATATTCCTATAAAACTGATAGCTAGGATGATTCCTGAGATTAACATCCCCTCGTTCATAGCTGTAGGTATTGCTTCAACTGTGCATTGAGCCATTTCTGCTGCTGCCATCGCCTATGCTCCTTATAATTTAGAAATTAAAGACTAGATTCTAATACAAAATCACTAAAAAAGTTACCAATTCAATTTCTTATTTGATGCTTTTGATAATTTCTCTAAATATGCTTCATGTGATTCTTTTTGATCCTTACTTGAAACCGCATGAATTACTTTTCTATCAGAATAATCAAATCTTTCCGTTGATGATTCGATGTCTTTAATATCCTTATCATCGTTTGAGAAAAATCCCACCTGGCCGCCTGTCATCAATAGATAAACTCTTGCAAGGAGTTTTGCATCAATCAAAGCGCCGTGAAGATCTCTTGATGATCCATCGACTTCATACCTATTGATTAGTGCATCTAGACTATTTCTTTGCCCCGGATGTTTCTCTCTAGCGATTGTCAAAGAATCAGTGATTTGACAAAGATCCTCTAGTCGATCCTTATAACCCAGAAGCTCTAATTCCTTATTGATGAAAGATGAATCAAACGATGCATTGTGCATGATCACTTCCGATCCCTCAATGTATTCGATGAATTCAGAAATGACTTCTGAAAACTTAGGCTTATCTGATACAAAATCATCCGTGATCCCATGTATTGGTATTGTTACAGGATCAATTTTTCTATCTGGATTAAGATATGTCTGATAATCATTACCGGTTAAATTACGATCAATAATTTCAACCACCCCAATTTCAATCACTCGATGGCCTGACTCAGGCGAAATACCGGTTGTTTCTGTATCGAGAATGAGTTGCCTCATAAGCCTTCCAGCATATCGTCTAAACCTTTGTTGGCAAGCATATCAGCCCTCTCGTTAAACTCGTGACCCGCATGACCCTTGACCCAAAACCAATTGACTTTATGTTTACTAGTCAAATCGTCTAATTGAACCCAAAGGTCTGAATTGATCACGGGTTTCTTTTTTGAGTTTTTAAAACCATTTTTTTTCCATTTAATGATCCATTCGGTAATGCCTTGTTTGACATATTTTGAATCCGTGTATAAGTCGATCTCACAAGTTTCTTTAATAGACTCAATTGCCCTTATTGCTGCCAAAAGCTCCATTCGATTATTCGTTGTATTGTCCTCACCGCCAGAAATCTCTTTTTCGTGATTATCAAATTTCAGTAAAGCACCCCAGCCACCGGGACCCGGATTGCCTCTACATGCTCCATCTGTATATATCTCGATTCGTTTCATCAGTCTGTTTAAAAATTTGAAATCCAATTAAACATTTTAATGTAAAATGGCGAAGTTGTATTCTAGAACTAAATAGAATTCATATAAATTGTTATCAAGGGGGATCCATTGGGAATCTTAAAAGGAAAAAAAGCATTAATTGCCGGAGTGGCTAGCAATCGTTCAATTGCTTATGGCGTGGCAAAATGCATGCATCGAGAAGGCGCGCAATTGGCATTCACCTATCAAACAGAAAAACTGAAACCCAGGGTTGAAAAATATGCCAAAGAATTTGGATCAAATATTTGCATTGAAATGGAAGTCTCTTCGGATGATGGAATCTCTAAAGCTTTTGCTGACCTCAAATCCACCTGGTCTGATTTCGATATCATGGTGCACTCCATAGCATTCGCTCCCACTGAAGAGCTCAAGGGTTCTTTCATTGAATCTGTTACACGAGAAGGATTCAAGACTGCACATGAGATCAGCTCCTATAGTTTTGCTGCTATGGCAAGAGAAGCAAAATCGATGCTCAACCAGCATGCATCACTGATGACAATGACTTATCTTGGTTCAATGCGATCTGTGCCTAACTACAATGTCATGGGTCCAGCCAAAGCCAGTCTTGAATCCACAGTCCGTTTCATGGCTGCTGACTTGGGTCCTGAATCAATTCGAGTCAATGGCATTTCAGCAGGTCCCATTAAGACTCTAGCTGCTGCTGGTGTGAGTGGATTTAGATCGATGTTAAAACATGTTGAATCTAAAACTTCGCTCAGAAGAAATGTCACCATTGAAGATGTAGGAAATACAGCCGCATTTCTGGGATCCGATCTTTCGGCTGGAATGACGGGAGAGATCCTATACGTCGATGCGGGTTACAGAAATTTAGGAATGAATTTTGATATGGAATAAATCTAATTATAGATCAAATAAACCTTCATAAAGACCTGGCTCAATAAATACCTCAGCATTTTCTCTCAACGATTGAGCAAGACCATTTAGATCTTCAGAACCATACTGTTGAGATAAATCAGACTTGGCATCGCTTCTTTCTTGATCCGAGAAAAAACTTAGATTGCCAGAACTCACAGATGATACTTTTGCTAAATACACATTATTCAATTCTGAAAAGACTACAATCTCTTGATCCATATGATCTTTATGCATTGAAAAAATGGCTTCAGTTAAACCTCTGGGATAGTTTGTGGAATTCCTAAGGATCTGAAAGTCTTCACTTTTGATCCCCTCTTCCGCTGCCAAATCAGCAAAGTTCAATGACTCCTGACTCCTCAGTCCCTCGGCATAATCATTTGCAAGACTCATGGCTCTATCGCTCATTAAAAAACTCTCGATATCAGATTGAACAGATGAGAACTCTCTGGTTGCTGGCATTCTATGGGACTTGGCTCTTGCAACAATCACGCTGTCCCCTATTTGAAATAGTGGAGTATTCTCTCCAAGCTCAATAGAGCCAGGACTAAAAAGGATATTCACCATCTCGAGATCTTGATGCAGAAATGTGGATCCAGATCTCGAAAAAGCATCCAATGCATTTAATTCAAGATTCATTTTATCTGCAACTGAGGCAAGCTCGTTGTATGACTGAAGAGTGAGGTCTGCCATCTGATCCGCTAACACAAATAACTCTTCTTCTGCGAGTTGTCTTGAATATTCAAGTTCAAGTTCGTATTCGATTTCATCAAAAGATTGTTGTTGTCCGGTCTTGACGTCATCCATTCTGATTAAATGATACCCAAAGTCTGTTTTAACAGGTGTCGACACTTCCCCAACATTCATAGAGAATAAAGCGCTTTCGAATTCTGGAACAAAAAGTCCCGTTTCAGCCCAACCCAAATCTCCGCCTTGAGTAGCTGAACCCGGATCATCTGAATATTGTTTTGCTAAATCCTCAAATGTTTCTATTTCAAGCTTTAACTGAATTTCTCCAATGAGTTCAGCTGCTTGCTCATCGGTTGTATCTTCATCTATTGCTACAAGTATATGACTTGATTTTCTTTCCTCATTGGTCACAAACCGATCGAGGTTATTTTCGTAATATTCTTTTAAATCATCAGAAGTGAATTCAACCTGCTGAGCAACGTCTTCGATGCTGATTTCAAGATATTCTACATCCACCTCTTCATTGCTTTGAAATAAGTCTAGATTATTCTGATAGTAATCATTGACTTCAGATGGATCGATTACGACTTGATCCATAAACCTGGATGAATCAACCGTAAGTAATTGTCCTGTGCGCTCTTGCATTTGAAGCTCGATGAACTGAGTGAACTCGGCATTGGTGATAAATGCTGTCTCAATGAATCCTCTTCTTAATTGATTGATTTCCAGTTGCAATCTCAGATCATTTTCAAATTGATCAATAGTGACGCCTTGGCTGGCAAGTATTGCTTTATAGTTTTCAATATTAAATTCGCCCCCCAAAAGAAAGGTTTCATTTGTTCGAATCAACTCAGCCACATATTCAGGACTGACTCGATAGCCGCGTTCAAGTAAGTAATCCAATAATAAGCGCCTGATAATTAAATCTTCTGCTGCTGATTCTTTAATGGATTTTTCAAGGACTTCAGGTACGTCGTCCCCAAGAAGATCTTGAAATTCAACCAGCTTATTTGAAAATTCTTCCTGAAATTCAAACAAAGTAATCTCTTCATCATTGACTGTGATTACGACATCATCCTGAAGTGGTGTTTGATCCATATTTCCAAAACTGATGACTAATGTCATGGATATCAAGACTATGAAGACAATTGCGATCCAACCAGTAAACTTATCTCTTATTGTTTGTAACATGATTGATTGCCTTTATTGAATAGATTCAAATAAGCCAGCTGCGCCCTGGCCACCGCCAACACACATTGTTACAACACCATACTTGGCTTGCCTTCGAATGAGTTCTCTGATCAAACAGCCGACCAAACGAGAGCCTGTCATTCCAAATGGATGCCCAACTGCAATCGATCCACCATTGACATTTAAAATGTCACTAGAAAGACCAAGATGATCTCTGATATAGACCACCTGAGAGGCAAAAGCCTCATTTAATTCCCAAAGATCAATATCGTCTTGTGATAGCCCAGCAGATTCAAGTAATTTTGGTATAGCATATATTGGACCAATACCCATCTCATCTGGTTCACAACCAACAACTGTAAAACCTCTGAAATAAGCTAAAGGTTCTAAACCAAGCTGCTCAGCTTTTTTCTCACTCATCACAAGTGTAACCGATGATCCATCGGATAACTGAGATGAATTTCCAGCAGTGACCGTACCATTTTCTTTGTCGAATACTGGTTTAAGAGAAGAAAGACCTTCAATATTTGTATCAGGTCTATTGCAGTTATCTTGATCAACTACAGTCTCAACTTCACTCTCTTGTCCAGAATCTTTATCGAAAACTTTCATCATGGTCTTCATTGGAACGATTTCATCATTATATATTCCAGCATTCTGAGCAGCTGCACATCTTTCTTGGCTAGATAGAGCATACTCATCTTGTGATTCTCTTGTGACATTGTATCTTTTGGCCACTGTCTCAGCTGTATCTCCCATCGCATGATAGATCCCTGGCTTCTTCTCCTTAAGCTTTTCATTCTCAAACATAAACATATTGATGTTATTAGGTTGAGTTGTACTGATTGATTCAACGCCTCCAGCCATGATGCAATCCGCAAATCCACTCTGAATCTGAGTTGCTGCCATAGCGATCGTTTGCAATCCTGATGAGCAAAAACGATTCACAGTGGTTCCACCAACTGAAACAGGAAGGTTTGATAGCACTGCTGAAGTCCTTGCCACATTGCTTCCTTGGGAGCCTTCTGGATAGCCACAACCTAGTATTACATCCTCAACCATATCTGGCTCTACCCGAGGATGCTTCTCCAATAGAGTATTGATGAGATGGGCAGTCATATCATCGGCTCTGGTTTGATTAAATCCACCTCTATATGATTTTGCCAATCCTGTTCTTAGGCTATCTACAATTACTGCTTGATTCATATATTTCTCTTTATTTTACTATGGTCTGGCGGAGTGGACGGGATTCGAACCCGCGACCTCCTGCGTGACAGGCAGGCATTCTAACCAAGCTGAACTACCACTCCGTAATCGACCTAATTGTATCAAGATGACACAGTTTAAAAATCGTAGTTTATCTGTCAATAATTTATTACAGTAAATCAGGATTTAATTATCTCATATGTGGCTAAAATAAGCTTAATTATCAATTTCAGAATTTATTAAATGAAACGTCAGTCATTGTTTAAAATTCATCGTTGGATTGGCCTTGCGGCCGCTCTATGGTTATTCCTCTTAGGGATCACAGGTATTTTCCTAGATCACGATGAATGGCGATGGCTGAGGCAAACAGAGGTTCCAGAAAGTTGGCTTTCATCGTCTATGATGAGATATCTTCCAGCCACAGTGATGCGCTTTGTTGCGGTTGATAAAAATGATTCTGACAATTGGTTAGGTGGATCAGAAAGAGGTCTCTGGTCAACAAAAGATAGGGGTAAAAATTGGGAAAAATTAGGATTCCCAAATGGGCAACACCCGCAAGTGACTCGTTTTGCAAAAATGAATGTTAATTCTCAGCAAGTCATCATTATGGCAACAGATGATGGTTTGTGGATCATGAATGGTTTTGGCTCTGAAATAGAAAGGCTTGCTCTCAAAGGAAGATTCATCAATATGGTCTCTCAAGGTTCAGAAAGTGATGAAATCATTGGTGTTTTGAATTTTGAAAGAATATTTCGAATGAATATCAATCAACCATCAGATATAGAATTTATTGACCTTGATGAAACAACTATCACAGGATTGCCAGAAAATGTAACGATGTATAAATTTCTTTTTGATCTTCATTTTGGTTATGGCATTTTCTCAAGACAGTTTTCCACATGGATCAATGATTTTGGTGGTATCGCATTAATGATTCTCTCCATGACTGGTTTTCTCAGCTGGTATTATCAAAGAAAATGGCGAAGAAATAAGGATAAAGCGCCTCCAAAAGAAAGAAGAATATTTTTATCAAAGTCATTCTATAGAATGCATGCGCCCATCATTGGAATTCTTGGAATCATCCCCATACTCTATCTATCAGTCACCGGGATCCTTTTTAATCACATCCTGACATTCATAAATTGGGGTGAAAAGATAGATATAGATCGATCAAACCTACCTTATGTATGGAGATATGAATCACTAAAGGGTGAGATTGATCAGGTTGTTACTTATCCACAGAATCCAAAAAAAATGAGCATCTCAACCAGATATGGTGTTCTCCATACCAAAGATGGTGGAAAAAATTGGGCCAAAGATCCAATGACCGGCTCGGAAAGAGGTCAGCTATTTAGAACGGACGATCATATTTTTTATAGTAATAATCTTCGACAATTTTTTACAAAGAAAGATGGTGATGATAAATGGCGGAATATGTCAGGTATTCCAACTATTGTTTATGATGCTGAATTCTTCGATCAAGGTCTTATGATTAAAAATAGTCGCGGATTCTTTCTAGAAAAAGAAAATTATGATTTTGAAATGGATGAAATGAAGCATCCTGAATTAAAAGCAGCTACCCTCTATCTCTTTATGATTGAGATCCATACCGGAAATGCTATTCATCCACAGTTTAAATGGATCAGTGATATCTTTACTGTCATGGGCATCATCATGGTCATCACAGGACCAATTCTTTGGTGGCGAAGAAAATGGTAAATGTCTAATTTGTTAATTTCTTTTTTTTATTAAAATAGATTACGAATCCAGAAAGGAGCCATAAAATCACAATGAATCCAAAAAAGGACATTAAGAAGCCGCCAATTGATCCAAAATATTTTCCACTGTGTATTGGCAATAAGTAATTCCTGACTCCATCGCCTTTGCTTGTCTTTCCAGCTGCATATATACCTACAACCCCTCCAGATGAACCCTCAATGACAACATCTTGCCTGAACATCTGCTGATCAAAAAAGGCAAACCAATAATTTGGGCTATGATCACCAGCATAAGAATATGCACTGAGATGAAATCTTTCAGGGATAACTGATCTTGCTTTAATGAGTGCACTATCTGGATCGACGATTGAAGGCATGATGTGCATATGTCCTGCTTCCATATGATCAGTTTTCATCATATTTGCAAAAACTGACAAATTATCATCACGATCTTGCCAATGAACATAACTCATCGCAATTCCACTTAATGAGGTGACTATCAGAAAGAAAGACGCCACAAAACCCAGACTTCGGTGAAGTCTATTGATTACTGGCAAATGCTTTGCAGTGGCTCTGGTTCTATAAAAAAGATAAATCCCAGAAATGCTCATCAAAACAGTAGCCAAACCTAAAATTAAGACAACATAAAAACCGGCTTCACCAAATACTATCCAACGATGAAGGACTGTCATGGTTCCTATCCAGCCTGATCCTGCAAGCGGGTGTTCATCAAGTATCTTTTGCTTATATTGATCATAATTAACAAATAGACTTGATTCATGCAGATTTTCAGGATTCCTTCCGCCCATTAATATATAAGCAGTACTCTCTCGATTCGGAGGAGGCACCATAACGTGAGCAATATTGAACTCAGGCTCTAGCTCTCTCATTCGTTCTTTTATCTCAGTTGGGCCTGCTGGTTCTCTATTTGACTCAACCTTATAGTGGTCGGGATTCGACCACTGCATGAGCAATCTGCTTTCTTGTGCGATGCTTCCAGATGTGATTTGGAACACAATAAATAAACCCAGAATAAATGCTAGCCAACGATGAATAACCTTAATTGTCTTCCCTTTCACTATTTGAGTCCCCTATAATAGAGTTAATATCTAATTATATTTTTTATCAGTGTTATGACAACAACAGTAGAAGAAAACAGCATTAGCTGGAAGTGTAAGCATACTTGGAAAAGAGCTTCTGTAAATACACTCTGGTGCCTTCTAGGCTGCTCAATTGGTGATTTTGGAACAATCTATTTCTTTCAAGTGACGGGAAATCCTTGGGATTTTTCAGTGCTTTTGATCATGAGCTTAGCCATCATGAATGGTCTAATCACATCGATCATGCTTGAAACATACATACTTTCAAGACAAATGGTCCTAAAAGAAGCATTCAGGGTTGCTATTGGTATGTCCTTGATCTCTATGATCGCAATGGAAGCAGCCATGAATATAACGGATGTAATATTGACTGGAGGAGCAATGCTGACCTGGTGGGTCATTCCATTTATGCTCTTAGCTGGATTCATAACACCATTGCCTTACAACTATTATCGACTAAAAAAATACGGCAAAGCCTGTCACTAGAAGTTTGGGAGTCTTCAAATGAGATTATTCATTATTTTATCAGTGCTATTTTCACCATTGAGTTTTGCTGGTCATCACTCAGAATCAAAAAATGATCAAATTATTTTTCTACTTGATCTCGAGGTCATCGAAGGCAATGAGAATCAAGTGGATGATCTGATTGATAGATTGGTAGAGAATGTAAAAAAGACTGAGCCAGGAACCATTGCATATGAGTATTATGCTTCCTCTAAGGATCGAATTTTTCTATACGAAGTCTATGAAAATCATGCTGCCGCAGAGTTTCATGTGGATAGTTTTCTGCAAGGCGATCTGATGCCGATATTTGTGGATACATTTAGGGTTGTGACATTTGAAGTATTAGGCACCACCACAGAACAACTGAAAGTAAAAATGAAAGATTTCACTCAAGATCACCGTCCAAAAACGGATGGTTTTAAGAGATAAAATCTTTAAGTAAGCATCATATAAACTTTTCTGATCGTTTCTTTAACTTCACCCGTTCCCTTCCAGCCTTTTGGGAAAACAAAACTATCTCCCGCTTTAACTTCAGTCACTTGGCCTGAGTCAGATGTAAGCACCCAATGGCCTTTTAGAATGTGACAAAATTCAGTGACATCAAGATCTAATTTCAAAACACCTGGATCACATTCCCAAGTTCCAGCAAAAATATCCTCTCGATCAAGAAACCCTGAGTCCATCTGCTTAGGAAGATCGCCTATAGGTTCTCCAAATGATTCAGTTTCCTTGAGGTCATCTAAATTGAGACACTGATGTTGTGATTTGATTTCTGGCATTTCGTCTGCTCCCTATGAATTAATGACTGTGCGGTTCACCATCACCGTGACTGTGCATCTTGGGTGATTCAGAGAGAATCCTCTGCAATGCAGAGATTGAATTCTCTGTACTGCTGTTCTGATTGGATTGATCGTATTCCCAATCCTCATGAATATGAGAATGCTCGT
>CENZ01057457.1_pt1 | contig 15140 bp, 16 predicted proteins | sample 361341 | NCBI WGS metagenome assembly CENZ01 (sample SAMEA2619782, study PRJEB7988) | marine metagenome | biome: marine biome (ENVO:00000447); feature: deep chlorophyll maximum layer (ENVO:xxxxxxxx); material: "saline water (ENVO:00002010), including plankton (ENVO:xxxxxxxx)" | depth 50 m
AACAGTTTTTTGTAGTCTTAAATCTAAATTAAATAAGTTCATGCAGCTTTCTTAACTGCAATAAGTTTTTTAAAACTTTCTTCACTCATGTTACTTTTCTTTAAGTTTAATGACATAGAAGTAACAACCAAATTATCATATTCAGTTACCCCACCATTAGCAATACCATTACTTCTTGCAATTAAATGATCACCAGCAATTTCTTCTTCTTTTAATGGTTCTTTTGTATAATAGCATAGACCATCTTGATCTTTCCATTTACGAACAATATCGTCACGTTTAAAGTTTCTTGTATCTATTTCAATAACACCGAACTCGGCGAGTCCTTCATTATCCAATTCTTTATTAAAAACTTCAAAGATTTTTGTTATTGCTTTTGAGTTCTTTCCACCAAATATATCCTTGAAAGGGCCCATAGGTTTACCATCAGGCCAAGTAAAATTTTCATATAATTTAGTTTTATAGTCACTATATTTATCAATCGTAGCAAAAAATTTAGTTGTAAAAGTTTTTTCAATAATTTTTCCACCATAACGATTTTTCAAATCATTAGCGTATAAAACCATCATCATTGATAACATAGAACTTAATCTTGATTTATCAGTTGGATTAACACTCTTCAATAAACTTAATGCAAGGTCAAGTAATTTAACAACGTGCTTTTCATCCTTGAAAATTTCTTTATATTCACCATTAACACCTTGCATTTCCTCAACCCAATCAAAGTGTTGATTATGATTAACACCTTTAGTAGCTCCATTTTTCCAAAGATATGTAAGTTCAGATAACCATTCATCTACTTCCATTCTTCCTTTCAAGGCAAAATTAAAATACTTTAACTTTTCTTTTGTTTTTCCCTTGACAGTTTCTTTAACACGAGAAAATACTTCATGAGGTTTATCTAATCTTGCAGTATCACGAACAAATGTAGAATATGCACCTAGAACAGCATTTCTAATTTCTTGTGGTTTCATCTGATTTGTATTGTTAAGAATTTTAATAAAAAGAAAAGCTGTTTGTTGATCATCAATATTTTCATACCATTTACATGAAATACGATAATCCATAATTCTATCATAAATACGTGGATAATTATCTCTTAACATATTTACATCCATCAAACTCACATCCATACCATCTACCACCATTCCATGAGGTAGATGAAACTCGCCGTTTAAAAAACCTAAAATAGATGTAACTCTTTGTTGACCATCAATCAACTCATATCTATATGTATCTGTTCCTTTAATTTTTATTACACGTATATGAATTTCTGGAATACCAGCAAACAAATCACTTAATATTGTTTTTATTATATTTTGCTTCCAGTAAAGTAAAGCAACTTTTTCTCTTTGATATTCACGTTTAGAACAGTTAATGTTAGCAATCGTTAACCAATTCATATCTACATCACCATTGTTACATGGTGTTTCATTTTTACCGAATTTCTCTTCGGCAGTTTCACAGCTTATAAATGTCATCAATTTTACTCCTTTATTATTGATGTGTTTCAATTTACCTTATTTGGCAAACATTTAGAAACATCAATTCCATTATGGAATGATTACGTATATACCTTTATATACGATTCGTTTAATAATGTCAACTCATTTTTTAAAAATTCTTTCTCTTAAATTAGATGAAGAGAAAGAATGTTTTCTACTAGTATATTCAATATCTATTGGCAATTCAGATCCAGTAAATTTCTTTTCTCTATAATCTTCACCAATAAATCTGATATCAATATGGTGTGATTGTAGCAAATCCATCAAACTTTCTTCTGTATCGTATGGTATTATTTGATCAATATACTTTACAGCACTTAATTGTATAAATCTTTCATAAACAGATTGAACAGGTTTATTCTTTTCTGGTCTATCTATACTTGGATCTGTTTGTAACCCAACGATAAGTTTATCACATTTACTTTTAGCTTCTTCTAACATCACAATATGACCAGCGTGTAATAAATCAAATGCTCCACAAGTAAAACCTATCATCTTATAATATCAATCTTATCCATAGTATCTTTGTTCCAGACCTCAAGTTCTTTACGAACTCTACCATCTGCAACAATATTATTATATCTTTTAATTGCAAGTTTCTTCCACCATGTAATTACATTTTCAAGTTCAAAACGATCAAAATTTTCTGCTTTTTGCAAAGTATTTGTTTTACCAAGTAATACATCTTTTGTATTAGAAAATCCATACTCGCTCATGTAAAAGCGCTTATTGGTTGTAACATCACTTGCTTTTGCAATCTCTTTACTGAATAGTTCAAAGGCTTTAGTGTCATGTTCTTTAAGTGAAGATTTAATTATACCAACCATTTTTGTTTGCATCTTTAATTTTCTACTAGATGCACTTTTATGTATAAGTTCTTCACCACCATTTTTTTCAGTAAACCAATCTTTTAGTTCTGGATATATTTCTTCACCAAGTGTTAGTAAAAACTTGGACTCAGTATCACCCTTATATCTCAAATAAGGACGCATACCATCATACATAGATGCACCCTTGATATTACCATATAAAGATGTAGTTTCAAATAAACAAAACTCTGTATCATATTTGTTATTCAACATTCTACGAGTTGCATGGGAACAACAAATAGCTGCAAGTAGTTTACCACCCAAACAATTAAAACCAAATGGTTGTACAGGAACAATATTAAATCCCATAATTGCACGTTTGTTAAATATGTCAAGATCTGGAACACCACCAAGATAATCATTTCTTGGTTTAGAGTTTATAAGAGGTGAACCATAACGAATAAATCCAACTACAGTATTTGTATTTGTTTCCTTAACAACTACCTTTAATGTTTTGCCAGGATTTTCATCTGGACTAAATGATGCAGTTTTTTCAAGTAAAGTATCAAATAACTTTGTAGGTATTTGCACTACTTCAAAATTCATATCTTCTGGATGCATATCAAAGTTTTGAAATAAGTCATCTTCCAAAGCCATGCCTGGTAATGGTGCTGGTATATTTCTTACTCTTTCAATCTTTCTTGCACGAAAATAATCATCAATACGATTAAAGTCCTTGAAATAATTCATTAACTTTTGTGCTACATAAATTGCATCTTTACGTTCTAATATCAATTAAAGAAATCCTCAAGTGTGGTTTGCTTTCCGTAAGAACGATCAATGTTCCAACCGATCTGATCCATAATAAAAGTGAGAGGTTCAACAAAGGCCTTCTCATACTGCATATCATAATCTAAATATTTGTGAATGTCAAGTTCTTTTGGTAGTTTGGTAAAGAAAGATATAACATTAGATGACATAGGATTTGGTGTTCTTATGTTTAAAAATTTAATCTTGTCACCCTCTTGTATTAGAGGATATTTGTTTGTAAGTTTTTTCTCTCTTAAAAAATGATTATACAATATTGCACCTTTGCAATGCATAGGACAGCCTTTCCTAAATATTGCATGACCACTACTCCATTTACCTAAACCATTTACTGATCTTGGAAATGCAATCTCTTCTGGTGGAAGTTTCATAAACTCTTCACGAAACTCTTGAATAAAATCGTTCACATCTTTTTCAGTTCCACTCATAATAATCTTAACTGCTTCTCTCATCTTTGTACGACAAGGTGCCGGCGTTGATGACTTGACCATCTCCTGCCCCATAACTTTAAGTTGTGGTTCTTGATAACGAACACCCTCAACATCCCATGCGTTTAGAATATATCTTTTCTTTGCTGTCCAAATACCTTTGTCTGCAATCACCTCTCTTTTCATTTGCATCTTTTGTTCATATGCATTTACATAATCTGCAAGTTCTTGATAAGACTTTTCAATAAATGGTTCTATCTTTTCACTTGCAATCTTGTCTAGAAAGTTTACAATCCTTTGTGTATCACTACAGCCTTTGAATACATGATTTACAATCTCATCAAATCTGATATAAACAGAATCTGTATCTGATGCAATTACATAATCTTTATCTTTTGTTTTGAGAACATTATTGATGTACTCGTTTAGTTTTCTTTCGATCCATCTGATACTCAATTGACCAGAAGTTGTGATACCTTCTGCAATCATAAGTTCATAGTATCTAAACCATTCGTTACCAATCGCACCATAAGCAGAGTTTAGAGAAATCTTACGAGCCATCTGAATATTATTGAACCTAGATATATCTTTTAGATACTTTGGATCTTTTGTATCTTCATACTTTTGTTTTGCATCTAACATTTTCTTTTTGTAAATAGTACGATCATCATACATATCTTGCATCATCTTTGCAAGAAACCCTTGTTTATCTTTTCTGAACATTGCACCATTTGGAGTCAATGCATAGTTAGTTCCTTTGAAAGAATCCAAACCAGTTTTCTTTTTGACTAAATCATCAATAGGAGTTTTACCTAGATTGACAGTTTTGTTCACTAGTGTTTCTGGTGATATATTATACTGCATAATTAGATGTGGGTACAAACTGTTTAGGTCAAAAGATAATACCCATTTATGTTGTCCTACTTGAGGCTCTTTAACATATGCACCAATATACTTTTCAGACTTATTCTTTGTTGATGTTTTCTGTGGTATAACAATATTACTCTTACGTAAATGATTGTATATAAGAATATCCCAATACTTAACAGAGGTAAATGAATCAGACATATTAACTTTAGCCTCATATGTCATAGTCAATATAAGATCAATCAACTTCATCTTATCATCAATACGATCAACAAGTTCAACGTCTTGAATATTATAGTCTAAGAATGATTGATAATCTTTTGTATACCAATCACGAAATGTTTCGTATGGGTTTTCATCTTTACGTTCACCTAGTTCAACAAATGCAATATGATCTAGTCTGTAGGACTCTTGTGCAGAATAAGTAAACTTACGATATAGTTGTAAATAATCTATCTCTTCAACACCAACAATATCATACACTTGATCTTTCTTGCCAAAACCACTATTGACTAATCTAGAACTGACAATACCCCAAGGCGAAAGTTTACGAACTGCATCTTCACCAAGTATAGTATTAATACGATTACATATATATGGAATATCAAAAAACTCTGTGTTCCAACCAGTAATTATATCTGGATAGTCGTGTTCCCACCAATTCAAAAATTGTGTAAGAAGTTCTCTTTCGTTTTGACAACGAATATACTTTACATCTTTTCTGTCATTATGATACTCATGTAAACCCCAAACAATAATCTTGCCAGTATCATGTTTCTTTATAGTAATAGACAACATTGGTTCTGCAGCTTGATCTGCATTTGGGAATCCATTCTCACACTCAACCTCAATATCAATCGTTACAATTCTAAGTAGAGATGTATCGTACTGTATTTGATTAGGATATGTTTCGGATATGTATGAATATGGAAACTGTGTCATACCACAAACTAAATGTGGTTGACTTTCATACAGCTGTACAAATTCTTTTGCTTCTTTGATTGTAAGAAACTTCATTGGATTGACATTACGACCATCCAATGTTTTCCAATTAGTTTCTTTTGTTACAGGAACAAATAGTGTAGGTTCATACTTTACTTTGAAGTTTGAACGAACACCATTCTCAACTGCACGAACTAGTAGATTGTTACCCCATTGGGCAACATGAGTATAAAATTTCATAATATAGTTATATCACTTTTTAGTGTAATTGTCAATCCATATCTTCAAATAAAATTTGTTGTGAAGATTCATCTACAAAATACTTATCTAACATTTCTATTTGGTCATGATATCTTGCAACTACATCAAGTTCTTTTTCTATCTCTTCTAGAACATCTGCATTTCCCTCACCACCAATTCCAGCTGCATTTCTAAAGTAGACTTCAACATTCATAGCGTGTTTGGCTATATGACCTTTTGCATGGTCTTTCATGGCTCTAATCATCTTATCTCTGAATTTCATAACGACTCCTAATCTAGTTTTTTCTTACCAATATTATACTTTGTTTCCAATGTCCATTCATGTTTTTCTTTAAAAGAAATAACTTTGATTTGTGACAATGGTGCTTTTGGTTCACTATCACCAATTATTTCAACCAAACCCCAATCACTTAAAAGAGATGCAATAGAGTTTCGTCTAGATACATCATTCTCTGAAATGTTTGTACCTTTACCATCTAGTGCAAATAGTTCTTTAAAATGCACTATAAAATATCTACCTTGTTTGTGAAGTATATGACATGATTGATATAGTTTTTTCTCTTTACGAGATGCAACACCAATCCTAGATAATGTTTCACGAACCTTTAGAAAGTCATCTGGTTCTTTTAGTTTTACTTCTAGCATCTTATCTTGATGCCATTCAATATTGTTCATTTTCTTCCACCTTTACTCAAACTATTCTTGATAGTTTTTATCTGGTCATTACTAAGTATCTGAAGAGCAACTTTAGCCTTTTCATTACTATAACCATAATATTCTTTTACAAACTCCAAGTCTTTTACTTTTCTGCTTCTAGACCAAGGCTCATACCTATTTTGTCGTCTAATAGTATTTAGTAAAAAATCATATTGTAGTTTTTTATCAAGGTGATGATATCCATTCATTTCATTTACAAACATAATTGTATCTGTAAATGGTGCAAGACATTTATTAACAATATAAGATGGATACTTCTTTTCCCACATAGGATCATCTGAATCCATCAGATTTTCTTTTGTTTGATTAATACTTCTTAAATACTCTTTAAGTTCATAACTCATTTTTCTATACCCATGCGTTCCAAGTATTCTGGATATAAATCTGGATTTCCTGTGCCACCAGTGCCATCTGCTCCAAAATTACATCTTGCAACAATTAATAGAAACAGTATACTTCCATAAGCTATATATTTACTAAATTTAATAAATCCAACATATGCTTCTTCTGCTTGTTTCTGTGCAGCTTCTTTTACATCATTACTCATTTGAAATTTATCTCTTGAAATGCTTCATACATAAATGCAAGCATATTAATCTCTTGGTCTGCAACAAAAGCTGACTTGTAAGAATAATCTGCAATTACCATAACCAAACGTGGAACTGAAGTTGGTTCAACCTCATCATATAATGTATCATAAATTTTTCGATATATTCTTGATGGATCATTATCCAAGTTATTTTTAACCCACTTACGTATGGATTTAAAATCCTTATCTTTTAAAAAGGATACCAAATCTTTCATGTTTGTTTCTGATATATTTACTAATATGCCAGAATCGATTGCTCCAGTTGCAGAATATCTTTGTAGTTCATTTAGAACTCTTCTCCAATCTGGAAAGTATTTTATAACAATCTCTTGAACAACTTTTGTATTAAACTCAACATTTTCTTCTTGTAGAATAGTAGTAACTCTTTTGAAAAACTCACCAGCAAGTTTTGGTTTTTGAGTAGCTGGAATACGAAATTCAATTCCAGAACATCTACTGTGTAATGGTTCTATAATACGATTCTTAAAATTACAAGTAAGAATAAATCCACAATTCTTATGAAACTCTTCCATAAAATTACGCAATGCTGGTTGAGTTGATTGTGGATTTAGATAATCTGCTTCATCTAGAATTACAAATTTTCTTTTACCATCCATAGAAACAGTTGAGGCAAAGTTTTTAATTTTATTCCTAAGAACATCAATACCAGACTCTTCAGAACCATTTATCATCATGTAAGTTACATCTAATTCTTTCAACATTGCTTTTGCAATTGTTGTTTTACCTACACCAGGCCCACCAGACAATAACAAGTTTGGAATATGACCCTCTTTTACAAATGTTTGAAAAGTTGTTTTGAGATCATCTGTAAGAATACAATCACTTATTTTGGATGGACGATATTTCTCCACCCACAAAATCACATCATTCATTATATACTCCTAAAACTTATGATAAACTAACAGTAACAGTTACTAATGTCAATACAATAATTGCAACTAACAATAGTATAACTGGAAATTTATTAAGCATTAAGAAGCCTCAAGAGCGATAAAGTATTCTATATCCTTTGATATATTTTTAAAGTGGGATATACCTTTATTGGAAACTTGTACATTATAGTCACCACTTAGAAGTTTTAGATTTTCAACTTTGAAAAAATGTGAAAAAGTACTTGATGAGTTTTCACCAACCTTCATACTAAAATCATTTGATGTATCATTCTTTCGATCTGTTACAACAAGATTAACATCACCACCAGCAGTACCTTTTACTTCAACATCTGGTGTACCAAGAACAGCTGATGCTTTCATAATTTGATTAAAAGTATCTTGTGTAAATGTAAACTCAACATCTACAGAAGGCATGGTTATATCTGTCTTTGGTGATGTAACAATAGATGGATCACTAAAGAAATAGTTAAGAGAACTTCCACCACCCTCTTCATCTAACTTTACACTTTTTTCAGAAAAGTTAAGTGATGGTTTTTTAAATAAAGAAAGTGCAGATAAAAATTCATTCAAATCATATATCGCAAATTCATTTTGAAATGTGTCTGGTATCGTTGCTTTTGCAACTATGTTTTTCATTGCAGACATTGTTCCAATCACATTACCACTATTAACCATTAGGTTTTGATTAATAGAGGAGAAGTTCTTTAAAACTTCTTTTGTATCATTACTAAGATTCATGTTCACTCCTTATATTTGTCATGATTATAGATTGCCATTATACCATAATGTACTATTTTAAACAAGTCATTTCTATTTCGTCCTTGTTTTTTTCCATATCGTTGTGCGTATTTCATCACATTTCCGATACAAAAACCTTCGCCATGGCCGCTGTCCATGATAAACTCTGATGCCTGAAATTTATTTTGGGAATAATGAGCTTCATATGTTTTATCTACATATAATTTTAATTCATTAAGAATTTGTTCTTCATTATAACAATATTGTGGTTTTTTCATAATATAAATCTCTCCATTTTCACATACTATAACATAAAAAAGTGCCTCTGTCAAGAGGCACTTTCAGATAATAATTACTTAATATCAATTAAACGAGGTTTCTTTTCCTCTGGTATTACTCTTTCTAATTTAATAGAAAGCATACCATCTTTTAATGAACCACCATTTACAACAATATCATCTGCAAGAGTAAATTTTCTTGTAAAGTTTCTTGTTGCAATACCACGATAAAGTTTATCATCTTCATCTTTTGATTCTTTAATAGATTTGATTGATAAGACGCCTTCTGCAATTTCTACCTCAATATCATCTTTACTATAGCCCGCTAGAGCCATTTCAATAGTAAAATTGTAGTCATCATCTTTTATGATATTGTAAGGTGGAAAGCCTGTTGATTCTGCTTGATGATTTGCATAATCCCACAATCTATCAAACTGTCTATCGAAGCCTACGGCATAAGGCGTTAAGTGATTTACGTCAAACGCTTGAAGTGCGTTTCTAAAAGTGCTTAAATTTGTCATTGTTATCTCCTTTGCTAAGCAAGATTAAAGCGATAGACCTATAAAGCATCTATCACTATTATTTATATAGGGATTAACTTAGAAAAGTCAACCCCTATACAAAACTTTTTTTAAACTTTTTCTGCGTACTCAAGAGCTTTGTCAAGAGCCTTTAGTTTAACTTTTCTGTTTCTACCATACCATGCAGAGGTTAACCTACCATCAGTACTTCTACCTTGTAAGTGATCTGTCATGTGAGTTACAGAATTAAATGCCTGCCACCATGAACCTTCTGCAAAATTAGCACCAGGCTGTTCTTGTAAATTTTCATGAGCAATTTTTGCATTTCTAGAAGTAAATTCTTTACCATCAACTTTTGTAGGCGAACCAAATACTTCATTGAAGTAGTTTACTACATTATCTGCACTGTATCTTTTAGATCCAAGAAACTCAGCCATTGACTTATACTGTTCCATCTTTTCTCTTGCAATACCCATTTGTTCTTTAACTTCTTCTACATCAAATTCTTTTCTATGATTTACAGTAACCATATTATCAGAATCTGTAGACAATGATAAAGTTAAAGTATTATTACAAACAACACGAATTGGTGTCATTCTAATATTGATTGCTTTTCCAAACTGATGTGGATTAGTAAACAGAAAGTAATTCTCTGTAACATCACCCTTAAACAACTCAAAAGATTCGTTTGTTTTTGCAAGTGCCCAAACTAACTGACCATCTTTTAGTGATCCTGCTGTGTGCATTTCCATATCACCAGCCATTACATACTCTTGGAAAAAGTCAAATGCGTCAGAGTTTTGAACTGGATTCCAACCAGAACCTACAGTATCTAAAACTTTATTATCAGATGAACGAACTAGTGCTTGTTTATTAGGCACTTTAATACCATTGACAGTAAACATATCTTGTTTTTCAACTGTCCAATCTAGTCCAGCAACTTTTTGGAATTGGTCTGGTGTAATATCAGCTTCTACTTTAGTACCAAGACCATGCCATGGCAATTCACCAACATATGCCATTTGAGCTTTTCCGTTTATCATTTCTAATTCATGAGCCATTATCTATATTTTCCTTTATTCAATTGATTATAGAATCACTATATCATGTTCTAATAACATTGTCAATATGTTTTTAAAACTAATTTCATGAGAAAAATTCCATTAAAGGTGCAGTAACTTTAATTCTTGATTGTGCAATTTCAAAATACTCTTCTTCTTTTTCTATACCGATAAAATCAAAACCCTCATCTTTTGCAGCCATTCCTGTAGAACCACTTCCCATAAATGGATCAAGAACTGTACCACCTTTTGGTGTAACTAATCGACAAAGGTATTTCATCAGTTCAATTGGTTTTACTGTAGGGTGTACATTTTTTCTTTCGGTTGTAGGTTTAGTATCACCTCTTCTATAATCTTGGTCAATCCATTTATTACCATTGACTCCAACCTTTGTTTCAAAACTATCTAGTCCTTTGTTCCTTTCCTCTTTTGATACTTTTGGACAATAGAAATATCTTGATGCAGAACCAGAATCACGATAGTCATGTGTTTCTCTACCATCACTCATACCCCATAATGGTTCACTATTACCACCTCTTTTTGGATTATTGGTATTTCCTATTCTTGCACTAGTAGTTTCTGGAAATATATCTTGCACTACATCACTACCATCATGCATTACATTAGCAGGAAATCTACCAAAATTATTCTCTTCTATTTCTTTTCTTTCAATGGGTCTATCCCTATCTTGTCCAAAACTTAATTTGTCTAATCCACCCCTTGCAAGAGCTTCTTTTGCGACATCTCTAAATGATGGATTTGTTGGTGGTCTATTAACTTCACCTTCTATTCTACAATCATCAATATTAATACCACCAGTTCCATGTTTCAAAACATTATCTACAATAGATTTTTCTGATAATGGTTTTCTCGCCATCACAATAGGTTCGTGTGCAGGCTTGAGTGCAGTACCCCAACCTTCCCATTCAGAATTACCTTTCGTTACTGTTTCAGTTCCATATCCAAATATCGCTTTGTTGTTTTGATTTGCTGGGTCAGCAGTATATCCTACACCCTTTGCAATCGCATCTTCAACACTACCTCTTTCTATTGTTCCTACAACTTCTCTATCGTTACCTTGTTTCTTATCAATACCTTTTCCAATATTCAAACTTTTTGGAAACCCACTTCCATATATCCACATAATCTGGTCACGAATTTCAAAACCAGAATCTTCTATTGCAACTGCCATTCTATGGTAATTTCTAGATGCAGAGAAAGCAAGTAAATGTCCACCTGGCTTCAAAAGTTTATATGCAAGTTCCCAAGTTTCTTTACGAAATGCAATATCTCCACCATCCCATTCCTTTCCCATAAAACCTTTTGATGCTCTTGCAAATGCACCATCAGTTCCTTCTTGTGCTGGTGCAGAACCTTCTTTACCAAATCTTTCTACAATAGATGTAAGATGATAGGGTGGGTCTGTAACTACAGAGTCCACTTGTACACCATCATCAATTAATCTTTGCATTTCTTCAATGCAATCTCCATTAAGTAACAACATGACTAAAATTCCTATTCTTTTCAAACTTAATTGTACTTCTAAATTTATCGTATAGTATATCTTGTTTATGAGATATAACAAATACATTCTGGTCACTAAATGTATTCAGTATCTTCAGAAAATCATCTGTACCAGTTGTATCTAATGAACTATCGAATATTTCATCTAATATTAATAGATTAGTATTTGTAGAGTTTTTCATCTTTGCAACAGCTCTCCAAGTAAATAGTAATGCAAGATCTATTCTCATCTTTTCACCTTCAGAAAATGATGCATAAGAAAATTCATCTCTAAATCTTGACTTGATTGTTTCATTGAAGTTTTCATCAATGTTAAAGTTAACATAGAAATCCATACTAGAAAGATAAGTATTCACTAACTTATTCATAATAGGTAAGTATTGTTTTACAATTTTTGTTTTGATACCACTATCTTGTAGTAGCTCTCTTGCAACATCAATATAAAACTTATTTTCTTTAAGTTTCATTTTTTGTTCTTCTATGTGTTCCAATCTACCTTTTAGTTTTGCAAGTTTTTCTTTATCTTCTTCTGATATAGAACTAGAATTATAATCATTAATATCTTTTTGTAACTTCTTATTGAACTTGACTAATTCACTAATACTAGATTTTATCTTTGCAATCTCTACATCATAAGATCTAGCCTCTTCCAGTTTAGATAATATTGTATCCAGTTCACTTTGTTCTTTATTTTCTAATTTAGATATTTCTTCTATTGCTTTTGTTATCTCATCAATCTTATCTTTTCTACTATTGATTTGATTTGTTTTCGTAACATCTGTTATTGTTTGTTCACAAGTAGGACATATATCATTTTGATTAAAAAACTCTATTTGTTTTTCATGGTCAGACTTTTTATTTGTAAGTGCAGCTTCTGTTTTACTAAGTTTCTTTAGTTTATTTTCTATAATATCTTTACCAGATAATTCTAATTGAAAAATTTTAGTATTATAAGTTTCTAAATCCACTTCTTTCATTTTTATAGATTGATTGTTAGTATCAAGTTGTTGTATGTTTTCTGATACAATATTAGATTTACTATCACTTACTTCTGTAATAAATCTTTCCTGTAATCTTATCTTTTCTTTAGTAAGTTCGTGTTCATTATCTACAGTTCTTGATTCTTCGGTCAACTCTTTATTTTTATTCTTCAATAAAAAATTCATCAAAGAGAATATTTTTATATCTAGTATATCTTCTACAACTTCTCTACGAGCCTTTGTTGATAGTTGCATAAATGGAACAAAGGTTGAACTGCCAAGTATAACAACTTGTGTAAAAGATCTATAGTTCAATCCTAATATTTGTTGTTCTAAATGTTTCTGATAATCTCTTGCATTTGCATCTTGATTAATCATATTATCATCTATATAGACTTCAAACTTAGTAGGTTTGATACCACGAACAACACGAACACTTTTCTTACCAATACTAAATTCTACTTGTACTTCTGTACCACCATTGTTTATAGAATTTACAAGCTGTCCTTTTGATATATTACGAAATGGTTTATTGAATAATCCAAAACATAATGCGTCAAGAATAGTAGATTTACCAGAACCATTCTCCCCAATTATAAGTGTAGAGTGATTTTCGTTTAATGTAATTTCGGTAAAGTTATTACCAGTAGATAGAAAGTTTTTCCATCTGGCCTTTTCAAATGTTATCATAATTCTAAATCACTTGCCTCTACATATAAAGATTTCATCATGTTTGTAAGTCTTGATTTATCTAGATTTACATCAAGTTCATCAATGTATCTTTCTAATAAAGTCATAGTATCTTCTGCATTTTTAACAATTGCATCATCAACATTTGATGCATCTAAATCACTAAAGTCCTCAACTATTTTTACTTCATGGGCTCCAGATGATGATAATACTTTATCAATAAACCTATCAAAATTATACATATCTTTTTTATTGACAACAACAACCTTTACATACTTTTCTGATAAAGTTGATACATCATACTGCATATAATCTGTAGTTGTGTCATCATAATATACTTTTTCAAATATATTATATGGATTAAGTATACGTTCTAATTGTCTTGTTTCAGTATCAAATACATGAAACCCCTTTGGGCATTTGTTATCACTCCAAGTAAGTTGGTATGTAGAACCCAAATAATGTATATGTCCATTGTCAGACTTCTTGTGAAAGTGCCCTGTAAATACTGTATCAAATTTATTGAATAAATTAGATGGGTGTCCAGACTCAGAGAAATGACCATTATGCATTTCAAAACCACTTATCTCTAGATGACCCATAGCAACCTGTGCATTACTTTCATTGATTGCATTCATAGTATCAGAATAGTTTTCTGTATTGATCCAAGGCAGAAACATAATAGGTGTATTATCAAATGTTACTGTCGTAGCTTCTGGATATATCTTTACATTAGGATATCTTCCCTCAACCAACTCTTCAAGTGAATTTACTTCATTAGTATTCTTGTAAAATGTATCGTGATTACCCACCATCATATGAACTGTGAGATTATTATCAACAATAGGTTTCATAAATCTTTCACGAAAATCTTTTGCAATCTTATAAGAAACAAACTTACGTCTGTCCATAATATCGCCAAGATGTATAATAGTATCTATTCCACTATCTTTTACATATGGAAAAAATACATCATCCCAAAACTTATAGAAATAATCGTTGAAAAATAAATTGTCGTTCCTTGCGCCGAAATGTGTATCAGTTATTAGCGCTATTTTCATTTATTTCACTATCCTCATTATAAAACTTTTCAAGACCTTTTAATTGTTCTTTCTTTTTCTTGGGTTTGTAAACATCTTCGTTTGGTAGAAAATTCTTTTGTAAATAATCTACATAAGCATTCTGATCCATGTCTGTACCATCAGCCAATATATCTATATTCATATTTTCTATAATCTTATGTTTAACGTGTTGTTGTTTTTTCTCTCTTTGTATTCTACGAATAAATGCATAATAAATGATTTGTGTAAAATATGCAAAAGGGTTTTTTGATTTTTCTGGATTAAAGTTAGACGCATATTGTAGACAGTTTTCTATACCATCAGATATCATTTCATCTCTATATGTGTAGTTAATAAAATTAGGTCTGTAGGATAAATGATTTGCAATCTTTAAAAAACATTCTCCAATATAATTTGTAACTGGTGG
>CENZ01158982.1_pt1 | contig 15106 bp, 13 predicted proteins | sample 361341 | NCBI WGS metagenome assembly CENZ01 (sample SAMEA2619782, study PRJEB7988) | marine metagenome | biome: marine biome (ENVO:00000447); feature: deep chlorophyll maximum layer (ENVO:xxxxxxxx); material: "saline water (ENVO:00002010), including plankton (ENVO:xxxxxxxx)" | depth 50 m
AATCGTGGTTTCTCGCCAGACCCGTCAAGCCTCAAACTGCAGCCCTCCCACAGACTCACTATGAAGCACAAACTCCATCTATCTTCCGCTGGCTCTATGTTCAAGCATGCGGGCCTATGGCCCAAGGCGCTGTGCTCCCTACTGATCGCGATAGCAGTAGCGCCGCTCGGTGCCCAGGACAGCGAGGATCTGCTGGAGCCCGAACAAGCGTTTGCCTTTTCCGCAGAGATAATCTCGCCCGAGGAGATTATGGCGACCTGGCAGATCGCGCCGGGATACTACATGTATCTCGACAAATTTGGTTTCGATGCTGACCCGTCAGGCGTTGCAATAGCGCAAGTCAATTACCCGCCCGGCAGAACCAAGCACGATGAGTTCTTTGGCGACGTCCAGATTCTCGAGCAGTCAGCTCGGATCACGATCGCACTTCAGCGCAGCGTTTCAGATTCAGGGGAACTGCTGCTGAGCGCCCGAGGACAGGGCTGCAACGAACCGGTTGGCGTGTGCTACCCACCACTCACCCAAAAAGTCACTTTAACCCTCCCCGCGGTCACCCCCCCGAAAAGCAACACGATCAATAGTGTTGCGGACCTGCAGCAACTGCTCGGCGTAGCGGCCAGCGGCCCGGAATTTCTGGACGTCGATGACGCCTTTGTTCTCAAGGTCAATGCCGACGGACGTGACATGCTGCGGGCGCAATTCATCGTCGCGCCCGGCTACTACCTATATCGAAACAAGCTCAGTTTCGAAACGCAGGCGGGGGGCGCCTTGGCGGAGCATACCCTTCCTCCAGGCAAGCGCAAACAGGATCCTTATTTTGGCGAGGTTGAGATCTTTGCAAACGACTTCGCTGCCCAGCTGCCGATCATCCCTGAGACAACCGCTCAAGAGGTCACCCTGATTGCGAATTTCCAAGGTTGTGCCGAGCAGGGTATCTGCTATCCGCCTGTCGAGAAAACTTTCACGATAGCGTTACCCCGGGTGATCAGTGACGCGGCCGCAAGTGAAAACGCGACCACTACTACTGTTGGGCAACCGGCTGAGGCGGGCGGGCCCCAAACGATCTCGACGCGTGCTCTTTTTGGGTACCTTGGAGCCGCGTTTGCCACTGGACTGCTGCTCAGTTTCACTCCGTGCGTTCTGCCACTCATCCCGATCCTGCTCGGAACAATCGTTGGTCAATCGGGTACCGGCCGAGGTCGAGCCGCAGGACTCTCATTCGTTTATGTTCTGGGGACGGTTGCCACCTATGCTGCTATTGGCGCTGTGGCGGGGGCCACCGGAGAGCAGTTGCAGGCTTACTTCCAAAACCTCTGGGCAATCGGCACCATTGCCCTCATCCTGGGACTGATGGCGCTATCCATGTTCGGGTTTTACGAGATTCAGATGCCATCGGCCCTGCAATCAAGGCTGGCAACGGGAAGTCAGGGCCTTCGCGGTTCGGTCTGGATGATCTTTATTCTCGGCGCAGCGTCTGCACTGATCGTGGGCGCTTGTGTTTCCCCTCTGCTGATATCTGTTCTCAGCATCGCGATCCTCAATGCAAACCCATGGATCGGCGCTGCACTGATGTCTTCAATGGCACTTGGTATGGGCGTGATTCTTGTTGTAGCGGGGGCAGGCGCGACCTGGCTGATTCCACGCAGCGGACTTTGGATGGAACGCGTCAAACAGGCATTTGGTGTAATGCTGCTGGGTGTCGCCGTCTATCTGCTGGGTGCAATACCGGCAGTGCCCGTATTGCTGTTGTGGGCGATCCTCTTCATCATCACTGGCGTCTATCTCGGTGCAGGTCGAACTCTTGCCGCAGACGCTTCAGGCTGGATGGTTTTCTTCAAGGGGCTCGGTATGGTCCTGCTGGTCTGGGGCGTTCTTGCGATGATCGGCGGCTTCAGCGGCAACCGCAGCATCATGGCGCCGGTATCGTTCAGTAGTCTCGTTGGAGCTGCCGGCGGAACGAATGAGGACAAGGCTGTACATTTCGAAAGAGTCAGTTCACTGGTGACCCTGAACGAGGCACTTGCCGAGGCGAAAACTACCGAAAAGAAAGTGATACTCGACTTTTACGCGGACTGGTGTACGGATTGCGTTCGGATGGAGAAGACTACTTTTCGAAATCCCCTGGTCACCACAGCACTTGCGGGCTACCGTTTGCTACAGGTGGATGTGACGGATCCGGACGACCCCGGAGGCGCTGCTATCAAGAAGCGCTATGGCGTATTTGGCCCTCCGGCCGTACTATTCTTCAATGCCGATGGTCAGGAATATCAGGCAGAACGGCGCTACGGGTTTATCGGTGCTGACGCCCTCCTTGCACTCCTGAACTCCCTGGAATAATCCTCATGCTACTGTCTCGCATGCGGCTCGCCTGGCTCGTCGGGGGGGCGGCCGCAGCAGTCGTCGGGTTCTTCGCCGCCGGGATCTTGGTTTCGAAAACCGCGCCCGAGTCCCAGACGATAAAGACTCTGGCTCCGTTTTCGCTGCCCACCAGTAGTGGTGACACTTTCTCCTCCGACCAGCTGTCGGGTCATGTCGTTCTGGTCAACTTCTGGGCCACCTGGTGTGAACCCTGCCGAAAAGAAATTCCGCTGTTGGTGGCAGCTCAGGCTCTGCATCACGGATCACTCGCTGTGGTCGGCATTGCGGTTGACGAACTCGATCCTGTTCGGCGATTCGAGGATGAGGTCGGACTCAATTACACCTCGCTGGTAGGAAAAGCCGAGGCGCTCGCCCTAATGGAGCGCTACGGCAATTCCGGGCAACTGCCATTCACCCTGGTCTTTGACCAACAAGGGCGGCTACGTTACATGAAAACTGGAGAAATCCGAGGCTCGGACCTTGACCAATGGCTTGCTGATCTTCTCTGAGACAAATCGTTACCGTGACGGTTGGCTCGGAATAATTTCAAAAACCCGATAACTTCATCGAAATAGTCGATAAATGTCTTTATCTGTACATAAAATCTCCAAAAATGGTAGAATAGAGGATAGCCTAGGAAACTAACGATGCCCGATATTCTGCTGCTTCACGGCCCCAACCTAAACCTGCTCGGTACGCGGGAACCGGGCGTCTACGGTACGTGCACCCTCGAGGAAATCAATCACCGGGCGCTTGAGCAGTGTAATGCTGTTGGCGCTCAGCTTGAGACGCTCCAATCCAACAGCGAGTGTGAACTCGTTGACCGCGTTCAACTGGCGGGCACCGACGGGACGCGGTTCATCGTTATCAATCCGGCGGCGTTTACCCATACCAGCATCGCATTGCGGGACGCTTTCGCGGCGGTCGGGCTTCCGTTCATCGAGGTTCACCTTTCCAATGTGCATGCGAGGGAACCCTTCCGCCAGAAGTCATTTTTCTCCGACCTGGCGCACGCTGTCCTCTGCGGCCTTGGACCACGTGGGTATGCGGCTGCGGTAGACGCTGCGTTGGAGCAGTCGGGTTTTCGCACCACTCTCACCTGAAATCGCGTGCCATGGATATTCGCAAAATAAAGAAACTCATCGAAATGCTCGAGGAATCTCAGCTAAGCGAAATCGAGATAACCGAGGGTGAAGAATCTATCCGCTTGAGCCGGGGTTCAGCAGCACCCAATGCCCCAGTGCTCGCCGCGGCTCTCGCACCCCCGAGCGCACCAGCCGAAGTGACGCCAAGTTACATTCCACAGCCCACGATTCCTGTCGCTGATCCCGAAATCCCTGAACCTGATGAGACCTCTGGCGCCCTGTGTTCGCCAATGGTAGGCACCTTTTACGCCTCACCCAATCCCGACTCCAAGCCTTATGTAGAGATCGGAAGCCGGGTCAGCGTCGGCGATACCCTATGCATGATTGAGGCTATGAAGATCTTCAACCAGGTGGATGCCGAAGTCAGCGGGGTAGTCAAAAAAATCCTGAAAAACAGTGGCGATCCCGTGGAATATGGAGAAACGCTGTTTGTGATCGAGGAAGACGGCGGCTAACTCACTCCTGATGATCGATAAACTTGTGATCGCCAACCGCGGCGAAGTCGCGCTGCGGATTCTGAGAGCCTGTGGGGAGCTGGGCATCCGCACGGTGGCGCTGCACTCCGAAGCCGACGCGGACACCAAGTATGTGCGCCTGGCATCGGAATCTGTCTGCATCGGCCCTCCTGCGGCCGCTGGCAGTTATCTCAACATCCCGGCCGTCATTGCCGCCGCAGAAGTCACAGACGCTACCGCGATTCATCCGGGTTACGGATTTCTTGCCGAAAACGCCGACTTTGCGGAACACGTCGAACAAAGTGGTTTCATTTTTGTCGGACCGGCCGCCGAGACGATCCGCCTGATGGGCGACAAAATTTCGGCGATTGACGCGATGCAAAAGGCGGGTGTGCCCTGTGTCCCCGGCTCCAACGGCTCCCTGCCGGATAATGCCGACGAGATCATGCGCATCGCCTCGGATATCGGATATCCCATCATCATCAAAGCAACCGCAGGTGGCGGGGGCAAAGGCATGCGGGTGGTGCACACCGAAGCCGCGCTGCTCAACGCCTGGCAACTGACCCGCAGTGAAGCCCAGGCAGCTTTTGGTAACGACACCGTATATATGGAGCGCTACCTCGAAAAGCCGCGCCATGTTGAGTTTCAGGTGCTTGCCGACACACAGGGAGAAGTGGTCATACTAGGTGACCGTGACTGTTCCATGCAACGCCGGCACCAGAAAGTTCTGGAAGAGGCGCCGGCACCAGGCATCCCAGACGAGATGCGCGCCGAAATGAGTGAGCGCTGCGCCAATGCCTGTCGGCAGATCGGGTATCGCGGCGCCGGCACCTTTGAATTCCTTTACGAAAACGGTGAATTCTTCTTCATCGAAATGAACACCCGTCTCCAGGTAGAACACCCGATTACCGAGGCGATCACCGGCATCGATATTGTCTGCGAGCAGATCAAGATCGCCGCCGGCGAACCCTTATGCGTGACACAAAAAGACATCCGCCTTCAGGGGCATGCGGTGGAGTGCCGGATCAACGCCGAAAACGCCATCACCTTCTTGCCCTCACCGGGAACAATTACCCGCTATCACCCGCCAGGTGGACCCGGGGTTCGGGTGGATTCTCATATCTTCAATGATTACCGTGTACCCCCTTACTATGATTCGCTGATTGCGAAGGTCATCACCTACGGAGAAAATCGGGAACAGGCGCTACAACGGATGAGCGGCGCCTTGCGCGAGATGGTCGTGGACGGGATCGACACGAACATCCAACTGCAGCAGCGCATCGTCGACGATGCGGCTTTCCGGCGCCAACCTCTGGATATCCATTACCTGGAAAGACAGTTGTCCAGTTGACCGGCGACAGCGTTCCATCGTGAAAGCAGGGTTGCAGACCCATTGGTGGCGTATCTCGGTCACCGTTGCCCTCGATGCGGCGGGTCGGATCGAAGAGGCGCTAGAAGTGCTTGGCGCCCTCGCTGTCACGCGCACCGACGCTGGCGACTCCCCGCAGTTTGACGGTGCAGTGCCAGACCAGCCGCGCTGGGCCTTACAGTCCATCTCTGGGCTATTTCCGCCAGAGGCAGATATCCCCACTCTCAAAGCGCAACTCATGGCAGTGGGTGGGGCCGGCACAGCGCCGATTACAGAGCACTTTGCCGATCAGGACTGGGAACTGTCGGGACGTGCTTCCTTTTCCCCGGTACGCATCAGTGATCATCTTTGGGTGTGCCCGCCCTGGAACCGGTTACCGGAAGCAGAGGACCGGGTCGAGGTCGTGATCACGCCAGGGCTCGCTTTTGGAACAGGCACCCACGCGACCACCCAACTCTGTTTGCAGCAGCTCGAACGCCAGATGCTGCGCGGGCGCACGGTGCTTGACTGGGGGTGTGGGTCGGGCGTACTGGCCGTTGCTGCATTGCTCTTGGGAGCGGCCGACGCGACCGCAGTCGATCTGGACCCTAAAGCGCTCGCGGCAAGCGGAGAAAATGCGGTACTCAACGGCGTGAATGACGCCCTGTCTGTATGCAGGCCAGATGAAGTGAACGGCCATGAGCAATATGACATTGTGGTCGCCAATATTCTTGCCGGAACCATCATGGATCTCGCACCGACCCTGGAGCGCCACCTGGCCCCGAACGGCATCTTGATCCTGAGCGGCATTCTTGCTGTCCAGACGGACCGAGTACAGGCGGCCTTTGCGCAGTACAATCTCAATCTGTCGCACCGCGAGGAATGGGCCTGTCTTTGCGGGTCGCGTATCGCAAGTTGAGTTTTGTTGATGGCTACTGTCGCACCCGCCCTGTTTCAGACCCGTTGCAGTTCCTGCGACGCCGTCCAGTCTGTCGCTCAGGAAGTGCTGCAGGCCAATACCGGTCTTCTTCACTGTGCCCACTGCGGCCAGATATTCAATGCCGCCTGGAGTTTGGTTGACCAGATTCCCAATCCCGCACGCGGGGTTGACCCCGCGTCTTCCCGGCAAGACCCTCCGCTTAGCGAGTATGGGCCGACCTCGTACGATGGTCAGACCCGCCCGCCTCGAGAAATCGCCGCTGAGGCCTTTGGCGCGGATTCACTTGCGGCGGAACAGGACGGGTTCTCGCAAATTTCTTCGTCAGTGGGTCTGCATGAACGCAAGGAGCCGACACTGGTCATTGGGGATTACGATGTCCCCCCGCCCCGCGGTGTCACGTCACCCGCCGGAACTCAGGCACGATCTACCCGACCCATGTCGCGAGGTCTGTCATTAGCCGGTGTTGTGCTCCTAGTCATTGCCCTTTTTGCTCAGGTCCGATTCCCTCTTCTGGAGGCCGTTGCCAGCGTAGCAGCAACGAGGCCGTCGCTCGGGGTGTTATGTCGTTATACCGGATGCCAACTGCCAGCACCCACAGAAGGCCCTGTGGTGAGCGTGACCCGAAGTAGTATGGACCTTCATCGGCACCGACCCGATGCACTGGTGCTGCGGATCCATCTCCTCAACCACAGCACTACGGTGCAGGATTATCCCGCCGTCGAAGTCACCCTTAACAACGTCGTCGGTGAAGTAGTCGGTCGTCGAACTTATCTACCGCGGGAATTTGGCGTAACGGACGAAACCCGGAAACTGCAGGGTGAACGTGAAGCGGTCGTGACATTGGTGCTGGCGAAATCCGATCCGGTGGTAAGCGGTGTGACCGCAAGGGCGGTGCAGTTCTGATATGCCGGTGAACGCCTGCACCGTCGATACCACTGGCGGCCTGACGATAGGCCACCTGGCACTAAAGGGCAGAGTGATTGCCGCGCCCATGGCGGGCGTTAGTGATCAACCCTATCGCTGTCTTGCCAGGCACTTTGGTGCCTCCCTCGCCGTCAGCGAAATGGTAAGCGCATCTCCACAACTGCGGCACTCGCGCAAATCGTGCCAGCGAACAAACCATGACGGCGAAGCGGGCCCGGTCAGTGTCCAACTGTTAGGCGCAGATCCGGATCAAATGGCTGATGCGGCCCGCCATAACATCGCCAAGGGGGCCGACATCATCGACATCAATCTCGGTTGTCCAACCAAGAAAGTCTGCAAACGGCTGGTGGGCTCGGCGTTGATGCGTGATGAGTCGCTGGTCCGCCAGATCCTTGAAGCGGTTGTTTCAGCCTCAACCGTACCGGTGACGCTCAAGATGCGGACCGGGTGGGACCGCAGCTCTAAAAATGCCCCGACCATCGCACGGATCGCTGAGGAGGTCGGCATCCAAGCCCTAAGTGTCCATGGCCGAAGCCGAGAATGCCGCTATCACGGTCCAATCGATTATGAAACGATCAGCCGGGTCAAGTCGTCGGTATCGATTCCAGTGATTGCCAATGGCGATATCGATTCACCCGAGATTGCGCTACAAGTTCTACGCACGACTGGAGCAGATGCCGTGATGGTGGGTCGTGCTGCCCAGGGGCAGCCCTGGCTACTTGAGCGCATCGCGGACGCGCTCGACCATCAGCCCGACCCGGGAGACCCCTCGCTGACAGATAAGCGCAAGACGGTGCTGACCCACCTCGAAGCGCTTTACGATTTCTATGGCGAAGAGCAGGGGGTACGTATCGCCCGAAAACATGTACAGTGGTACGCAGAGAAACTCGATGCCAGGCATCTGCTTGACCGCCGATGCAACGAAGCCCTAACCCCATTAATGCAACTCGAATGGGTCCGAGCCTTCTTCGAAAAAGTCGTAGACCGAAAACACACTGATGCCTGAAAAAACACCACCGCTTCGAGCTTGCGTTCGGCGTTCACTGGATACTTACTTCAAAGAACTTGGAGACACTGAAACCCAGAATCTACACGCCCTGGTCGTCGCTGAAGTGGAAAAGCCGCTCTTGGAAGCAGTCCTGCAACGCACCGGTGGCAACCAGTTAAGAGCAGCGCGGATACTGGGAATCAACCGCAACACCCTGCGAAAGAAACTCGACCAATACGGATTGAAATGAATCCTGCTGTATCTCTAGCAGGCTTTTGCCGGACACGTCCCAACGACCACATCAATACACTGTTATGGAAACTGACCTCATGAGCGACAACGAGTACAGGCCCGTGCACCGGGCCCTCATCAGCGTCTCAGATAAGGCTGGTATCGTAGATTTTGCCAGACGACTGAAATCGGTCGGCGTTGAAATCCTCTCAACCGGCGGCACCGCCGCACTGTTACGCGATCACGATATCCCAGTAGTCGAAGTCTCTGAATACACCGGATTTCCTGAAATGATGGACGGACGTGTCAAAACACTACATCCACGGATTCACGGTGGTCTGCTGGGGCGGCGGGGTATCGATGACGCGCAGATGGCAGACCACGGTATTCAGCCCATTGATCTTGTGGTGGTTAATCTCTACCCCTTCGCACAGACCGTCGCCCGTCCCGACTGCCTCCGGGAAGAGGCAATAGAAAACATCGATATCGGCGGTCCCTCGATGTTGCGGGCGGCGGCCAAGAATCACGCGGCCGTCACCGTCCTGGTCGATGTCGCAGACTATGACCTGGTCGCGCAGGAAATCGAAACAAACCACGGGGTATCCCGGTCAACCCGCGAACGGCTCGCGGCATTGGCATTCAGCCACACCGCGCATTACGACGGCATGATCTCGAACTACCTGACCACCGACTCGGACGACGGCTTTCCCGAAACACTCAATCTGCAATTTCGCAAACACCAGACCATGCGCTATGGCGAGAATCCTCACCAGCGCGCCGCCTTCTATCACGATACCGATCCGGCCGAGGGCACCTTGGCCTGCGCCCGGATACTCCAGGGCAAAGCACTCTCATTCAACAATGTTGCCGACGCCGATGCGGCGCTCGAGTGTGTCAGCGCTTTCGCGAAGACAGCTTGCGTTATCGTCAAACATGCCAACCCTTGCGGCGTTGCCGTCGCAGAAACGACCTTGAGTGCCTATGAGGGCGCTTATGAGACCGATCCCACATCCGCATTCGGTGGCATCATTGCCTTCAATCGCCCGCTGGATGGTGACACGGTCACCGAAATTCTGACGCGCCAATTTGTCGAAGTCATTCTGGCGCCCGAGTTCACCGATGCTGCAAAGACTGCCCTTGCAGGCAAACCAAACATCCGGGCACTTGAAGTGCCCCGCATCGACGCCAATGCCTTTGCCCAGCAGAATCTCAAGCGGGTCGGTGGTGGCTTACTGGTTCAGGATCAGGACATGGGACGCATCTTACCGGACGCGCTTAAGATCGTTTCCAAGTGCTCGCCCAGTTCATCGCAGCTTGCAGATCTGCTGTTCGCCTGGACCGTAGCCAAGTTCGTCAAATCCAACGCCATTGTTTACGCCCGTGACCAGCAAACCATCGGAGTGGGTGCCGGTCAGATGAGTCGTGTGTACTCCGCCCGAATCGCGGGTATCAAGGCTGCGGATGAAAAACTTCAGGTTGTGGGGTCGGTCATGGCTTCGGACGCCTTCTTCCCTTTTCGCGACGGCATCGACGCCGCAGCCAAAGCCGGTATTCAGGCAGTAATCCAGCCCGGTGGTTCCCAGCGGGATGATGAGGTGATTCAGGCTGCAGACGAACATGACATCGCGATGGTGTTTACCGGCATGCGCCACTTCCGTCACTGACCATGCGGGTGCTCGTTATCGGCAACGGCGGTCGTGAGCATGCGCTCGCCTGGAAACTAGCAGACTCCCGCGACGTGGAGCGAGTCTTTGTGGCTCCCGGCAATGCGGGTACCGCAACGGAACCCGGCGTTGAAAACCTGCCCATCCCGGTTGACGATACGGACGCACTGATCCTCGCTGCACGGGATCATCAGATCGACCTCACTGTTGTCGGACCGGAAGCGCCTCTGGTAAACGGCATCGTGGACGGTTTCGAAAGTGCGGGCTTACCCTGCTTCGGACCCAGCGCAGGACCGGCGCAGCTCGAGGGCTCAAAAAGCTTTACCAAAGCCTTTCTTGACCGTCACAACATTCCAACCGCATCCTGGCAGGCGTTTACCGACCCGGAATCCGCGCGCCGGTATATTGAATCTCAGGACGTTCCGCTGGTGCTCAAGGCCGATGGACTGGCCGCGGGCAAAGGCGTCATTATCGCGAACAACCGCGACCAGGCGCTTGCCGCGGTCGATGAAATTCTAGTAGATCGGCGCTTCGGCGGGGCCGGACAGCGTCTCGTCATTGAAGACTTTCTCGAAGGGGAGGAGATCAGTTTTATTTGTGTTGCGTCGGGAACTCAAGTGGTACCGCTCGCCACCTCGCAGGATCACAAGGCGCGTGAAGCCGGTGACTGTGGTCCCAATACCGGGGGGATGGGCGCCTATTCTCCAGCGCCTCGGGTCGATGCTGAGCTGCATCGACGAATAATGGATGAAGTGATCCATCCGACCGTCCAGGGACTCGCCGAAGAAGGGATGCCTTATCTTGGGTTTTTGTACGCCGGACTGATGATCGATACACAAGGGAACCCCCGGGTGCTTGAGTACAACTGTCGCTTTGGAGATCCCGAAACCCAACCGATTCTCATGCGCATGCGTTCAGACCTTGCTGGACTATGTCAGGCAGCGCTGGATGGCGAACTTGATCGATTCGGGATTGAATGGGACCCACGCTTTGCGCTGGGGGTAGTGATGGTGGCCGATGGCTATCCCGGCGAATATCCCCGCGGTGACAAAATCAGCGGACTGCAGGACATCAGGTCGGATAACATTAAGGTTTTCCATGCCGGAACCCGGCAGGAATCAGGGCAGACCGTTACCGACGGCGGACGAGTACTGTGCGTAACGGCGCTCGGCGCAACGGTAAACGACGCTCAACGGGAGGCCTATGCTGCGGTCAGCACTATCCACTGGCCCGGTGCGGGCTGGCGACCGGACATCGGCTGGCGCGCCTTGAACCGATAATCGAACAATGCGGCTAATTAATGACACCGAAAATGCCTTTTGGCCTTCTGTAAACCTTCATAATCATTAAAGAAAGAGAAGCTATGAAAACACCTTTTGTTGCCGTCCTCATGGGCTCGGACTCCGACCTCAAAACTGTTCAAAATACACTCGATACGCTGGACCTCATGGATATTTCTTGGGAAGTCCGGATTACCTCTGCACACCGCACTCCTCAGGATACCCACCGCTACGTCGAGGACGCCACCGAGCGCGGCTGTGCTGTCTTCATTGCCGCGGCTGGCCTGGCTGCGCATCTTGCCGGAACGGTCGCTGCTCTAACCATTCGCCCGGTCATCGGGATTCCGATGGATGGTGGGCCGCTCAACGGGCAGGATGCACTGCTGTCCACGGTCCAGATGCCCGGGGGCATTCCCGTGGCCTGTGTCGCAATCGGCAAAGCAGGTGCAAAAAATGCGGCCTACCTTGCCGCACAAATCATGGCCACTGCCGACTCCGATCTCGCGGTCCGGCTGACGCGTCAACGAGAAACCGACGCCCAGGCCGTACGTGACAAGAACCAAGCACTTCAGGCATCGCTGGAATCGACAAGCGCCTGACAAGGAATCTGCCAGCCGCGGTGGAATGCCTGAAACGCGGCGGGGTGATCGCCTATCCTACCGAGTACTGCTTCGGGCTCGGTTGCGACCCGACGAATGAAAGTGCGGTTCGGCGGATACTGACGATGAAACGCAGAGCCTGGCAACAGGGACTGATCGTCATCGCCGACCGACCCGAACGTTTGCAGGGGATCATCGATGGGCATCGTCCAGAATTTATGGCACCGGCACTTGCCTCCTGGCCGGGCCCGTACACTTGGCTGCTACCGGCAACAACCCAAGTTGCCCCCTGGCTTAAAGGTCGACATCCCACCATCGCCGTGCGGGTGACGGCTTTTCCGCTGGCGCGCCAACTGTCTCGCGACAGTCGTATGCCCCTCGTCTCCACAAGCGCCAACCGGTCGGGCCGGCCACCACTACGTGAGGGCAGGGCAGTGCTGGCAGAATTCGGTGAAGCGATCGATCTTATTCTGGACGAAAGGGTGGGCACTGCGACGGAGCCCAGTACGATTACCGATGCTGCAACCAGGGTTACCCTTCGAGGCTGAGGCGCCAATCACTTGCGACCATGATATGAACAGTTCTGAAACGCTTGGCCAGGTAACGCGGTATTTGCAAGATCTCCAGGCACGTATCTGCACCGGCCTTGAGGAAGCCGACGGCGGTATTGCAACCTTTCATGAAGATGCGTGGAAGCAGGAAAATGGTACAGGAAGCACCCGCATTCTGAGCGCAGGCGAGGTGTTCGAGCAGGCTGGGGTCAACTTTTCCCATGTACACGGGTCAGCGTTACCCGCTGCGGCATCGTTGAGACATCCGGAACTTGGTGGCAGTCCATTTGAAGCGACGGGGGTATCGCTGGTGGTTCACCCGCATAACCCTTTTATCCCTACCTCCCACATGAATGTCCGGTTCTTCTGCGCGCAGACCCCACAAGGGCCGGTATGGTGGTTCGGTGGGGGCTTTGATCTCACACCATACTATGGTGACGAGGCTGATGCCATTCACTGGCACCAGACGGCACTGAAGGCTTGCTCGCCGTTTGGCAGTGACCTCTACCCGAGATTCAAAGCAGCTTGCGATGACTATTTCCACCTGCGGCACCGAAACGAGCAGCGCGGCATCGGCGGCCTTTTCTTCGATGACTTCAGTGAGGGAGGCTTTGATCACGCGTTTGCCGTGACCCGCAGTATTGGCGATCACTTCCTGCCTGCATACCTGCCGATCGTGGCCCGACATGGCAGCACGCCTTTTTCCCCCCATCACCGTGAATTTCAACTGTACCGCCGGGGGCGCTACGTCGAGTTCAATCTTGTCTACGATCGGGGCACCCTGTTCGGCCTGCAGAGCGGTGGGCGGATTGAGTCCATCCTGATGTCGCTGCCCCCTAATGTCGCCTGGCGCTACGGTTGGCGGGCCGAGCCGGACAGTCCTGAGGAGAAGCTGGTTCAGAACTTTCTCAGACCGAGAGATTGGTTGGCGGAGTCGGACAAGCAGGGCTCGTCCTAGGCATTCACGTGACTCGTCGGTTTTACACCCTACTGCTGTGGCTTGCGTTACCGGTCGTGATGATCCGCCTGGGATGGCGGGCACTGAGTAGTCCCGGATATCGCGGCCGTATCAGTGAGCGTTTTGGTGGCGGCGCGCCGGATGACCGATGCTGTGATCTGTGGATCCATGCCGTCTCGGTAGGAGAAGTCAAGGCGGCAACCCCACTGGTGCAGCGACTTCTCAAAGAAAAAAAACATCTGAATATCATCATCACCACGATGACGCCAACAGGTGCCCAACAGGTTGTTGATACCTTCGGCAAAGAGGTTCGCCATCGTTTTGCGCCCTACGACTATCCTTTCGCCATCCGACGTTTTATTAATCAGTTTTCGCCACGACTACTGATCCTCATGGAAACCGAGATCTGGCCCAACATGATCCGTATCTGTCATCAACAGGGGATAGCGGTGGCCATGGCAAATGTTCGCCTCTCCGCACGCTCAGCGCGGGGTTACCGTTTTGTGCTGCCTTTGGTGCGCGACGGGCTTAGCAAGGTGTCGTTGTTTGCCGTGCAATCCGAAGCGGACCGCAAACATCTGCTCTCCCTGGGAATCGATGCCTCAAGAACGCATCGAACCGGCAGTATGAAATTCGAAATTAGAATGCCCGCCAGTGTGAATGAAGTCGCACAGGCTGTACGACGGGACTGGAGTCCAAATCGCCCCGTGATCGTCGCAGGCAGCACTCACGATGGAGAAGAGAGTCTGCTGCTACGGGCATTCCAATCACTGTGCACTGAATTTCCAGATCTTCTGCTGGTGATCGCTCCGCGTCATCCCGAGCGCTTTGACGCGGTCATGCGGCTCGCGTCCCGGAGTAATTTGGGAGTAAGTCGAAGAACGAATCAGGGCGGCGCACTGGATGCTACTGTCCAGATTCAGATTGCTGACACCATGGGAGAATTGCCGGTGCTGTACGGCGCCGCCGATATCGCCGTCGTTGGCGGCAGTTTGATTCCGATTCGGGGGATCGGCGGACATAACATCCTGGAGCCTTGTGCCGTCGGGGTACCCGTCATTTTTGGCCCGAATATGGGAAATTTTCTGGAAATTAGCGAGATCACCCTAACAGCCAACGCAGGATTTCAGGTCAACGATGAAGCTGCCCTAATTGTGCAGCTACGACAGCTTCTGAACGATGCTCACCTGAGAAGTTCTGTGGGTGAACGTGGACGCATGATGGTGGGTCAAAATGCGGGCGCCACACAGCAAACATGCGACCTGATCATGCCGCTCTTAGCGTCACGCTAACCAACCAACATCACGAACAGACGTTTTTTATTTTCAACTTTGGTTTAAATAAATATCAACGGTTACAGCCGCATGTTCTAGTTTGTACGTTTGTTTTTTTAACCAAAGGCGTCTTGTAACTTCGTGTAATTTCTTAAGTGCGTCACACAGGTATGTTGTGGTTTATTTTTTTCTGCTAACCCAGTAAAAAATGCGTGTGATACGTTGCCAGGTTTGCTTGACATTTAACCTTGCATGGCTATAGTTCGCCTGCAAGGAGTAACCAAAGCATTGTTACTCCAATGTTTACCGGTACGCTTCCTCGTTTCATTAGATCAAAAGAACTAAATGTATACGGGAGACGCAAAGTGGTATTGCTGACAGAGGCGGTGTG
>CENZ01202212.1_pt1 | contig 15093 bp, 18 predicted proteins | sample 361341 | NCBI WGS metagenome assembly CENZ01 (sample SAMEA2619782, study PRJEB7988) | marine metagenome | biome: marine biome (ENVO:00000447); feature: deep chlorophyll maximum layer (ENVO:xxxxxxxx); material: "saline water (ENVO:00002010), including plankton (ENVO:xxxxxxxx)" | depth 50 m
ATTGAAAGACAAATCTCTTATGATGAATATAAAGACCATTATAATCAAGATGATTCATATATTGCTTCAACAAAAATACAATATAAAAATCAAACCAATCAAATCAGTATCCAATATGGGCTTTTCCATGAGCCTACATCTTTTCTGGGATCACTTTCTTCTGGAGCATTTAGAATTAATGAATCAAATACAACTTTTATTTTCTTGGAATCGAAAAGTTCTGTTAAAGGTTATAAAATTCTTGCAAATTATTTTCATGCAAATACGAAAGTTGATATATCAACCGATTCCATGTATTCAAATTTCAATACCCTATCATCATCATCTTGGTCATTAGGAATGGAAAAACTTATCAGTAATAGTGGTAAAGAATTTATAAGATTTTTATCTTATCAACCAATTAGAGTTAATAATGGCTCATTCCAACTAAATATTCCTAAATATACTGATATGATTGGAAACATATATAGTTCTTATATGGACTATGATTTAGAGCCTAATTCTAGAGAAATTAATTATGAAATCTCATATAATAAAAAAACAAAAAATATAGATTATAAAATCGGGACTTTAATGATTAGAAATGGCGGACATATAAAAGCAAATAATAGTAAAATTTTTTTGTTAGAGGTTAAAAAATATTTGTAGATTAGTATTATTTCTCTCTTTTTTAACTTTATCTTGTGATAATAATTTTAGTCTTAGAGAGATAAAATCTGAGAATAATTGTTCTGTGAGTTATAACAATTCTGACATAGTAAGGAATGAAAATAATTTAATCATTTTTGATGGCCCTAGACCAAATCCAAGTTTTTTTTTCAAAATTAACTCGTATGAGTTCAAAAAGAATATCCTTTATATTAATCTTGAGGAATACAGAGTAAGAGGGATTTATTCTCAAGTAGTTACTTATCCTTGTATAAAATTTAAGATAAATTTTAATCCAAACGATATTATTGTTTATATTAAAAAGAAAGATGAATTAAAAAAAGAATATAAAGAGACCACCGATTATTAATACAAACGACCAAATATAATCAAAATTAATCCAGCTGCTTCGTAATATTCTTAATCCTATAACTTTATATACAGTAAATGCTAATATCATTGAAACTACTAGCATAGCTAATGTATGAAATACTAAAGCTATAAAACCAAAATGCTCTAAATGGTGAATTAAATGATCTCCTTCATAATTAAAGCCTGGTATCAACATTAAGCCTGCTCCATGAGAAGATGCCATTAAGAAGGACCATAAGAATAGGTCAAAATTTGTAACATTCATTTTAACCCAATTAAAATGACCTTTTTTTAATAATTTATAAGCACCAAAGCCAATTAGAACTAAACCAAAGATAATTTTTGTAGTTTTTTGAGATACATAATCACTAATTAAATAATAAATAAAAATTGTTACAGTCAATGAAGCTAAATGACCTAATGCAATTGGAATATGGCTAATAAAGATTTTGCTTGTTGACTCTTTCTGCATAGCTATTGATACACTAAAAAGCCAACCCATACCCGGATTGATACCGTGGTATAATCCGAGTAAAAGGAAGAAATATAGTTGTCCGTGATCCATTTTAGACCTTAGTCTTCATTTGGAAAACAGAATGAATCAGAGGATGAGTCTCCTCCTTGAAGTCTGACCTGGTGAGTTCTTTGATCACCAAAATCCATGAAGAAATTCTTATCTAGTTCAATTCCTCCATTAGGATTTACATCAGCCTTAACAAACCATCCTTTAATATCATCATAGAATTGGTCATCCCAACTACTGTATAGAGAATTTGTAAAATAAACTCTTTTTCCATCTCTGCTTACTTCAACCATCTGAGGTCCGCCAGTTGCAGGAGCACCAGAAGGATGTGCCTTTTTCTTAGCTACTCCTCCAATTTCTACCATTCCAACTAGTTTTGGATTAAATGGGTCCGATACATCATATTGATGTAACTCACCAGTTCCCCAACAAGAAACATATAAAAATTTATCATCAAGAGATAAATTTATATCTGTTATTAGTGGAGGTGCTGCACCAAATTGTTTAAGTGGTGCAGGTAATTCTTCTGCTGCTGCCGGTTGTGCAGGGATAGTTATAGTTTTCTTAATTTTCCATTGATCTTTTTCTAAATACCATGTCCAAATTGAAGCTGATAGATCCTGGGTATTTACTACAACACCTACAAATCCATATGTGTTTTTTGGATTCTTTGATGGTCTTAATTCTAAGACCATTTGATTTTCTTTACCTAAGTCTAGTTCTTGTAAATGATTGTGAGATTTTAAATCCCAAATATGAATCTTATGTCCATATCTTCCACCTACTGCGGCTTCAAGATTTAATCCATTCTCAAACAAATCTGGTGTTGCCCATTCAGAAGTTACAACTCTATCATGACCTAAATGCCACCAGAAATCATATGCATAGAATTGAGGACCACGGTCATTTTCCCATTGCCCTTTGATTTCTAATGTTTCGTGGTCAATAAGAAAAATACCACCAGGTCCTTCACCACTTTTTGTTCCTCCACCTAGGGCACTTACATAAATGCCTTCAGGTCCACAATGAATTGTATGAGGACGGCTGTAACCAGTTTTCTCCATTAATTCTTCTGGTTCTATAGTCTTTATTATTTTTGGTTCTTTAGGATTATCCTTTGTATCAATTATATACATTCTTGAAGATCTTAATCCTGGAACTAATAGATATCTTCGCTCAACATCAGGATGTGGAGCATATGGGCATAAGTGTGCACTACATGCATTCCATCCAAAATGATGAAGCTCATCACCAATATTTGGCAATACTAGCTCACTTACCGTATTTAAATAACTAGAGGATTCTGGATTTACATCAACAGTACATAATGAATCAGGTTTTCCTTTTACATTAAGTGTAGCAACATATGCTAATTCCTCTTTTGGTGCATCCATAGCCATTTTAGCTGTTGGATAAAATGTTTTATCTGCTGTTAAAGCCATAATAAATCTCCTTACCTCGTAAATATATATTAAAACTATTTAAAAAGACAGTAGTGTAGAAAAAGTTACTATTGATTTTTCTATTGACATATTTTAGGTATCTCCTATATTAAGATTTCATGATGAATATAGTATCAACTATTACTAAAGATGAAGTTTTAAATGCTCAGAATGATTGGAAGAATGGGATTGTTGATATAGGAAAGAAATTTATTAACAATGAAGATTATGAGTCAAGAGCCATAAAACATCTAAATGATCTTTATGCATACAAATTCACTGATGTTTTATTTAAACCAACTAAAGTTTCCAAAGTGCAGTTTAGATCAACATTTGATCAGGCGCTATCTTATTTTGTAGCAACAAATAATGAATGCGAGGAAGATAAAGGATTTGCTATCAACCCTTGGATAGATGTTCGTTTTGAGAATTCAAATATTATACTTCAGAACAACCTTGCATTAGCAATGGGTAATTATTTTTTTACTGATAATGAAAAAAAAGAAACAAAGGTTGAATATACTTTTGGATATATTAAAAATGATGAGGGAAGACTCTTAATCAACCTCCATCATTCATCTGTTCCATTTACAGACTAATTTATAAGTTATATATTAATTCATACTATGTCTCAATATATTTTAAAATTGCTTATTACTTCATTGATAGTTTTACTTGCCTCTGAGATATCAAAGAAAAATACAATTCTTGCTGCAATAATAATTGCTTTGCCCCTAGTGTCTCTTTTAACTTTTTCTTGGACATATATTGAAACAAAAGACACAGGTAAAATTGCTAGGATGAGTTATGAAATTTTGTACTTTGGATTGGCAACAATTCCATTGTTTTTAATTCTTCCTTATATGTTAAAAAATGGTTTTTCTTTTGCTCTTTCAATGATTGTCGCATGTGGATCAACAGGACTAACAATGTTTTTAGTAAAAGCAATATTCCTTAAAAACTAATTGAAAATCATATATAATTTTTTAATGCCAACATTAACTTTTCTAATCTTTCTATGGATTTTTCTAGGATATATTTCTTCATTCGTAAGAAGACTTCATGATCTAGACCTCTCGGGTTGGTGGATTGGTATTCCAATTATTCTTTATCAATCTCATATTCTAGGCTTTGTTTTTATCAACTATAATTTTTTAGCAATAATTGCCTTATATATTTTAGGTTTAGTTATTTATTGTTGTAAAAAAGGAACCGACTCAACTAATAAGTATGGACCTATTCAAACTCAAAGCTTTGAATTCTTTGAATCCATAAAAAAATGTCTATTTTCACCGTCTATAGTAGATTTCAAATCTAGGGCAAGAAGATCAGAATTTTGGTGGGTTGTTTTAGCTTATTTTGTTATAAACTTTATATTAAGTTTTATTGATCCTTCATTTATGGGGCAATCAAATATGCAAAACTATTATAAAGGAACCTCCTATTAAAAAAGAAATGATTATCAATTTATTTGACCTTGAAAAAAAGTTCTCTTTAAAACTCCCAAAAGCCATAGAAGGCTATTATTCTTCAGGTGCAAGAGACGAAATAACACTTAATAGGAACAGAGAGATATTTAATAGTTATGAACTTCTTCCAAAGTTATTAAGAGATGTCTCAAAGATTAATACTTCAATTAATCTTATGGGAATTAATATTGATTCTCCAATATTGTTAGCACCAGTCGCAATGCAGCAAATGGCTCATGATCATGGAGAATTAGGAACAGCAAGAGCTGCCAAAAATTTTAATACGATTATGACTCATAGTACTATTTCAAATTATGGTCTTGATGATGTTGGACCTCTTCATGATAAGTTATTTTTTCAACTATATTTTTCAAAAGACCGAGATTTCACTAAGGAATTATTGATTAAATGTAAAAAAAATAATTATAAAGCAATAGTTTTTACTGTAGATGCTCCGAGGTTGGGAACAAGAGAGGCCGACGAAAGAAACTCATTTAAGATGCCTAGTTCTTTGAGGCTTGGTAATTTCATTGGTACAAAATTTGAAAATTTCGATGACATTGAAGAATACGAAGGTTCTTCAATGGCAGCTCACTCTGACCATCTTTTTGATCCTTCATTGACTTTTGATGCAATTGGTTGGATAAAAGAGATTTCAGAGCTACCTGTACTTGTAAAAGGAATACTAAGACCAGATGATGCCCAGAAAGCAATTAGTTCTGGAGCTGATGGAATAATAATCTCGAATCATGGTGGTAGACAATTAGATACAGCAGTTCCAACCTTAAAGCAGATTGAACCTATTAGAAATCAGGTAGGTAAAGATGCAACTTTAATTGTAGATGGTGGCATTAGAAGGGGGACAGATATTCTAAAATGCATTGCATTGGGTGCAGATGCAGTCCAAGTTGGCAGACCTCTACTTTGGGGCTTAAATCATGATGGACAAAAAGGTGTAGAGTTAGTTTTAGATTTATTAAATAAAGAATTAATAGAAACAATGATACTAACAGGGTGTAAGAATATTAGTGAAATTAGTAGAGACTTGGTTTTAATCAATGAATGAATGTCTTATTATTCTTCTAACTCAAAATAGGTTATTAAAAAAATCAATTTTTAATATTTGAAATTATTTTATTAATAAAGTCTTTGGTTTTTAATTTTCCACCCATATCTCTCATTCTATTTTCAGGAAAAGATAAAGTGTAAAGAACTGCTTTATTCAATTTTATTGCCGCATCTTCCATTCCTATATGATTTAACATCATTATTGATGACAATATCGTAGCCAAGGGATTTGCAATACCCTTTCCAGCAATATCAGGTGCAGTACCATGAACAGGTTCAAAAACAGCATAATTTGAACCAAGATTTGCCCCTGATGCAGCACCTAATCCACCAACAAGTCCTGCACAAAGATCAGAAACAATATCACCAAAGAGATTCCCTGTTAAAATGATATCAAATCTATTTGGATTCATTACTAATTGCATGCATGCATTATCAATTATTAATTCTTCATATTCTATATCTTTATATATTTTTCTTCGGGATATTCTTCTTACTCTATCCAAAAATAAACCATCGGTTAATTTCATAATGTTTGCTTTGTGAAGAACAGTAATCTTTTTTCTTTTGTTTTCTAGAGCATATTGAAAAGCAAATTTAGCTACTCTATCAGATGCTGCTGTTGTCACTATTTTCATTGATTGTGTTACACCTTTTGCAATTTCAAGTTCTTTTCCGGCATACAAATCCTCTGTATTTTCTCTAATAATTATCATATCTAAATCTTTATAATTAGTTTTAAAGCCTTGAAGGGTTTTGATAGGTCTTACATTTGCAAATAATTCAAATCTTTTTCTTATTTCAACATTAATACTTCTAAATCCATCCCCAATAGGTGTAGTAAGGGGGCCTTTCAATCCTACCTTTGTTATCGATAATGATTTTTCAAGTTCTTCTGATATTCTTTTTTTATCATTCATTGGATTTGTTACTATATCCCATTGAATGTCTAGGCCAAGACTATCAATTATTTGCTTTGTACCAAGAACAACTTCTTGTCCTATGCCATCACCAGGTATTAAAGTTAATTTTTTCAATATTAATTTTATGGCAATATTTGAACCATTTCAGCCAATTTATAGAAAAAACCCTGAATATTTAAAAAAAATTTTAAGATATTCAGGGTTTTAAAGTATTTAAAATTTATTAATGATCGTGATGATCGTGACCTGCATGGGCACCGCTTGGCCAGTCAAAAACATATTTAATTGTTATTCCAGCTATTTTAGAAACTTCGTTTGAAACTTTCTTTCTTTTATACCCTAGGTCAATTTTTAAGTTTTCATCTACATAATAACCCAAGGAAACTTGTCTTATGTTGTCATCAACATTTTCATCTGCTTCGTCTGCATCATTATCTTTATAAGTTAATGTTCCACCTAGTGTGAACTTACCACGCTCTAGTCCAAGACCATATGTTGTAATCGCTCTATCATGACCACTTTCTCCGCCTAGTTTTGAAATATTCATATACTCAGCAATTAAAGTCATCTTTACACCTTCATTAAGATAAGATGTATGAGCGACACCAAATGAATATCTCTTTTCATCTTCAGTATCACCTGTGCCTTTTCCTTGTTTTGCATAACCAATTTGATATGAGAAACCATCAATAAAATTGTTGTCTAGCGAAAAGAAATTTTTACCACCGAGTGAAATTGAATATGATGAGAAGTCTTCAGTGTTAGATACTCCACCATCAGATTTTCTTAATTTACCATCATTATTAATTCTTGAATGACTCAGTGAAGTTGTATCTGCGAAGAATGTTGATGCATTAATTGTATGTGTACCAGCATCTCCAAAATCACTTTCAAGCTTGGCTCCAAGTCCCATTTTCTGCAATAGGGCATACCCTTCAACTTCTTGGTATCCATATGCACCTGGAAATTTGTGAAAATCAAAACCTACAACAGGCGAAAATTTACCTGCATATAGATCAAAATTTTCTGTCTTAAGGTTTACATATAATTTATTAACAATAGATTTATGTTCCTCAAAGAATTTATCTTTAGGTGTCTCAGATTCTTCTTCACCATGTGAATGTCCATGATCTCCACCTTCGATTTTAATATCTGATATGATTGCTAGACTTTCATTGAAATTATATCCAATTTCAAAATGTGAGTGAGTTGATGCCTCATCTACTTGCTCACCTTCTTCAGCCGCATCAAGAGTTTTATCAAGATGAATTCTTATACCTGAATGTATATAAAATCCACTATCTCCTCCACCATGTTCGGAATGGTCATCATGTTCATGTCCTTTTGATGATGAATCAATTGGTAGCGCAAAACCAATTAATAAAACTAATATTTTAAAAATATTTTTCATATATACCTCTCCCTTTGAAAAATTACATTATGTTATAACATAACATTTTGGTAAAGCAAATTAGCTATTTCTTTTTAGAGGTAAAGTTAGAATGAATATTATTGTAAGAATTGCGATTATAGATGGGCCAGTAGGAATATCAAAGATTATTGAAGAAAATATTCCAATAAAAACTGAAGCTATTGCTATTAAGCCAGATCCAAAAGCCATTTTAGTTGGAGAATTTGTTATTTGTCTTGAAGCAGCTGCTGGAATTATCAGCATTGATGTAATAAGTAGTATTCCAACCACTTTTACACAAGTGGCAACAAAAATAACCAACAATATTAAAAAAATTGAGTTAACTATTGATGTATTAATACCTTCAGACTTTGCTATATTTTCATCAATTGTCATTAGAACTAGCTTTTCCCAGATTATATAAAGAATTATAAAAACTATAACTGCTGCACTAATAAACCAGTATGTTTCAGATTCTGTAACAGTAAGAATATCTCCGAATAGATAAGCGTCTAAATTTACATACTGATTAGAAATACTTATAGCTATAATTCCAATAGAGAGAGCAGCGTGAGCGAGAATACCAAGCAGAGTATCATTGGACAATATATTTTTATTCTGAAGATAAGTTAAAAGCGAGGCAAAAATTATACAGGTTATAAAAGTTCCAATAGTGAAATTTAGACCCAGTGAAATTCCAATAGCTATTCCAAGTAAGCTAGAATGTGATAAAGAGTCTCCAAAATATGCCATTTTTTTCCAGACTACAAAACATCCAAGACCACCAGCAATTATTGAAACACATATTCCTGCAATGAGAGCATTTATAATAAAACCATCAAGCATTTTTATCACCTTCATGAGTGTGATTAAAATCATGTTTGTATAGTGACATCATATTTGCAAAATCATGACCAAATAAATTTATGAATTCAGGATCTTGTGTAATTTTTGAGGGCTCACCTGAACAACATATATGATTGGAAAGACAGATTACTTTTTTAGTTGTTGAAATCACCATGTGAAGATCATGAGATACCATTAATATGCTAATATCTCTTTCTTGATAAATTTTATTTAAAAATTTATAAAAATTTAATTGTCCAGAAACATCAAGATTTTGTGTTGGCTCATCTAAAATAAGTAAATCCGGATTATCTACTAATGATCTAGTTATTAAAACTTTTTGTAATTCTCCACCAGATAAATATGATAGTTGTTTTTTTAATAGATCTTCAATAAAGAAATCTTTTGAAAGATTAATTATGGCATCTCTCTTTATCTTTTTATTTAACATTATAAAATCGAGTGCAGTGATTGGTATTGATTTATCAATGATGAAATCTTGCGGACTATATGAAATTTTTAAATTATCAGATTTTATTATCTCACCTTTATCAGGTTTAAAAAAACCAAGTAAGCATTTAAGCAACATTGATTTTCCTGCTCCATTTGGACCCAAAATTGTAATAAAATCTTTAGAATCAATTGTTAGGTTGATATCTTCAAGTATTTTTTTATTTTCTCGAACAACAGAGATATTGTTAGCTTTGATTAACATTATTTATCACTTACATCAGAGCAGTAATTACATTGGCCATTTACTTCGAGTGCTATATAATCATGCTTGAAAGTATTTTTATTTAAAACTTTTTTGATCGTTTTAGTTATAGTTGAGTCACAACATTCTTGAACTTCATTGCAAATTGAGCAAATTATAAAATAACAATCACTATGTTCATTTGGATGACTACATCCAACATAAGAATTTAAACTATTTATTTTATGAACAAAACCGTTTTCCATCAGAAAATCTAGTGCTCTATATACAGTCGGAGGTTTTTCTGAGTAATTTATATTAGAAATTTTTGTTAAGATATCATATGCTTTAATTGGTCGATGACTTTCCCAAATTATTTCAAGTACTGCTTTTCTAATCTTTGTAAAACGAAGACCATTCTCAGCACATATTTTTTCTACCTGGTTAATTGTAGTAGAAATACAATTTTCATGGTTACCACATCTTGTATTTGACATAAAATCCTCGATGTTATAATATAACATTTATTATGATAAAACAATTTATATTACTTACAATTATTTTCACTACTCTAACACATTTTTCCATAGCATCTGAAAAAAAAATCGTAACAACAATCAAGCCAATACATTCAATCTTATTAAATATTGTTGATTCAGATGTAGGTTTGCTTTTGAATACAAATGTATCACCACATGATTTTAAACTTAAACCCTCAGATATGAAAAAGCTTAATAATGCCGATATTTTTGTATATATTGACGAATCTATAGAAACATTTGTCGAAAGACCTTTAGCGACTTTAGATGAAGATGTAAAAAAAATTAAAATACTTGGAAATGCTGGTCTTAAACTACTTCCTGTTAGAGAAGGGGGTGTTTGGGAAGAAGAAGATCATGGAGATGGTCATCATCATGACCATGGTGCTTATGATGCACATATTTGGCTAAGCAATAAAAACGTAATCAAACTTACTAAATTCTTTGTTAAAGAATTATCAAAGATTAATCCTGACAAAAAAAGTATTTACAAAGCTAATGCCAAAGCATTTATTAAAAAATTAAAAGAAAAAGGTAAAAAAATTAAAAATGAACTTTCATCAATCAACGATAAGCCATATATCGTTTTCCATGATGCATATCAATATTTTGAAAATGAAAATTCCTTAAATTCTGTAGGTTCAATTGCACTAAATCCTGAAATTTCGCCTACTCCAAAAAGAATTACAGAAATTAAAGCTAAAATTGAAAAAGATAATGTTGTCTGTCTATTTAGAGAGCCACAGTTTCCATCCAGAATAGTTCAAACTGTAATAACTGATACACAAGCCAAAGAGGGTGAATTAGATCCAATAGGATTCAACTTAACTCCTGGAAAGGAACTATATTTTACTTTAATTACTAATCTTTCAAATAATTTGAAGGAATGTTTAATGAATAGGGGATTATAAAATGATAAAGGGCTATTTGAGTCGATATATTCAAAATAGCCCCTTTTTTTATATGAAATATTTTGCAAAAAATGCAAAGAAAAACCCTATGAAGTAGATAATCAAACTAATCATCAAAATTTTCCTATTAGTTTTCTTTAAATTGTTACAAGATAAAGAAAGATTTTCATCAATTTCACAGCTTTCAACTTCACTATTCCTATTTAAAAAAAATGAAATACCCAATAAGCATCCAGAAATAGCGAAAACAATCTCTTTATTCTCACTAATCGTTATTAAAAAAGGAATATTTGAAAAAAGACTAACAAGTGCACCAGTAGCACCTATTGCTACGAGCAATGCTGGCAAAGCACAACAAATTAGAGTACTAGTACTTGCAAAAAGAACAACAATTTGTGCAAAAAGTGATTTATTGTCTTTGTTCATTATAGTCTCTCAATTGATGAAACAATATATCCAGAATCTTTAATCTTTTTTTCTATAATATTGTCTTCAAGATTCATATTCTTTTTTGTATAAATTTTTATTTCTTTTGCTTTAAGATCTACTGTAAGTCCTGAAACAGATTTCTCTTTCATAAAAACTTTTTCAAGAGCTCTTGCACAAAAATCGCAAACTAGTCCATTTACATTGACCTTAATTATTTTCCCATTTGGATCAACTGAACCTACAGATGCTTTATAGTCCATTTTTAATCTATGTTCACTATCATTACTAGAGAATGAATACGGACTTAAAATAAGTAAAATCGCTATAGTTAATAAAATATTTTTTTTCATTATTAATCTCCTAAAATCTAATTATTAAATTTAAAATTAATTCCTTGTTGTTATTTATGCCAATTTCAAGCAAATTAACACTTTTAAAAAATCTTAGTTTTGGACCATGAGATAATTTTTTCTTACTTTTATCCTTATTGTAATCAAAGGTATAGAGGATCCATGTATGCAAATCGCCGTAATCTCCTATATATGGTGCAAATCCTGCAGCACCAGATTGTAATAAAAAATCTTCTATTTTATCAACATCTGTATATCTAATAGCATAATTTGCATATAGTCTTTGAGTTTCCCAATCAGCAGAACTACCAATGAAATAGGATTTGTTGTAATCCTTTGTACCTTCCAAATAAGTTGATGTTCCAACTCCAGATTTAATATATATGTTTGCTTGTGAAGCAGGTTCATTAAATCTTTTTAAAAGGTAATTACCTTGCAAAAAATGATTAACATAATCTTTATTTTTCCAATATTCGAATCGATACCCAATGGAATAAAAGTATTTGGGAGAATAATGAATATGTGATGCTACTCTATCGCCATTATTCATTCCCATAAATGTTGTTCCCCCTGGGTAAGAAACAGGCCTGCTATATACCGTAGACGATAATAGAAAAAAAACTAAAAATATTAATTTATACAAAATAATTAACCTCCAAAAATTTAATGCAAAAAATTAAATAATTGGAGGACGAAAGATATCAGAGAGTTTATGACTTAAAATTTTAGAATTGTCTAAAAACTTCTGCATCGTTATAGTTTCTTTTAAAGAATTATTTTCATGCGATTTAGCCACAAACATGAAACAACATTCATGATCAGTGCAAGAACTCTCAGAGCTATCTTCGCAAGGAGTTTTTGTTTTAGCATGATCGTGTGAACTATGCTCATGTTCCATATTTTTATGGTTAATCGTTGATGAAGTATTGTTAGGATTCATGAGATTCTTATTATCAATCAACAAAGGAACTGATAAATTAAAACCTATAAATGCTAATAAAATAAGAAACCTCATATGTATATTTTACTTAAAAATTTTAATAATTAAAAAAATTAATTATTTTTTAATAAATAAATTAATTATTTTTTGGTAATTTTTTAAAATTATCAGGTGATTCCTTTATTTGACCGATTTCATTGAAATCCTTTGAGGACTTAATTCCCATTTCCTCAAGTCTTTTTACAGATGGGATAAGTCTAGAATCTACACTTGATACAAGCTTGTTCCAATTGTTTATACTCGATTCTAATGAATTTCTAAGGCTAGTAAAGTGTTCAGCTGCTGTTCCAAACCTATTATGGATTTGTGTAGCTGCATCTCTGATATCAGCTATTTGATCTTGGACTTTTAAAATCCCATTCATGTAGTGCCACATTAAAATTATAAAATTTAGATTGTCTGGTCCTGCCAATATAACTCCTTCTGCTATCATGTTTGTCTCTTTGTTTAGAAGTTCCTTTACTATTAAGAAAACATTCTCATTTGGGACAAACATTATTATAAATTCAGGTGTATGATACTTTTCATTTAACACAATATTGTGATAGCCTTTTTTAGATAATTTATTAGCTTCATTCGTTACTTTATCTTTTATTTCCTTTTTGATCTGATCAATTCTGTCTTTTGAAGTTTCTTCAGTTTTTAATTCTTTGATGACTTCAATGTTTGAAGTTGCTTTGGAGTCTATTATTAGACATTTTTCTTGAGATAATAGGACTGCATCAAGTCTGTAATCGCCATCATCTGTTTTAACCGACACTTGAGTCATATAATCGATATCTTTTTGTAAATTATGAAATTTAAATAAATTCTCTAGTTGATATTCACCGAATTTCCCAGATTGACTTGAACTATTTCCAATTATTTTTGAAAAGTCATTAATTTCTGTTTTCATATCTTTTGTAACTGAATCAAGATTTAAAATGCTAGTATCAATCCTAGTAAAATAGTCATTAAAGTCTTTTGATTGCTTATTAATTGTGTTTATTAGATTTGAGGATTCTTTTTCAAAAATTTCTTTTTGTGATTCTGTATTTTCTTTTACTACTTGAAGAACAACATCTTTAATATTTTTGTTTTGATCTATATATCCCTGCTTTATATTTTTATTATCTTCTTCCATTTTTATTAGTGTTTTCTCAAGAGCATCTTTTAAAGCAGATATTTCATTATTGTTGTTCTTTTTTTGTAAGACAATCAAGATTGTTCCACAAACTATGATCACTGATAAAAGTATATAAATATCCATTTAAACAAATTATAATATAAATATAGATTATAGATATGAATAGAAAAAAAAGTAATAAATGGTCAAATTCAAGAATTAATGCATTTTTAACTTGTGCAAAACTTTACAAATTTAAATACATTGAAAAAGGTAATAAAGAAGAGTTTGTATCTATAAGTATAATCGTAGGTTCAGTCTTTCATTCAATACTTGAATTAATGTATAAGGACTTTTACTTAAAAGGAATTCTTCCTTTAAATCAAATTAAAGAGTCTTTCGAGTTTGAGTGGAATAAGAAACTTGACCTTGAAAGCAAAAGAAATAAAGAAATTGTTTATTATGAGGATATTGATGATCCTGAAGTTTACAAAAAATATGCTTGGGACTGTATTAATAGATATTATGAAAAGTTTTATATTACAGGAGTTGAGACAAGCTTTGAATCTTGTAAAACTGAAGAGATAGTAGAGCCTGAAATTACTGATTTAGATGGAAATATAATTAAATTTAGAGGATTTATAGACAGATATGACTTAAAAGATGATGTATTGACCATAATAGACTATAAAACATCAAGGCAAGCTCCGAATAATATTTATCTTGAAAAAACCTTTAAACAATTATATTTATATGCATTAGGAATGAAAAAACAAGAAAGATTTAAGGATGTTAAGTCTATAAACGTAAAACTAATATATCCTTTTCCTGGTAAAATAATCAATAAATTAGTTACCGAAGATGACTTAAAAGATGCTGAAAATCACTATATAGACTCAATAAGCCTTATAAAAAATGAAAAGAAATTCTTTCAAACACCTAACTATAACTGTAAATCATGCGGTTTTAGGAAGATTTGCCCAGAATTTTCATCAATTTACAAATTAAAAGAGTTTCCAGACGATTTAGATATTAAAGATGCTGCAAACTTAGCTGATCAGCTTGTTGTCCTTAAAAAAAGAGCTAAGGATATAGATAAAGAAATTGAAGAAATAAAGAAAAAATTTATAGATAATAAGAGATTTTTTCTTAAAGATGATGAAGAAGGAAGATATGTAATTCCAGGAGCAGAAACAGATTCTGAGGTTGTTGTAAATATTGAAAAAGTTCCAAAGGTCCCTGACTCTCAAGATTCTATGAGACAAATTATGATAGATGAACTTAAAGAAAAAGGGTTTTGGGACGAAATTGCTACTCTAAATGCTATTTCAGTTAATCCAAAATTAAAGAAAAAAGCATATTC
>CENZ01027080.1_pt1 | contig 15081 bp, 13 predicted proteins | sample 361341 | NCBI WGS metagenome assembly CENZ01 (sample SAMEA2619782, study PRJEB7988) | marine metagenome | biome: marine biome (ENVO:00000447); feature: deep chlorophyll maximum layer (ENVO:xxxxxxxx); material: "saline water (ENVO:00002010), including plankton (ENVO:xxxxxxxx)" | depth 50 m
AATGCTGACAATCACCACCGACTCTCATGACATCAACTGAAATTCGAGCCGTTCGGCTGGAGGAGCTCCCAACCCTCCTGCAGCTGGCCCATCGCATCTGGCATGACCACTACCCGGGTATAATCACCGTCAAGCAGATCGACTACATGTTGGCGCTGGGCTACGAGCCCACAGTACTCGAGCGTGAGCTCGCCGAAGGCACGCGAATCGACGTCTTGATGCATGGCGCCAACATGATCGGTTTCATGTCATTCGGTCCAGCGAAGGCGGGCAACGTCAAATTGCACAAATGTTATCTCGACGTCGGCGCACACGTTCAGGGGCTTGGGCAACAGATGCTCGATCACGTGGCCATTGCTTCAAAGGACATGGGTGCTCAGACACTCTCGCTACGGGTCAACAAGGAAAACCGGAAGCCATTCAGGCGTATGAACGCCGTGGTTTTGAGATCACTCAATCGGTGGTTGATGACATCGGCAACGGTTTCGTCATGGACGACTACACCATGTCCCTTACCCTGCAGTGCCTGATGCGAACCGTCCCCTTCGCATCGACGCTGCACCCGGCAATCTGTAGACTGCACATCCTGTCTCACAACCCACACTGACGAGGGACCCATGACCGTCGTAGACCGACAAACCACCGATGGCATCACGACAGTGACACTGGATCGGCCCGATGCACTGAATTCCTTTAACAACACCGTGTTCGACGAACTCTGCGATACGTTTCTTGCCGCGGCAACAGACGAACAATGTAAAGTTCTGGTGCTCACTGGCGCCGGTCGTGCCTTTTCTGCGGGCGCCGACCTCAAAGCCAAGGGCAACGACATCACCCCTCGGCATGGTCTCGCGGGTCTCCTAGAATCCATCATCGATTTTCCCAAACCATTCATCGTGGCGGCCAATGGGCTGGGCGTGGGTATCGGGTGTACGATACTGGGTCTGGCAGACGTGGCATTCGCCGCAGAATCTGCGCGCTTTCGCTGTCCCTTTTCATCACTGGGGATCACCGCCGAGGCCTCATCCACCTATACCTTCCCACGCTTGCTGGGACATCAGCGCGCCAGCTGGATTTTGTTGTCTGCGGAGTGGGTATCGTCCGCAGACGCGAAGGATGCCGGCCTGGTGAACGAGGTCTTCCCCGATGAGGGGTTCCTCGAAGCGGCCATTGACAAGGCCCGTGTACTTGCGGCGTTGCCCAAGGATTCACTGATTCAAACGAAAGACCTGATTGTCGGACCACAACGTGAGGCAATGAAGGCCGCCGTCAGGTCCGAAAATGCCGCGCTGGATCGCTTGAGTGGTGGCCCAGCCAACCAGGAAGCCATCGCGGCATTCAAGGAAAAACGTACCGCTGACTTCTCCAGTCTGTAACCATCGAAAATACGCCAAGGATAATCATGGCTCTCCTGAATCTCGAAAATCGTAACGTTGTCATCACCGGTGGCACCTCTGGCATCGGTCTCGCCGTGGCGCGCATGGCCAAAGAAGCGGGTGCCAATGTCTGGGGCGTGGGACGTTCCGAGGAACGTGTGCAGTCTGCCGGAGAGGCCGTACCTGGCGCACAGTTCCGTTCGCTGGACACCCACGACACGGATGGTCTGGTTGCCCTGTTCACCGAGATCGGCGATGTGCATCACGTGGTCGCAAACGCTACTGGCGCCAATCGCACCATGGCGCCTTTTCTGGAACAGTCACAGGAACAGTTCCAGGAAGCCTTCGACAAGTTCTGGGGGTATTGCAAAGTCATTCGGGCCGCCGCGCCGCAACTGGCTGACGACGCCTCCATCACACTGACGAGTGGTGTACCCGCGAGAAAATGTGGTCCGAACCAGATTGCATTGTCCTGTGTGGGCAGCGCCGTGGAAGCCCTCACCCGGGCGCTGGCATTTGAGCTCGCACCCAGACGTGTCAATGTCGTGTCACCCGGGATAATCAACACGGGCATGTTCGATCGCTTTGGGGACAACCGCGACCAGGTTCTGGAAGGCATGGGCAAGAACTACCCGCTCGGTCGTGTCGGCCATTCGGACGAAGTCGCAGGCGCCATCATCCATACGATGACCAACGGCTACATGACCGGCGCCACCCTTGATGTGGACGGCGGCGCACTCCTACCCTGATCACTTGATCAGTCGTTATTCGACCAGGTGAGCTTTCAGCACATCCTGGTCGAACTCGATGCCGAGTCCCGGGGCTGTTGGCGGGATGATGAAACCGTCTTCGAACAACAGCGGCTCCTTGAAGATCTTTTGGTGTAGTGGCCCCTGGTTCGCTTCCTGAATCATGAAGTTGGGTGAGCAGGTATCGATCTGAATCGCCGCCGCGGCAGCAACTGGACCACAATACATATGGGGTGCAATCACCGCGTAGTGAGCCTCTGCCATTCCCGCGATTTTTTTCGCTTCGGTAATACCGCCACACTGGCCAACGTCCAGCTGGATGATCTGTGCCGCCTGCTGCTCCAGCACTCGCGCAAACTCATACTTTGTGACCAGGCGTTCACCCGTGGCGATGGGGATACTCGTGTGTGCGGCGACCCGGGCCATTTCTTCCACGTTCTCTGGCATGACCGGTTCCTCGAACCAAAACGGATGGAACGGTTCCAGGAAATTCGCGACGCGAATCGCGCTGTACGTGGTGAGCTGGCCATGAGTGCCAATACCGACCTCCAGCTGATTCCCGACCGTGTCACGGATGCTCTGAAAGATCTTTGCCGCGTTCTCGATTTCCCACAGCGGAATGTCACGGATGGGAAAGAGCGGCATAAAAGGGTCGATCTTGCAGGCCGAGTTACCCTCCTCCAGTAATTTTGCTGCCACATCACCTGCCCGTTCCGGATGTTCCACGAGGCCGTCAGACGGCATGTACGCATAGGCGCGCAGTTTCTCGTGGTACTGGCCGCCAAGCAGGTTGTAGATCGGCTGGTTCGCCGCCTTGCCTGCAATGTCCCAGAGCGCCATATCGATCGCACTGATCACCGGGGTGGCATAAAGACTGGGGTGGCGCAGATCGTGCCGCGTGCCATACATCCTGTCCCAGATCAGTTCGATATTGAGCGGATTCTGGCCAATCACAAACTGTCTCACGAACTCTTCGAGCAAATGCACGTGGGACTTGATGTCTTTCAGGTGGTTGGAATAGGCACTTCCGGCGATGCGTTCACCAAGGCCGACGATGCCTTCATCGGTAATGAGTTCAAGAAACAGACAATAGCGTCCACCGATGTAGGGCTTCTCGCCCTCCACCACCATCGTCTTGAAATCAACGACTTTCATTGCCTGCGCTCCCCATTCACCACGCTAGAATCTGTACCGATCATGGCACAGGTAACATTGGGGTGGAAATGCACGGAAGGTCATCCTTGACCCTCCGCACTTGATACAGATAAGGCGCTCTTGGGATACAGACGCGTGACCGCGCGTAATGGACCCAGGCGTCGCTTCTCTCGGCTTAGCATCATCGTCAGGTCATCCGCGGGCATCGGCTTACTGAAGTAATAGCCCTGGATGTAGTCGCAGCTACTTTCCTTCAGTATTTCCAACTGCTCACGCGTTTCCACGACTTCCTCCAGAGTTTGAGATTCAGCTTCTGGCCCATGGCAATGATCGCTTTGGTGATTTCCTGATCATCCGGGTTTTCTTCGATATCAATGATGAACGAACGGTCAATCTTCAAGGTGTTCAGCAGGAAGCGCTTCAGGTATGCCAGTGACGAGTATCCGGTTCCGAAGTCATCAATACTGATATTGAGGCACCGTTCCGGAAGCTCGTTCAACATCTCAATGTTGCGCTCGACATTCTTCATCGCGATACCTTCTGTGATCTCCAGCCCTAGCGCGGACGGCGGGATTGCGCTTTCCGGCAGAATACTGCGAACCAGTCTCGGTACATCTGTTTCAAACTGCCGTGCAGACAGGTTCACTGCCACCCAAAAATCCTTGTAGCCGTTGGCATGCCCGGTCGCAATCTGATGGCACAAAGTCCGGAGCACCCATTCGCTGAGCGGCAGGATTAATCCGGTTTCTTCAGCGACGGGGATGAAATCCGCGGGTGACACCATCCCCTTTTCCGGGTGATGCCAGCGTACCAAGGCTTCCATGCTTATCAGTTTGTTGGATTCGATATCCACGATCGGCTGGTAGTGCACCTCAAAGTCACCGTCAGCCAGGCTGGTCTGCATGCCGCTCTTGAACTCGATGAACCGCAACGCGTTCTGATGCATGGCACCATCAAACACCACGAAAGAACCGCGTGCGTCCGCCTTCGCCTAGTGCAGTGCCACATCCGCGTCACGCACCATCTCATCAGGGGATGGTTCAGGTCATGGTGTAGCACAATGCCCGCACTCACGCTCTCTTCAACCGTATGTCCCACAACCTCCATCGGTGCTTCGATCGCAGCCCATGTTCTGGAGCCGCTTGCTGATATCGCGGGCGAGCAACGCTTCATCCTCAATTATGAGGATACGTTTGGGGGTAGCGTCAACCAGGCGATGTCGGGGGGAGCACCCCCTTCAATTTCAAGGTTTTAGCCAAACACGCGTTTGGCTTCCTTGCGACGTGCGTGCAGTATCGGTTCGGTGTAGCCATTCGGCTGCTCCCGCCCTTTCAGGATCAGATCACAGGCTGCCTGAAACGCAATACTGCTGTCGAAATCCGGCGCCATGTTGCGATAGTCATCGTCGTCTTCGTTCTGTCTGTCGACCACAGCCGCCATCTTTTGAAGCGTGGCCAGGACCTGCTCTTCAGAGACCAGCCCATGGTGCAGCCAGTTGCAGATGTGTTGACTGGAAATCCGCAGTGTCGCACGGTCTTCCATCAGCCCAACATCGTTGATATCCGGAACCTTTGAGCAACCAACTCCCTGGTCGATCCAGCGCACAACATAACCGAGGATACCCTGGCAATTGTTGTCGAGTTCGCGCTGAACCTCATCGGCTGACAGGTTCTCACCGGACAGCAATGGAATCGTCAGAATGTCACTCATGCTCGCCCGGGCTCGCGATTTCAGTTCATCCTGCTTGTTGAAGACGTGCAATCGATGATAGTGGATCGAGTGCAGTGTGGCTGCGGTCGGTGATGGTACCCAGGCCGTGTTCGCCCCGGATTCCGGGTGCCCGATCTTCGCTTCCATCATCTGCGCCATCTCGTCCGGCATGGCCCACATCCCCTTGCCGATCTGCGCCTTGCCGCCCATACCAGCCGCGAGCCCCGTATCCACGTTCCATGCCTCGTACGCCAGAATCCAAGGTTGCTGCTTCATGTCGTTCTTTTGAATAACTGCACCAGCGTTCATGCTGGTATGGATCTCGTCACCGGTCCGGTCCAGGAAGCCCGTGTTGATGAAAATCACGCGTTCCCTGGCTTCACGGATACACGCCTTCAGGTTCAAGGTGGTCCGACGTTCCTCGTCCATGATTCCGATCTTGAGCGTGTTTACCGGCAAACCCAGTGCTTTTTCGACGGCTGCGAACAGATCAACCGTGAACCGCGTTTCGTCCGGTCCGTGCATCTTGGGTTTGACGATATAGACACTGCCCTTGCGGGAATTGCGGATCGGGCCCTTGGAATTCACGTCATGAACGGCCGCGAGGCTGGTCACCATCGCATCCAGAATACCCTCTGGAATCTCCTCCCCGTTGATCAGTACAGCGTCGGTCGTCATCAGGTGACCCACGTTACGCACCAGCAGCAGGCTTCGTCCGTGCAATGCAAACTCGCTGCCATCAAGCGCCGTGTACACAGGATCCTCGTTCAAACGGCGGATCACCGTCTCACCGCCCTTTTCGAACGAATCCGCGAGGTCACCTTTCATCAGGCCACACCAGTTGCCGTAAACCACGGCCTTGTCTTCAGCATCAACCGCCGCGACCGAATCCTCACAGTCCTGGATGGTACTCACGGCCGATTCCATCACGATGTCCTTGACCCCAGCGCTGTGCACTGCACCGACGCTGTCTGTTCGATCCACCTGAACATCCATGTGCAACCCGTTCTGTTTCAACAGAATCGACGAGGGCTCTGCAGTGTCACCCCGATAGCCGACCAGTTGATCAGGTGTCGCAAGCCCGGTTATCTCACCACCGGCGAGTGTGGCTGTCAGTTGACCGTCTACAATCGCATATACGGTGACCTCTTCATGCTGACCTGATGCCAGCGGTGCAAATTCGTTCAGTAACTTTCCCGCATAGGCAATCACAAGATCACCTCTCGCCGGGTTATAGCTGGTGCCTTTTTCAGTCCCAGGGCCCTCCGGAATGACATCGGTGCCGTATAGCGCATCGTAGAGGCTGCCCCAGCGGGCATTCGCGGCGTTCAGTGCATAGCGAGCATTCATCACCGGAACCACCAGCTGCGGACCTGCCATCAACGCAATCTCTTCGTCCACGTTCTCGGTTTCGATCTCGAAATCGTCACCCTCATCCAGCAGGTAGCCAATCTCCTTGAGGAAAGCGGTGTACTCGGCTTCATCAATGGCCTGCCCTGCGCGCTCCACATGCCAGGCATCAATCTTCTCCTGCAGTTCATCTCTATACGCGAGCAATGTTTTGTTACGTGGCATGAACTCGGTCAGGATCTTCTCGAGATCAACCCAGAACTGCTCCGAATCGACGCTGGTACCGGGCGCAATCTCGTTCGCAATAAGGTCGTGCAGAACGGTATGAATCTGGAGCTGACCGATCTGAATTCTGTCTGACATGAGCTTGTGATCACCGGATTCGAGGGAATGGCAATGCTACGCGAAAACTGCGTACAATCAAACGACCAGAGTGCGCCCGGACCCTCGCCAAATAGGTCATACACCGGGTTGATTGCGAGGCATCATCTATCTGATGTCATCTATCCTGGCGGCGCTCATAACCACAGTTTATCCATGGAGACCATCTGTTGGGACCAACCCTGGACGTCGTCAATCTCACCGCCCGCCAACAGGCCGCCCTGATCCAGAATCGGGAAATCAGTTGTGTTGAATTGCTGGAGGCCCATCTTTCCATCATCGACCAGGTCAACCCGATACTGAACGCCATCGTCACCCAGGTGCCGGAGATGGCCCGGGCGACCGCCAGTGAGCTCGATCGCAGGCTCGCCGCCGACGAAAATCCGGGGCCCCTGACCGGCCTGCCGATCGCGCACAAGGACCTCGCCGCCACGAAAGGCATCCGCACGACCTTTTCATCAAGACTTCACAGCGACAATATTCCGGACAAGAACGCCCTGTTTATCGATCGCCTGCAAGCCGCGGGGGCCGTCACCATCGGGAAGACCAACGCACCTGAGTTTGGCGCCGGATCCCAGACCTTTAACGAAGTGTTTGGCGCTACCTGTAACCCCTATGCACACGATCGAACCTGTGGTGGCAGTTCCGGCGGTGCCGCCACCGCGCTTGCCGCACGCATGATCCCGATCGCCGACGGAGGTGACTTCGGGGGTTCACTGCGCAACCCGGCCGCATTCTGTAACGTGGTTGGTTTTCGCCCCTCCATCGGGCGTGTGCCCCAGGAAGATAGCCAGGGATTTTTTCCCATGCGCGTTCTGGGCCCAATGGCTCGAACCGTCGACGATACCGCGCTGCTTCTGTCTGCCATGGCCGGTCCCCACGTTCGGGACGTGCAGTCACTGCCTGAGGACGGTCTCATGTTCGACCAGCCGCTCGACCTGGCTACTTGCGGCCTGAAGATTGGATTCACATCCGACTTTGGCGGCCAGGCGGCCGTCGATGCAGACGTACAACAGGTGATCGATGGAAATCGACGTGTCCTTACGGACCTGGGGTGCAATGTTGAGACGTTCCATCCTGATTTCTCAGGTGCGGACGAAGTGTTCCAGACGCTCAGAGCCTGGAATTTTGCCGGCGTGTTCAGCCAGGGCATCGAGAAGCACCCGGACATGTACAAAGACACGATCATCTGGAACACGCAGCAGGGTCAGCATCTCACTGGCGTTGATATTCACGACACAGAGGTACTTCGGACACAGGTGGTTCGGCGCTTCAGGGCCTATTTTGAATCGTACGATTTCCTCGTCATGCCGGTCACACAGGTACCACCCTTTGACATCACGACCGACTGGGTCAAAGAGATCAACGGTGTCACCCAGAACACTTATCTTGACTGGATGCGTTCGTGCTACTGGATCTCGGTCACGGGCCTACCCGCGATCAGCGTGCCTGGAGGATTTACCCCTGAGGGGCTACCTATCGGACTACAGATTGTTGGTGCGCCGCAGCGGGATCTCTCCGTCCTAAAGATGGCGCACGCGTTCGAGCAGGCAACGCGCCACTACCGGATCCGGCCACAGATTCTGGCGGACATCCTGTCCCCCTGAACTGTCTCTGCCGTCACCCACCCCTTAGAGAGTCACCATGCTGTTTGATTGTGAGACCTTTGTCAGCCACCTGGAGTGCAGCGAAACCGGTGAGCACTATCCGGCCGACCAGATCGCCAATCTATCCCGTGCTGGTAAACCGCTGTTTGTGCGTTATGACCTCGACCGACTGGGTCGGGCTGTCACACCAGAGCTGCTCAAAACCCGGTTACCCGAGTTCTGGCGATACCGCGAATTCCTTCCGGTACGCCACAAGGAAAACATCGTCAGGCTGGGTGAGGTCATGACCCCGTTGCTCAATGCGCGTTTCCTTGAACAGAGCCTGGGTCAACGGGAAGTAATTGTTAAAGACGAGGGCCGTCTCCCCACCGGTTCTTTCAAGGCGCGAGGCCTGGCGCTGGCGGTGTCGATGGCCCGGGAACTGGGAATCTCCCGGATGGCGATACCAACCAACGGCAATGCCGGTGCTGCATTGGCGGCTTACTGCAGCCAGGCGGGCATCGAAAGCTATGTGTTCTGCCCGGACGACACCCCCGACATCAACATCCGGGAGATCGCCCTGCTGGGCGCCAGTACCTATACCGCTGCCGGGCTCATCAATGACTGTGGCCGATTCGTCACTGCCGGTATCGAAAAGGCAGGTTGGTTCGATACCTCAACCCTGAAAGAGCCCTATCGCATCGAGGGCAAGAAGACGATGGGCCTGGAACTCGCCGAACAATACGACTGGGAACTGCCCGACGTCATCCTCTATCCCACGGGTGGTGGCACCGGTCTGATTGGCATGTGGAAAGCCTTCGCTGAACTGAAGGAGATCGGTTGGCTGACGGGCAAGCTGCCCCGTATGGTCTCTGTTCAGGCAAGCGGATGCGCACCGATTGTTGATGCCTGGGAGTGTGACCTCACGCACGCCGAACCCTGGCAGAATGCACACACTGTCGCCGCGGGCATCCGTGTCCCCGCAGCGATTGGTGACTTCCTCATTCTGAATGCAATCCGTGAGAGCAACGGTTTCGCGATTGCTGTCGATGACGACGATATTGTTGCGACCCAACGCGATATCGCACAGAAGGATGGTTTGCTGCTCTGCCCGGAGGGCGCCGCCACCGCTACCGCACTGATTCAGGCGCGTGAGCGCAAACTGATCGATCCGGATGAACGTGTGGTGCTGTTCAATTGTGCGACCGGCCTCAAGTACCCCATGCCTGATGACAGTCAGTCGATGAGCCTCGCCAATCCGCCAGCCTATCGCGACATCGTAAACCGGACTGAATAACAGATCTGGTTCCCTGTGCCAGCAGAAAAGTGCGCCTCATCTCGAAGCTGACAGCCACTCTGTCTGGCACGTAACAAGTGGGGGGATCGGTACCTGTTCGAGGGGCGATCGAGCAGATAGCCATCTCCTTCGCTTAGCATGTAGAGAGGTCAAGTCACTGCACCTCGACATCACTACGGTTCGCTCACACTTTGTAGTTGGCCGCAAACATCTAGGAACCTTCGCTTCCACAACGACCGTCGTTGTCTGAGCACAAGCGCTCACGTACAGTTGAGCCTGCAAATCCAACCCATGGGGGCAATATGAAACTCGAAGATGTCAAACACATCGCTGTGATCGGCGGCGGCGTTATGGGAGGCGGGATCGCCCAAATTCACGCGGCAGGTGGCTATCGCGTCACCATTCGTGATCTGACAGATCAGATCATCAAGGATACCCGTCACGAACTGCACGATGGGAAGTGGGGCGTCAAGCGCGCGGTCGAACGCGGCAAAATGGGATTTGATATGGCACAGCAGGTCATCGACAACGTCGATTTTACGACCGATCTCGCTGATCTCGCTGACGTGGATCTGATAATTGAGGCGGTGCCTGAAAAGCTGGAACTGAAACAGGACGTCTTTGAAGAACTCGACAAGGCGATCAAGCCCGAAGCCATTTTTGCATCCAACACCTCCGGCTTCGTGATCCGGGAAATCGCGGCCAATGTCTCAGACAACCGGAAGTCCCGATTTATCGGTCTACACTACTCCAATCCAGTACCCATCATGACGATGGTGGAAATCGTCACCACACCGGAGACCAGTGAAGAAGTCATTGAGACTGCCGTCGGAATTTCGAAAGCGGCTGGACGCGATATCAGCATGGTCAAAGACGCGCCAGGCACGTACGGTTTCATACTCAATCGTGTCTTTGCCGCCGCCTATCGGGAGGCCAAGACAATTGTCGATGATGGACTGGCCACACCAGAGGATGTGGATCGCGCCATGATTACCGGTCGCAACTGGCCTGCAGGCTTTTTTGGCCATCGGGGTGGGATCGGTAAGCAGTGGTAGCCATCTGAGCACCACCTCACTAGGATTCGAGACGACCCAGACCGTCGTCACTGCGGGTCACCGCGACTGGCAACTGACGGCACTCGCCAACCGCGGGCAGTTTGACGATCCTAGCGGGCACCACGAAGCGGCGGGTGTACCACCTGCCAGCTGGTCACTGTTCGGACTGGTCTGGCCCTCCGCGATCAGCCTCGCCAATCAACTGCATGAACGCATTGATATGCTCGATGGTCTGAGTGTGCTTGAACTGGGCTGTGGGCTCGCGTTGCCGTCACTGGTGTTGGCCTCAAACCAGGTAAATGTCGTTGCCTCTGACATGCATCCGCTGGCAGCGAACTTTCTGGCACAGAATTGTCGTAGCAACCATGTTGCCGGTATTCCCTTCAGACCCTGCCTCTGGCCGTCACCGATTTCAGATCGGGATGGTCCCAGCGACCCGCCCTACCCCAGTCACACTTTTGACTGGATCGTCGGGAGTGATCTGCTGTACGAGACAGGACAACCAGAGCATCTGCTGTCGCAAATCAAACTGTCTGCCCATGAGCAGACACACATGATGATTACCGATCCAGGGCGTGGAAAGCTGGGTCGTTTCGAACGAGGCATGAGCACATTGGGTTTCAGCCCGGCATCCGGCAACGACAACGGCATCCGTTGGCGGATATTCACCCGCTGAAACGATGTCGAAGCCAACTTCACAGCTGACCCAATTCTCTCTCCGACTGTTCCTATTGGTGGTCCTCGGTTTCACGGGGTGCCACGGCTATGCTGATGCAGCACCCTCAGCACACTCCTCAACGCGGGGGAACGCCGAGGACGCTACCGGCGACCTCGACATCAGGATCGCAGACATCGGGTGTGTACCGATTCCGAGCGCATCAGATTCTTCCGTGTTCAGACGATCACAATCCGATCTTCTCATCGACGCGCAGCCTGGCTTGCAGAACCCGCCAGCAACACGGGAGGAACAGACCGCCACCGCAGGTCACAAGCGACGTATCGGCGAGGTGCTCATCACCCGACTGTCCGTTTTTGATCTCACCCAACCGGGTGAAAATAACGCGTTGTATCGCTGGGCCAATCGGTTCCGCATCCTGACCCGAGAAGACGTCGTTCGCGATGAGTTGCTGTTCAGTGCCGGAGAAACGTATTCGGCATCCATCCTTAAAGAAAGTGCACGCCTGCTCCATCAGCGTAATCACATCAGCGATGCAGTCATCCAGGTGGTCTCTGTCTGTGGGGACGAGGTCGACGTTGAGGTGGTAACCCAGGACGTTTGGTCGTTTACACCCGAAGCATCTTTTGATCGCTCCGGGGGACAGGACCTCTACACGATCGGCATGCGTGATACCAACCTCTTTGGAAAGGGCACCGAATGGTCCATTGCCATCCGGGAGAATCTGGACCGGCGATCCGTAAGAACCCTTGTCGAAGATGAAAACTGGCGTGGCTCCCGCGTCGCGGTCAGCCTGCTCTACGAGGACAGCGACGATGGACAACACGTTTTTGCCCGTGTTCGGCAACCGTTTTACGCTCTGGACACCCGTTCTGCGTGGCTTGTGAGCCAGGACAATCTTCGTCGGGAATCAGGACAATACGCCCGTGGGATAGAACGATCCCGGATCCAGGAGGATATTCGAGAAACACAGCTATGGTAGGGGCGTGCCATCGAGGATCGACGCGACCATGTCCTTCGCTGGAAAGCGGGATGGGTCTATCGGGACGAAGCGTTTGAGATGACCCCCGGTCTACCACCCCCATTCCCGGTGCCACAGGATCAGAGACTGTCTTACCTATGGATCAGTCTGGAGGGACTGTCAGACAAATTCGCTACGGTCACCAATCTGAATCAGATCCACCAGACAGAAGATATCTATGTCGGTCAGAGCTGGCGACTACGGCTGGGACACTCGCATCCGTCATTGGGCGCGACATATCGACATTGGGTCGCAGACGTTGCCATCGGCCAGACCCTGGTGCACACCGCCAGCACACTGGTGCAACATCAGGCATCCGGGTTTGGGCGTTTTGAAACGAGTGGTCACGGTGAAGACGTTCTATTTCGCTACCGTGTACATCTACACCACCGACGAAACCGCAACAGGTCATGGTTATTCGCGGCACAGCTGGACTGGTCAGAAGGGTTGCGTGCACATCGCCAATTGAGCCTGGGCGGCCTCAATGGTGCCAGGGGATTTGGCAATCGCTTTCAGAACGGTACACGACGCTGGCAGATCACCGGTGAAAAACGGTGGTTCAGCGACATTCACTTTCTCAATCTGGTTAGCGTAGGATACGCGACGTTTCTGGATGCAGGACGAGCCTGGCGGTCACGTCTGCCCGGGCATCCAGAGGGCTCGTTGGCCAACGTAGGGATCGGCCTTCGTCTAGCATCCAGCAAATCGGATGTCGGCAAGGTCGTTCACGTTGATCTCGCGTTTCCGTTGACCCACGTGAACGAAAGTAGTGTTGAGGATTTTGAGTTGGCCGCAACGATCAAGAACAGTTTCTGAGTGTCACCATGGCCACCTGGAAACAAAAAAACCATTAGAAGCCAAATAGAAGTTAATAGAACGCACGATGACGCAGGCACTGGAAGGCATCAGAATCCTGGATTTTACGCAGGTCCTTGCGGGCCCCTATGCAGTCATGCAACTCGCGCTCCTGGGCGCCGAAGTGATCAAGATCGAACACCCAAGAGGTGATCAATCGCGCACCCTGATTTCCACCAACACGGAAAATATGGCACCGGCATTCCTGACCTGCAATCTGAACAAGCGCAGCATCACCCTGGATCTGAAATCAGACGCCGCATCAACCATTGTCACTCAGTTGCTGGCAGATACGGATGTCGTGGTCGAGAATTTCAAGGCCGGCACCATGGACTCGTTGGGGCTGGGCTACGACATGCTGTCAGCCATCAAACCCAAACTCATCTACTGTGCAATAAGTGGCTACGGACAGTCTGGCCCGAATGCAGGCGCCGCCGCCTATGACGGTGCCCTTCAGGCGGCATCCGGCATGATGTCGATGACCGGTAGCGACGAGAGCGGTCCGACCCGGACAGGTTTCATGCCCGTGGACATGGCCACTGCACTGCAGGCCTCCGCCGCAATCACGGGCGCGCTCTTGCGCAAAGAGCGAACCGGTCAGGGGCAGTACTTGGATGTTTCCATGCTGGATACGTCGATGGTGTTACAGGCACTGCAGGTCACCAACTATTTGAATGAGGGGACAATACCCGCCCTGCTTGGCAACAGTTCGCCAACCCGCCAACCAACGGCGGACGCGTTTCGAACATTGGATGGCCATCTGCAGATCACTGTGATTCAGCAGGATCAGACGGAGCGTTTGTTCACCGTTATCGGCCTGGAACATCTGTTGAATGACGACCGATATGCGACCGAATCCGCACGCATAGAAAACTTCGAAACCTGTCAGGCAGAGATGCAGCGTGTTCTGAGTACAAAGACAACGGATTCCTGGTTGACCGCCATGCAGGCAGCGAAGGTTCCGGTCGCGGCCATCCGATCACTGCAGGAAGCACTCAGTGATCCGCAACTGGCCCATCGTCAGGTACTGTCCAGTACCGCGCCGGATGATCTCCCTGCTCGAGACAAAAAGACGGTCGTCACTACGGGCTACCTGGCCGATCAGGACGGGCCTTCGATCCGCTTACAACCTCCCGTGTTGGGGGAGCACACCGATCAGGTGTTGCGCGAAGCCGGTTTTGAGCTCTCTCAGATCAACCAATGGCGCGAAGAAGGCGTACTGGGAGCCTAGCGCGGACGTCTGGCGCGTTTCCCGATCCGGTACAGGTCTGTATCGGGATGAAACGCATACCAGGCAAACCAGTAAAGGCGGGTCGCAGAAATCTCAGGACCTTCGTGATCACGCACAGTGGCGGTCTGACTCCTCGCATCCCAGCGAATATGTATTTGTTGTCTACCGAGTTCATCCGTAAACTCGGCTTCGTTCTGCATCGTCATGCCCGGGTAGGGATAAACTCGAGATGCACCATTGACCGTGACCCAGAGCACCCACTCCTTGGGGTGTCGCGCACCTGATCGATGCCGGATGGGAAAGTAGAGCCTTTCGCTGTCCTCATACCCGGCGTACGGCAAACGATCGTAATCTCGACCGTGTCCAGTATCGCGACTGAGCACCGTCGTCTGCGTGTTCCGACGCACCCATTCTGACCAGGTCGTATGTGTCACGGGCAATGTTACGAGTCGAGACTTCTTCATGGGACCAGCAATCGCAGAGTGTGTCAGTTGCGACCACAGCGATTCGCTCTCCCTGTCGTACGACAACATGTCACTATTGTAGAGCAAACCGGAGACTCTGAAGCTCAGGGGTTGCCCGTGCCTCAAAAGCCACGCCGGATCCACACAAAGGGCAATAGCTGACCACAACCGGTCG
>CENZ01124259.1_pt1 | contig 15040 bp, 39 predicted proteins | sample 361341 | NCBI WGS metagenome assembly CENZ01 (sample SAMEA2619782, study PRJEB7988) | marine metagenome | biome: marine biome (ENVO:00000447); feature: deep chlorophyll maximum layer (ENVO:xxxxxxxx); material: "saline water (ENVO:00002010), including plankton (ENVO:xxxxxxxx)" | depth 50 m
CCATTTTGGGATTATGTGGGAATTTGTGGAGTAATATGGGTTAGATTACTCATGCTGTCAGGGCATGCCACACCATAGTTGCAGTAAAGGCTAAGACGAAAGTTAATATTAGTCCTTTACTTTGTGAATTTTGATTTTTACTCATGTTCTCCACCCTTATCATCCTTATCTAGAACAATCTTCTCACCATCTACCCACATATTATATCTCGCCCGACTTGGAGTGGAATGTGGAAATTTATCCATAAAGAATTGTGGTTGTTTCTCTGCAACCTCAAAGGCTCCTACTGTGATTGCTATTGCAGCTAATAGTACTACATGAGCAATCATACTAATTCCGAACACTACGAAACTTCCTATAATCATTGAAAATGCGATACACCACATCCATGCGAGTATTTGCAATACCATATGGCGTACCATCGTATCTGGAATATTTCTCAATGGACTGATATCTGCGTTCATCACACAATTCCAGCTATCATATATCCACTCTCTCATCTTTCTTTCCTTTCTTAATTTTTGTATTCTTTTGTCCACTTCGACCTTTTCTTCTGGTCTTTAAATGGAAGTGGGGGTCTATCCACGTTTAGTGTTTGTGGACATGAATACTGTTTCAATGTACTATGTTGGTCTTTAGTACTATCGGGACATGAATAATAACAAATTCTTTTTGCTTCACTATATTCTGTATCCCATCCTTTTATCTCTTGTCCAGAGAGTCTACATGCCATCATACTTCCTAAGGCAAGTTCTAACATCATTCGTACACTCTCCTCATTGCAAATTTAGAAACCATATCATTTCTTTTTTTAAGATAATCATTTAAATCTTCTGCAATCTTTTCTTTACGCCATTGTGCAAGTTTTTCAACAGGCTCTCCTGTCATGGCATGAGCGTATTCAATTTCTTTTTCATCCTCTCTACTCAGAACCATATTTTCTGCTTTATACTCGTCCATCTTGAAACTCTACTATCCTTTCTATGTGTTGTCTTTGTCATTGTACTTGACGTTGTACTTATCATATATTTTATTTTCTTTACCGCCAAGTGTTTTATTAACAAATGTGGAGAACCAATGTTTCTCCTTTTCCTTTATCGTTAAGTTTTTATAGTATTGGTATTTAAGTGCTAAAACGATAACACCTACTAAACCACAAAATATAAACCAAAATATTTGGTCTGCAAGTGGTAAATCTGACATACATTATGCCTCCTTTTTAAATTGTTCTATCCATAGTGCCCCTTCCCTCAAAACGTCTGGTCTATCCAGACTCCTACCTATCATGTTATTACAGTAATCGCAAATCCATCCCCTCACTCGCATTTCATCATGACAGACATCGACACACCAGACATCCTTGGGTTGATGAGAATGAAATCCCCCTCGACTTCGTATTTCTTCAGATGTCTCCTTGCATACTGGGCATTTGTAATGCGAATCTGGTTTTGCATTACTTTTCTTGAAATCCCTTACAATCTTATCATGAATACTCTTACATTCTCTGCAAGTATTCAGAAGCTCAGGTTTGTTTTTAGTGTGATTGCGATATCCAAAATCAGTGAAAGGTTTTTCGACTCCACATTCTCTACATTTTTTAGATTGAAATATCTCTTCACCAAAGAGTGTATGTACCTTCATGCATCTACCAATTCTTCACTATATTCGACATGATAAAAAAACATGTGACGAAATTAACCAGAACAATACAGGTGCGAACAACTGCTATGTGATTATCATAGTTCTTTGTCTCTTCATCGCTAAATGAACCAAGACTATATTTCCAGACTTTCCACATCGTTTTCATTACTTTCCCATACGAGAAATGTCTTTCGCTTGTTGTTTGTTCATTACAGGAACTGCATTTGATTTATGCATTGTAGCAATACCGACTATTAAATCTCCAGTATACACATGTTGTTCTTTCTTTGCAGTAGAACCATTCATACTATTTGAACTTGGATATTTAATTCGATGTTCCTTCATCTTCTCATCCATGAGTTCTGTATGTACCGATACTCCTTTCGTTTTCAGAGGCTTCGGTTTATTTAGAGATTTTGTTTTCCTCTTACGTCCATGTATATCGTAACGTAGAGATCCGACATAGTTAATCGTGCCCATTGTTGGTTATCCTTTCCTACATATATTTAAATCGACCTTCGTGTAAGTAAAATACAGAATAGTCATCACTTCCTCGTATACTCTCTTTATCTCTGTGACCAGTTATCCAGTTTCCATCAATAAAGAGACTATCATCATGGCATTGTGCATACCACCACAATCCATATTCATCTCGTATCATTCCAAAAGGTAAACTCTCAATGTATTCCTTTTTAAAATGGATGACTCCATCCCATCCATCCTTATCTACACCAATATATTCTTGATGTTTATCCAGATAGAAGATATCAAAGGGCCCATCCCAACAACCCAGCGCCTTATATAACTGTGTGGTACAGACATACCTTGGTGAGTCTGGAAAATTAATTCCAGACTCTGGATTGTTGAGAGGGGCGTGTTGGATATTTTCATCCACCACATATGATAGTATCATGAAGCACTTCGCTCAAGAACAACGAAATCACCAAAGAACTTATCAAAGACTGAGATAAGGTTCTCGTAGTCTCCAGACTTCATTTCTTCGATAATTTCGTTTGCGTCCATACCTAATTGTCTTGCAAATCGTGATGCTTGACCTAGTAGAAAGAAAGCATTACCTTGAGGCCCATCCAAATCGATAACTAATTCTCGTTCAGTGAGCGGATCTTTGGTGCGAATCATTCTTTTGTCCTCTATTGATTATTAATACTAGGGTATAATAACACACAAGGGGATAAATGTCAAGCATTTTTGATAGATTTTATTATGTTTGTGAACTCATCCAAATGATAAAGAACGGTAGACCAAGGGGAATGGCTAGATAAAGGAACAACTGAACCCAATCTGATATTGCATCACAGAACTTGCAACTACGCTCATAAATATACGCCACGGCGGCACTCATAACTCTTTACTCCTAATTGTTGGAAAATTGATTGAAGACGGATTCTTCAATCACTGAATATTTATAAAACTTTTATGATTTTTTTGCATGACATTTGGGAATAATATATATGATGTTCATATATGGTTATAACGCCATTGGAGCAATCATAAACACTAATCCTAAAATTGCAATAACAAAGATTACGGCTGGAAATAAATCAAAAGCATCAGCAGATTTATCTGGTCTCTTATTTCGATTTTCTTGTTCAGCTAAAATTTCTATTACTTTGTATATCATGTATTCGTTCCCAATCTGTATAATGGTTTAAATCCTGTTGGTTCTGGAATAGGTTGACCAGGCTTCACCACTTCAGCTTTTGAACATCCCATTTCTATAAGATTAAGCTTTTCACCATTATATGTTTTACTGTAATCTATTACGCCTGGAATTAAATTGTCTTTGTTTTGGTAATAGAACTGTTCACACTGATTGTAAGTCTGAAACGGTAAATTTCTACTAACCACTTTCTCTAAAGAACCATCTGGATACTCTAGAAACGCATATAATAATATTACCCACTGCATTGTACTGTCTTTCTATTATGAATAAATAAGAATCACCAACGTGTTCCATCAGAATATTTATCTCGTTTAAAATTTGTCATCTCATCCTTGAGCTTTCTCTCCTTGTGGTATGCCCACATTTGGACATGCCACTGAAATACTTTTGGGTAATTTTCTGGATTTGGAACATTTGGATAATCTGAAAAGAAATCATCCATTATTTCTTCTGTAGTCATATCTTCAATTCGATACCCTTGGGGCAATCTATTGTCTGGGACTATTTTTTTCATCAAAAACTCTTGTCGATTTATTCATCTTAATTTTTTCCCATATTTTTTTATGAATTTTTTGTTTCTTTTGATACTGGGGATATTCTACTGGTGAATAAGACCTAACATAAACCCATTTTCGTCCTTCTTTTACTACTACTAGTCTAAATCCAGACCCGATTCTTGGCAATTCGTCCCATAGGTGTACTTGATAGGTTACTTCCTTCAATGAATCCTCTCGTTTTCGGGTCTGTAGACCATGTGCTCTACAAGATTGCGACTATCATACATGTGTTTCATGATTTTTTCAAAATCTTGAGTTGATAAACATGATTTATATAGGGAAGTAGCAATACATTGTAAAATGGCTGCTACTTCCATAGGACTTTTACCTTGACCTTCAATAAAGAGATTGCACATAGAAAGATACATATCATACATTTCTTTTAATGTTGGTTCGCCATCTTCTAAATCTTCTGGGTCAAACATATTTTTCTCCTATTAAATACTATCAAGAAGTTTTTTCAGTTTCTTCTTGGACTTCCCTCTTACCTTTGACTTTGCAATAGCCATTTTGTTTGAGGTATCATCACCTACAATTACAAGAGCAATCATGCCCATTGTAGCATGTGGTGTACACTGATATAAGTAAATTCCAGGCGTATCAAAAGTAATTTCAACTTCTTTGTTATTTTTACTCTTCTTAGGAAGCTCATATCCGTTTGGCCCTACTTTAAATTCTACATTGTGTCCTTTACTAGTAGGTAACCAAGTAATGGTATCTCCAACATCAATACGAGTGATGTCTTCACTGTATACCATTTTTGCACCATCATCACGTTTATTTAACATTTCGATGGTTTTGTCTTCTGCAAATACTGTTGTAGAAAACATAGTCAGTAAAATCGTAGTCGATAAAAGTTTTTTCATAACTTTTGCCTTTCTTATTTTAAAGTTTTGAAAGTGGGCCCGTTTAGTATCATGTACATGGTGGAGCCCATACGCTAGTTTCAGTTAGGCAGAGCGAAGGGCCGCATAACCAGCTGCTACTACTTCCCTAGTCGGAGCACCTAGACGATACTTCTTATAGGACTGACCATCAAAAGATGATGTACGGTTGTTCAGATAAATCGAATAACCTTCAGAACGTAGTTTACTAATAACGGCACGAACATTCTTTACACCATATCGGTATGAAATTTGTTTTGCAGTTAGTTCAGCACCACCCATCAGTGCATTTGCAACCTTAGTTGCTTGGGTTTCAGTTTGAGTAGTCATATATTCTCCTTTGTAACATGACAAATTAATCACCTTCATTGATGATATAATGATCGTAACAGACTATAGACTAAATGTCAAGCATGTTATGAAATTAAGTGAGACCGTTCTGTTGCCACGTGGATCTCATACGCCGTTAGATTATGCTGCTAGAGCAAAATCCACAGGAGCAAAGTTATCGTTTGCATTTAGTTTTTTTCTTACGTTTATGGTAGCTTGCACACCAGTTCTCCACTTTCCTACCTTACCTGTCGATCCTAACTCTCCCCCCATAAAAACACTATTCACAACAATCACAATCTTTACAGTTACAAGATTTATTGTTTATGGTTCTACTAATCCAAAGAACAGCTGCATATACGATAAGACCATATATTGTGGCAAAACCAAGTTCTGGAAGATAATTATAGATATGTTCTACAAACTCTAAAGTTGCTTGAACATCTCCTTCTGGGCCGTTACCCCCAATATTAATTTCTTTTGTACCAGAAAAATTGTCTCCTATAGTCTGAGACATTTCTATGATGTCGCCGTGTTCTTCGTTGTGTTCCATTATAGTGTCCTTATGGTGGAGGAGTTGGGAATTGCACCCAAGTCCAGTTTAAGTTCAGATTGCTTCACCGAACACTCATATTTAGTTTAACTCCTTTTTCGCTAAAAGTCAACCATTTTATTGGCAAGTATCTTGCCCACATTGGAACAATCCTATGAGTCCTATCGTTCCAAATCTCGTAATTCTTCCATCTCCACCCAACTTTGACTCCACACAATCCAACACATGATGGATATGTTACTGGGGGATAGAAGCTTCTAATTCTTTTTGACACTCTATAATTCTTTCGTTCAAAACTCTTATTGCAGAATCAAGATAGAAGCATTCTACTTCTATATGTTGGTTTTGTAGTTTATTTGTTAATATCCCAACTTCTTCTTGAAGTGCTTTTACATGATTTAATAATTTACTTCTACTCATTTACTTAAACTCCCTACCAAATATCCCCCTATGAAGAAAAAACAACCTATTATGAAACATTCCATCATCATAACTTTATTGCCAATAGAGTAAATGTTGCTATATGCAATATTATGATTATAAACAATTGTATTCCCAAAATAGTGTGATACCAAATCCATCGTGTTTTATATGCGTTATCGATGTTTATATCATCTGGGTCAGCATCTTTATCTTTCATTGGAGCTCGTTGCCATGCATCCTTCTGCTTATACCATTTTGCGTAATTTTTCCAACTCATTGTTATCCTTATTCGTAAATTTTATTGTGTGTATTATTTACACGAACAAAACTAGTGCATTTTGATAGAGACTTTAATTTATTTGCACCAACATAGGTACAAGCAGACCTAATCCCGCTCATGACATCTATCAAAGTACTCTCAACAGGCCCTTTATATTCTACCTCTACAGTTTTTCCTTCAACACCACGATATTCTCTATGAGGAACATGATGTCTATCCATTGCAGAGTCTGATGCCATTCCATAGAATTTCATCTTACCATTTACTATTTGACCATCACACTGGTCATGACCAGATAACATACCACCAATCATTACGAAATCTGCACCACCAGCAAAAGCTTTTACAATATCTCCAGAAGAATTACATCCACCATCTGCAATAATATGACCACCCAACCCATGAGCTGCATCAGCACATTCTATAACAGCACTCAATTGTGGATAACCAATTCCAGTTTTAATTCTTGTTGTACATACAGACCCAGGCCCAACACCTACTTTTACAATATCAGCACCAGCAAGGATTAATTCAGAAGTCATATCAGCAGTTACAACATTACCAGCAATAATTGTTGCATTTGGACATCTATCTCTTAATCTCTTTAAACCATCTACAAAACTGATTGTATAACCATTCGCAACATCAAGTCCAAGAAACTCTGGTTCAATAATATCATCTAATTGTACTAAATTGTCAATATCAAAATCTGATATACCACCCATAGCACAAAGTCGATTTCTTTTTAAAGTAATATTGTCCCATAAATCGATGTCTGAGTTATTATGTTTTGCAATACATGTTATCATTCCAAATTCGGACAATGCATCGTGCATAGCAAAAGTTCCAACCGTATCCATATTACTGGCCATGATTGGAACTCCTGTCCATTCTTTTTTACTGTGATAAAAAGTATATGTTCTATCCATGTCTACATCGAAACGAGATGTAAGAGTTGACCTTTTAGGTCTGATAAGAACATCATTGTAATCTAATTTTGTATCGTCATAAATTAACATAATTTATCTTCTCTCATTTGCCTTTTCTATCATGTGCTTTGCATGTTCACGTTGTTCCAGTTGTGGTTTAAACCATTTTATCACTTCTGGTGCATTGTTACATGCGTTTATAAATATCATTATGGCGACATAAGAATCACCTTGAAATAACAGTCTTTCATCTTTTATGACTGTTGAAGATCTTCCATTATTCTCAAGTTGTGCTGTTTTGTATATGTATTTCGACATCCTTCTCTACATCCCTTGTCATACACACGACATCAGAATTTGTCTCTATAACAACTCTTGCACCACAAGAGAGAATTGGTTTTTCTCCACCATCATATCTTACTTTCGAAGGCCCATGAACTTCGACTTCATGGCAATATGTATTAGTCTTTCCACGTTTTACTGTAATACAAGGGTCATCCTTGCCGTGTTTCTTATTTGCACGAATAACATGTTGATTGACATGTATATAGGTTTTCATGCTTTAATGTCCAATAGTTGTCCTTGTTCTATTTCACGAAGTTTTCTACTACCATCACGATTATATTCTACAACCGCTAATTGACGCAGATAATGTTGCAACTCCTCAACTCTTTCTTGCCACGACTTGAATTGTCGTTTCAATTGATTTTGTTTCTCCATTTGATGAACCATTTGTTGTTCTTTAACTTGCAACGCTTTACTTCGTTGTTGGTCTATGTAATGCAACATCATAGGATTAGGCATTATGTGATTATTAACGTCCATTTTCTTCCTCTCTAAATTGGCCTGCCCTACAGGAGTCGAACCTGTAACCTACAGCTTAGAAGGCTGTTGCTCTATCCAGTTGAGCTAAGGGCAGTTTTCACCTTTGCGATATCATCTTTTTCGTTTTCTTCCCGATATCGTCTTAGCATATAATCGTAATAACCTTCCCTCGACTCGTTTTTGTGAACATCTGGGTATCCATTTACTGTAGATATATCAGCTGTTTCACATTCTCCACAACAATCTGGTGTACCACATTTGTCATGTACTTTTAACTTCGGAACAACTGTAGGGTTACTTGATAACCATCCACTCATTTCTTTACCAGATACATCATCACAAGGATCATTATTTGTGTCATCCTTATCCATGACGGCATCCTTTCTTTTTAGTTTATTTGTATTGGAGTTTCACCACTCAGAATAAAAACTTTCTTCAACAAAGAAGTCATCTCTTCTTCTGTCAAATATCCTCTAACTGAATCATCTTCATGTGTAACTCCAGGCAATGATGCCATGTCAAACTTTGAAGACTCTTCATCATATACAAAAACACCAATTTCAAATAATCCTTTTTGACCGCCGTATCCATCATTTATAACAGAACACTGATAACCATATTCACCAAACTGTAGTACTATTTGTTGACCAATCCACAATCCCTTGTAAGTTGGTTTCGAATAATAATTAACTGTACCAAATTCAATAGAGAATGGTTCTGTATCTTCCATCTTCGCAAGTTTTGGCATTTTTTAACTCCATCATCTATTTAGATGTTTAAAAATTCTCAATTCTGGTCGGGATAGCTGGATTCGAACCAACGACCCTCTGCTCCCAAAGCAGATGCGCTACCAGACTGCGCTATATCCCGAAATTTAAGGTTGTGGGTAGGATTGGGGTTTACCTACATGTACTCACACAGAACGATTACCATTCTATACTCGCTTTCCAACTACACTGCATCCGCTAAGACAAGGCGCTAACCTTCTTCGTGTATGCCTTAGAGTCATCGTTTAACTCTTCTTCAGCCACCACATCTAGAAGCCGTCACTTCTAGATTTTTAACTGTTTGGGAAAACCCATTTAACTATCGTAAATGGATCATCACTCTTAAATATCGAACATGCAAAACCAGACTTTAGAGCAGACTTTATAGCTGCATCCAATGTTGTATGGCCAACACTATGAGTATAACCATGTTTTGCATTAAAAACTTCGAACATTTTTCTCCTTCTAAGTAGGGCAAGGATATTCAAAATCCTCTTCCTCATCGATTGGTTTGAAACCAACCATATCAACTTTATATTTTGTAGTACCTAACAACATCTGGTCACCCATCGATGTCGAGCGTACACCTAAACCATTTTCCAATTCCGTCATAACTGTGACACTTTCATTGTAGTCACCATTCTCAATCAAGTCTCCACGGATTTTTAAGAATTTTTCTTTAATTGACCACGAACCCATCACATTATTAGTCCAGCGATATGCATATTCCAATTTTTGTTCAGTTGACATATCTTCATTAACGTCTACTAAAGCAACTGTTCGTGGACTATCTTCAAATGCCGTGTGAATAACTGCTACTTGTGTCATTATGCGGCCACCTTTACATGAGGGTTTTGCATTGTTTGGACATAGGGTTTGTTCCATTTTCCAATATTGATATCAACATAGTATGCAATGTCAAAGTAATCAATCATCGCATCAGTATTGTTGTACCAATTTGCACCTTTCATTGCTTTTACTAGGTCATTCAAAAAGTTTTTGATAGTCCCAGAATACCAATTGTCAATATGATAGGTGTTGACTTGGATATAACCATCACCATGAGTGAAATGATCAGTAAAATCTAAAACACCCTCTTTGACGTTAACAACCAAAGATGAATGATTGTCGATTCCGATAGAACCTTTCATACCGTAAGTTTTTAAGACGTTTTTGATAGCAGGAGCTAACTCCTTCTTCTCTTTTTGTCCAATATATGCCATAATTTAGAACCTCACTTCATTAACTTATATGATCACTATAACAAAAAAAGTGCCTGATGTCAAGCACTTTTTTCAATTATTATTCAAAATCTTCTAATTCAACTGTTTCAATGGACATCAATTCATCAGCAGTGAGACCAGCTTTCTCATAAGCTGCAATCGCATTTGCAACTGATTCTGCCTCAGTATTAGCAGAAGAACCAGCAAACGTAGAACTCACTAAAAATTTATCACCACTAGCTGTAGTTGATAAATGATTCATTGAAGTTGAGAAAAATGTTGTCATTTGATTTCTTTCTTTTTTGTTACCTACACTATTATAATATACAAGTATTATACTAATGTCAAGCATTTTCTGAAAACTTTTTTAAAAAGTTTAACTTTGGTTTTGAATTTGAAGCAACATGAGAGAGGTCTCAAGTGCCTCTTCATAGGACATGCCCTTACTTTGCATAAGGTAGTCTACGATTTCGGCGTCTTCACGATCCATTCCTTTCGCTTCCATAAGATAGTTAATTGAGTTCATAAGTTTTTTCCTTTAAGTCTTTAGTGTATGATGATCATAACAGACTATTGACTAAATGTCAAGCTTTATTTTGACTTTTTTGAAACTTTTTGGAAGTGTGGGTGGGAATCGAACCCACTTAAACGGATTTGCAATCCGCCACATAACCGATCTGTCACCACACTCTAGAAGTTTTATGCGGCTTCTAACATAGAATATGGTACGGTAACCTTTGAGATACCTCGGCCTTGCCAGTTCATTTCGACTACTGCCTTTTTGGGGTTCATCTTAATGATAGTTGCTGGGGTTGATTTCGTTTTCTGAACAACCATTACTTCTTGACCAACAGAAAATGTTGCAGTTGCAGAAATCGATTTGATTTGAGTTGCAATATGGATGATTTCACTCAATTCTGATTGAGTCATGGTCAACATTGCGTTCTTAATTGTCGATACGTTCATAATATAGTCCTTTTCTCATTGATTAGGTATACATGATCGCATACATTGATTATAAAGTCAAGCCTTTTTTATATAGCAGCTCCAATAAACTCTTCATGTGCATCTGGGGGTTCTTGGGTTAGGTCTGCATCTTTAACAAAGATGCCATCTATCATCCTACCCTTTCGGTCTTTGATATCATCATATGCAGTTGCAAGACATTCTTCAAAACTTATTTTACGTCTTGCCATGATGTTTATCATCACAACCAACATGTCACCGATATCGTCACGAATATCTTTACCTTTACAAACACTGTTTGATAGTTCTGAGAACTCTTCTAGAAGTTTGAGTACTTGGTCTTTGTCAGTACTACCATCTATCAGATTTCTATCATGATGCCATTTTTCAACTAATGCAATTAAATTACTCAGTACTCTAGGGTCATTTGTGGTCATACTTTAATCCCCGCTTTCGATTTGGTTGGTGGATAATTTAGTTTTGGGGCAGGCCTTTTTGGTTCGTCTGTGATATACCCTTCTTTTTTCATCTGTTCTATAGTATCTAGTACTACTTTTTCTGGCAAACAGTTTACTGATTGAATTGGTTTTAGTGCAGGCCCATATATTTGCATTAATTTCATCATATATTTTTGAATTTCTTGTCGATTGGTTGCAGAGGCAACACAAGCCTCTCTTGTTTCGAATTTTGGGTCAGTAAATACATAGAACTCTGACATAGGTTGTCCCATGTTTATAAAAAATACTACTAACAAAAATTTCATGACCTATCCTTTCATTTGGGGTCTCAGTTTACGTCTTAATTCGTCCATATCAGAAGATTGTCTAAATTCTTCATCTCCATCCCAATTTAATTCTGTCAGTTGTTTTTGTTTTGTAACAAAATCTCTAACATATAATTCTGGATTACTTTCTTTAACTTTTTTGATTCTTTCTTTTATTGAAGAAACTCTTGATTCTAAATCTATACTCATGGCATATTCCACGGATTTTTAGTCAAAAGTTCGTGGGGTTTGAAATTTGTTTTTGAATTAGAATTATCATACACTACTTTTGCAGTCCTGTCAAGCCCATTCTGCCTATCATAAGTTTCTTGTTTATCTTGCTTAAGTAAAGCATCTAGTTTTTTATCTATTTGCTCCAATCGATATTCAATATTGTTCAATCTTTCTTTTATAATATCTATATGCATATTTTTCACCTCTAATCTATTTATAAGACATATTGTATTCCTATTGATACACTAATACTTTCCCATTATTGATATCTGCCTTAGAAACTAAAACTGGCGTACAGTATGCAGTAGCTCTTTTATCTATTGGAACAGAAGAATAATATTTGTAATTTCCATATCTTTTCACTGTCTGTGATGCGAAATAATTACAGCGAGTTATATCGAAAAAATGCATATCTTCCGAAATAGAGATATCACCCAACATAACGGTAAGAAGAAAAATGTGTAACATCGACTACTAAACAAATCCTCTAGTTTGTAGATAAAGATAGATTATAAAACCTATAAATCCTACTATCGATATCGTAGCAAGACCTATCGCAGCCCATTCGATAACTTTTCGTCTATATTCCTCTTGGGCATATATTGCGGCTTGCCGTTTTTTCCTTATATCTCCTTCTGTGCGTAATAATTCTTCCCATGCAGCTGGCCCTCTTGTAAAAGAAATTATATTCTTTAATTCGGCCCTCATATCCTCTGCCTTTTTCTTGGCCATAAAGGCAGCCATTGCTTCTTCTTCTACAGAACCAGCATTAAATATTTTCTTAAATAAGGGGGGGTTTTTGCTGTATTCGTCTGCTTTTTTAATATCGGAAACTGCACCCATCCATCTGGACAAGTCTCCTGCCATACCTTCAAGGTCACGGCCTGCCGTAAAGCCAGCTTTAATTGCATTGAAGGCGCCTGTTGCAACCGCCACCGCCGAAACTGGATCTATCATATTTCTCTCCTAATTAATTACTACTCAGTTATTTAACATGAAAGAAATAAATTTTGCTATAGTCCCACTCTCAATTGTTTCATAAACTATTTATAAATTAAGATGTTTATCTTAGGTTTATAAATAGTGGTAAACCTAAAGGAATTAACCATGCCAGATACCAATCTTGCTACATCAAAAGCATTGTTACTAAACACGATTGATGGTTTAATCTCATCATCGACAGCTGCAGATTTAAGAAAATATGGCCAAATTGCAAAATTAATTGGTGCAGATAACGACTCATCACTGGAAACTAAGATAAACTCAAGAGTAAATAGTCTTGCAGCTTCTGCTACTACTGATGATTTGGTTTCTCTTGGTGAATCTCTTGGATTTGTATCTGATACTCCTTCTCAATCAGTAGATTTATCAACAATTACACAAAATATTACTCCAGACCAAGACAACACCAGAAATCTTGGTTCTACTACTAAGAAATTTAATTATGCGTACCTCAATAATATTAGTATTGTAAATGGAACTATTACCTCAACACCTACTAATGGCGACCATATTGTAAATAAATCATATGTAGACTCAATTACTCTTGAAAGTTTGACAAATGTTACAATTACTACTCCATCCAATGGTCAAGTATTAAAGTATGATGGTTCTGGATGGACAAATCAGACAGATGCTGGTGGAACATCAATAAATTCTATTGGAGATATTGCTGATGTATCCACATCTGGTGTTACATCTGGTCAAGTATTAAAATACAATGGCGCTTCATGGGCCCCAGCTGCTGATAGTGGTGGAAGTGGGACAGTAAATGCACTCAACGATATCAACAATGTCTCTGTCGCAAGTGCGACAAATGGTCAATATTTAAAATATGACGGTACTAATTGGATAGCTGCAAGTATTACTGCCAGTGGTACTGTAAATTCAATAAATGGATTTCAAGGTCATATAAATTTAACTACAGACGATATAGAAGAGGGAGTAATAAATAAATTTGGTAAAGCAACTATTAGTGATTCTGCTCCCACAGGAATTGGAGAAGGCACGCTTTGGTATGATAGTGCAAATTCCAAACTTTTAATTTTTTATGATTCTTCTTGGGTAGAGGTGTAAAATGGCAGATAATTTATTAAATACTTCTATAGCTGCACTCAAAACGAGGGTATTAAATGAAATAACATCTGCAAATGCGCTTGATGTTTTAAAACTTGCACAAGCATCTAAGGGGTCTTTGTTACACAACGATACTCAAATAGAAACTGCAATTAATACAAGAATTAACTCACTCGCTGCCTCAGCAAATGCTGGAGACTTAAAAATTCTAGGCCTTGCACTTAAACAAATGCTGGATTCACCTACATCTGGCGGTGGTAGTGGTGCGACAACATTAGACGGCCTTACTGATGTTAGTACCAGTGGTGTCGCAAATGACAAAATATTAAAATATAATAGTTCTACCTCTCAATGGGAAGTTGCAGACGAAAGTGGCGGCGGTGGTGGGGGAGCATCTGTATCCATATCAGATACTGTACCTAGTTCACCTTCTGCTGGAGATTTGTGGTTTGATAGTACTGATGCATCGATGAAAGTTTATTATAGTGATGGAAGTTCCAATCAATGGGTAACTACAAGTGGAGAAACTGGCCCCACAGGTGAAACTGGTGCTGCTGGTCAAGATGGTTCTGCTGGTACAGATGGTGGTAAAGCAGAAGTACTTACTGATATGGCTGCTTTAATCGCAAAAACTGGTATGACTTCTGGAGATATGGCATTAGTAAATGCAAATAATAATCTATACATATACAACGGCAGTGGTTGGTATAAAATCGCAACTGTAAATAATCAAAGCCCAACTGCAATCACTGGTGTTGATGGTACATATGCACTTGCTATAGATGGTTCGCCAACAGTTATAACTGCTGTGTCTACAGATCCAGAAGGATTTCCTTTAACATGGTCTTATACAACATCTGGATTGGGTTCTATTGCTACAGTTGGACAAGGAACTGGTGAAGGTT
>CENZ01204158.1_pt1 | contig 15031 bp, 9 predicted proteins | sample 361341 | NCBI WGS metagenome assembly CENZ01 (sample SAMEA2619782, study PRJEB7988) | marine metagenome | biome: marine biome (ENVO:00000447); feature: deep chlorophyll maximum layer (ENVO:xxxxxxxx); material: "saline water (ENVO:00002010), including plankton (ENVO:xxxxxxxx)" | depth 50 m
GCTTTTACTTTAGCAATTTATTCAAATAAAAATAGTGCTTTATTTGACCAAGCATCAGAGAATATAGTTTCAAAATATGGTGATAGAACAGATAAGGTAGGTGTAATTTATGATGATTTTAACGCAAATATGGATGTTGTAAAGAATTTTAAGAAAAAATATAAGAATATACAAACATATCATGTTGCACCCCGTAGAACAACTTTACAAATGGATGATAAGAAGTTTATGGCAAAAAGAATGAACGGTTCAAAATATGTGCCCAAACATTATGAAAATATAGAGGAAATTCCCAAGAATATAAATAAGAACCAATTATTTTATGTAAAAAAGAGAGGTTCTTCTGGTGCAAATGGAGTACAAATATGTAGATTAGGAGATATTCCAAAGGAAATAATAAATGAATGTGTTATTCAAGAAAATAACTTCAAACCAGATTTATTTAACGGAAAACGATATAAGATTAGAGTTTATGTAGTATTATTTGATGGAAAGGTATACATAAATAAAAAATGTTGGGGAAGTGTTGCCACAACTGATTATACGGAAGATATAAATGGATTATCACAAGATGAATTGAAAAAAATGAATATTATTCACCAAAGTCCTGGACGTGTATGGATAAATGGAAATCAATTAACTCAATATGATAAAATATTTAAGAATTTAACAAATTCAATTGTAGATTTTAAGAATATTTACGAAGATGAAGTATCAAAAATTGGAAGTGAAGAATTTACCATATTAGGGTTTGATTATGTTATTGGTGCTGATAAATCAGTATCAATTATTGAAATAAATCATAGATCTAATTATTCACATCCTGAAAAAATTACAAGAGAAGTTGATGTACCTGTTTTAGAAGATGTATTAAAATTATTAGTTCAGCGAAATGAGAATGATACAGATTTTACATTAGTACCAGATGATTTTATTTTAGATGAAAAAGAAAAGAAGAAAATGGCTGAAGTTAAGGTACAAGAAATAAAGGAACGTTTAACAAAACATAAGTTAATTATGATGGAAGGTAAAGAATATTATTATGTTGAAACAAAGAAAAAGTCTGGTTTGGTATATGATACAACAGAATTTAAAAAATATTTAGAGGATGAAAATGTAGAATTACCAACAGAACTAGGAAGTTTATCTGAAAAAGCAGGAAAGCATGTATACACACCAAAAAATTAATTTCGTTTTTTTATATTATTAAAATTAATATTATAAATAAATGACACGCCAAAAAAGTTATTCCGATTTGTTAAAGTCAATTCCTGTTCCAGAAAAAACACCAGAATTTAATATTGGTGGAAAGTTAATCATATGTTTAATTGAATATCGAATAATGGAAGAAATAGAATATGTAATTAATGCTGCTTTACGTGTATATAATCCTCAAGAGATTGGTTTAGCAATTGTACATGGTACGCATAATGAATCATATGTAAATGAAAAATTTGGAAACTGGAAAAATATTAAATTAATTAATACAAAACATCAAAATTTAGATAGAGGTGGATATTCTGCACTATTGAAGCAACCACAATTTTATGAAAATTTTACTAATTGGTCACACATGTTAGTATATCAAACAGATGCTTTATTAGTAAGAAGAATTGATGATGTATATTTTGATTTTGATTATATTGGTGCACCATGGACTACAAAAAATCAATGGACAAAATATAATGCAGGTAACGGAGGATTTTCATTAAGAAATGTCAAATCATGTGTCAAGGCATGTGAGCCACAAAGGGGAAAAGCACATGGACAAATACATAGAGGTAATGAAGATGGATATTTTTGTGACCAAGATATATTTAAATATCCTCCAATTAATAGTGATTTACATAAGAATTTTGCGATGGAAAAGGTTAAATATAAAAATCCAATAGGAGTTCATCAAATATACCATAACTGGAATTTAACTAATCAGGAATACGATGAGTTTATAGGTTATTGTAAAAGTTCATTATGTGAAAAGAAAATTTATCACAATAATACTGTAATAAAGGAATATATTCAATCAAAATTTAAGGCAAATAGTCCTAGAAAGGGAGATGATAGTCACAAAACTGGTTTAGTAGCTGGTAAATTAGAACTTTCAAATCCAAATATTAAAATTAAAACAGAAGATGTTCCTCATAAATTAAATACTAAACAAGAAATTGGTCCATTTACGCTTGTTTATGATAATGAAAAGAGAAATAGATGGCATATAAATTCAAGTGTAAACTACGAAATATTGTTGTGTTATAAAGATGATCCAAATACTGTAGCAAAAACATATACTATAGATAAAGCACATGAAGCTTGTATTCATAAAAAGGCACCAGGTGTAAAATTTATGTCAAGAGATAATTATATATATTTAATATTTTATCCTGGTTTTCCAAATGGTGGTGAAGCATGGGCTGATATCCATGCTCCATCAGGAAGACACTTTCAACATTGTACACATTTACCTAGAAATGGAGCAATAATTTTAAAGTGTCGTAATGATAATATATTTAATATTCCAACAAGTCCTAGTTCTGCCGTATCAAAAGAAGTAAGGGTTGAAGAACAAGTAAAAATTAAAGTAGAAGACCGTTTTAGACACATTAATCACAAAATTTTAGTTTTTGATTTATATTGTGGTGTTGGATATTATAATCAATTATTTTCATTTGAAATAGCAGTATATTTAGCTTCTATATCTAAAAGATATTTGATTATAAATATTAGACATCCATTAGTTGCATGTGGTAAACCAAATAAAGAATATGGAAATTTAATAGAATATGTCACAGATAAATTTAAAGAAGACTTGGTTGGGTTTGAATGTAAAACATATAATGATTGTTATGCATTAGAAAATGAAATAAATATTCCTGCAAAAATATCTAATTGTGCGATAGTAGATAATGAACTGGATACAAAAGAAAATGCTGCAGATATAAAAGAGTTCTGTCATTGGAGACAAAAAGTATCAAGTGATGTATTTAAACCATTATATAGCGATACAAAGGTTATATCTTTTAATAAAAGTAATGCATCACGTGTATTATATAATTTTTATACTACTCAGGATAATTATACTATTATGAACCGAATATGTAAAAATTTATCAGAATATAATCCATTAATAACTGATACATTTAATGATGTATGGAAGAGAGTACAAGACAAAGAATTTATATCAGTACATCTAAGATTTGGAGATTGGCATAAAGGATTGCCTGCTATTACACAATTAAACGAAACTATACAAAATAATCTTACTGGTTGGTTAAATGAAAATAATGGTGGTGAATTACCATTATTTATTATGACAGATAGAAAGGACAATCCATTTTTTAATGAATTAAAAAAGAAATGGAAAATATATTTTACAGATGAGTTTATGAATGAAGATGATAAAAATAAACTTAAAACAAAATATAAAAATACAACAGTTGCTGAATTTTTAGTACAGAAACAACTTTGCGAAATGGGACAATTATTTATTGGTTCCCAAGGTAGTACAGTAAGTGTTCATGCTCAATATATGAATCATTTAAATAATAAGCCTCATGAATATTATAGTTTTGTAAAATCAACTGCATTTAATTCGAATACTTTAACTATGAACTTAGTTAATCCTGATAAAAAATGGGGATGGAACCGACAAAATTATATGGGAGGTCATCCTGTATCTTGGACTTTATATTTCGAAGATAATGTATTGAATTAATAATTAATAATAAAATAATATAAAAAATTGATTGATATTTTATTATATGGATTGTAACCAACCTGAAACATTCATGGTGGATAACTCCAACTTTCATTCTCTTCCAGATAAATGGTGCTTATGGGCCCATTTACCGCATGACACAGACTGGTCTATAAACAGTTATAAAAAGATACATACGTTTCAAACGGTAGAGGATGGTATTACTCTTTGCTCTATAATTCCTGATAAAATGGTGAAAAATTGTATGTTGTTTTTGATGAAAGATGGAATTCTCCCAACATGGGAAGATGATAAAAATAGGAATGGTGGTTGCTTTTCATATAAAGTACCTAATAAATGTGTTTATGATAACTGGATAAAAATGTTTTATTTAGTTATTGGTAATACACTATCATCAAATAAAGATTTTCTTAAAAAAATAAATGGAATTACAATTTCACCAAAAAAAAGCTTTTGTATATTAAAAGTTTGGATATCGGATTGCACTATGCAAAGTTCATCATTACTTAATACTTCAGAATTAAAAGGATTAGCAACTCAAGGTTGTTTGTTTAAGAAACATTTGCCTAGTTATTAAATATAATAAAATTATAAACAATTATCAGAATAAATAATAAATTAAACTTTTTTTTATTATCTATTAGTATGTACGTTAAAATAAAATCAATATGGGATTTTATATCTGCTACTATATTACTTAGTAATTATATTATAATATATGAAAGTTTTAATGGTAATATTGAATTACCATTAGGTGTTATATTAACGCTATCGCTTGAAAAATTGGGGAAAATTATAACTGGCAAATGGTATCCTCCAATATTTGCTAGACCAGCGGATGCTAGTGACTGTTCAATATTTAATGATGGCGGTCCTGTTGGAGGAAATCCAGGATTTCCCTCTGGGCATGTAGCTATGGCTGCATATTTTGCATATATAATGGTATTTAAATATTTCGAAAATAGTTATTTAAACTTATCAATTGCAACATTATTCCCTATTATTATTGGTATGTCACGCTATTATAAACGTTGTCATAATATTTATCAAATAATAGCAGGATGGTTTCTTGGTACATCAATTGCATATTTAATAAAAAATTATTTATACGATGATAAAAAGGAAAAAATTAATTAGATGGCAATGGTGCTAGACAAAGTTTAATCTCTCCTAGAGAAGCGACATTATATTTCACTACTAAGGGTAGATCATTTTCTAGATAAACTTCTATCTGACTACATAAATTAGTACATTTTATAAAATATCCTAGATTTTTTAATGAAAATTCACCTTGAATGATTTTAGAAGCATCTTGCTTTAGTAAAAATTCCATACTTCCATCTGATTCTGCTCTGTGAATTTCTGCTTGTGCAAATTGACCAGCACATTTGAAAATTAATTCATTTCCTACTGATTTAATCTCAAGCTTATCAGAAATACAAGATAAATCACGAATAATCTTTTGAAAATCGGTAGAAGGTAAATTAATAATTGATGAAAATTTTACATCAGGTACTTCTAATTCTTCATGATCGGGTTCAATTAGTCTTAGCTTTTGTGTTTTGCATTGTTTAATATCTCCATTTTCAAATTTCAATCCTAAATGAGATGTAATACCATCTTGATAATCACTATTTTCAATATATAATGTTAATGTATCATCATTATCAATAGAATTAATCAACTTAAATAAATGGAACATATTTACACCAATAATAATCTTTTCTTGCTTACATTCATAATATTCAAAATTACTTGCAGCTAAATAAAGATGTGCTAAAATAGTATGTGATTTATCCATATTAATTATGCGTATTCCATCTGGTTGAAACGAAATATTTGTTTCTAATAATATATCTTTTAATGCTGTCATTAATGTTCTAAAGGGAGAAATTTGAACAGTTTTAATTGTTAAAACGTTATTAATATACTGATCTGCGTCAAAATTGCTCATTTATAATTTATTTTACGCATATTTTTTAAATACTTATTAGAATTAATAATAATTATTTAATTGTAATTACATATCATATTGTGTTTTAAGTAATATTGAGAATGATAATTCATTACCATTCAAATCAACTGTTCTACCAAATTCGTCAACTAGTTGTATTTTCAATTTTTGTAAATCAACAGGACCAAAATATTTTCTTTCTGGACTGTCGTTTTGAGTATGTTTTGTTGAATTAATATTTCCTAATCTTGATAATATATTACTATTTTGAACATAACTATTTGTTCCATTTATAATTGTTTGATAAAAGTTATTTTGGAAATCATCTACTACTAGACTTGCATAATTTACCCTCTTTATTTGAGCATTATTTGTAAAAGTATGAGTAGTTCCATCTTCTACTATAAGTGTTTCTTCCGTATGTCCCATTATCCATCCCAATTTTTGTCGTAAATTAGGTAATGCATCATCATCTCCATTCCATGTTTTATTGAAATAAAGAGTTCTTGTATCACCTGAAGCTTGGTATGTTAATTTATTTCCAGATACATTAAATGTACCCGCCCCTCCCAATGTTGTTGATAATGTATCTATTGTATAATTACCATCGGGTATTGTTAAACGTTGAATAGCTCCACTATCGATTTGATAATGGAAAAAATTATTCTTTAATTTATCTGATATTTGTAAAAATCCACCAATTTCTTCTACAGTTTGTACTTGCATAGAAATTACATTTTTAATTAAGTTAGGAAATGAAATAGTAAAATCTGTTGAAATTGACTTTTGATCATCTCTAAATCTTGAATCAACATTTACTAAAACTTCTGTTATTCTTCTTTGAACTGGATTTAAATTACTTCGGTAATATGGTTCATCTGTATATCCTACATCACGAGGATTTTGTTTAGGCTTTTGAATTAAGAAGTTCTCTCCTTGTTCTATTACATGGTTTGTTAATAAGTTGGGAGTAGTATCTAATAATATATTCTTTGCTGTTAATAAAAAATTAAGGGTTCTTTCCTTTGTTTGAGAGTCAATTTTTTTATCTAATTCAATCTTATTTTGTAAATTCGCCATATTTCTATCAAGGTCATCGTTAGTATATACTTGAGATTTTAAGTCAAACAAGTCTTCCAGTTCATTTTTTTCATAATGGTCGATATTTAGGTCAAACATGTATATATAATGAAAATAAATAATTTTAAGTAATAGTTTAAATTATTTAGAAAAACTTTACTAAATAATTTAATGTCAGTTGAAAAAGAAGTCAACCTAACCGAAAAGAAGAATGCTTGTTTAGAGAAAATTACAGAAGTTTTTGATAATAATGCTGATAACGAATTTATTATTGAAAAAATTTATAACCATGTACTAGGACTGGATTTATTTATTATTAATTTAAAAAAACAAATTGAAGAAAGAGCAATTAGAAAGGAAGAATTAACAAAACAAAAGGAAATATTTACTAAAAACTTTTTATTTAATAACCAATTCTTTTATAATTCATCTAATAATAGATATTTTTATTATGATGGTATAAATTATTCTAATGAAACAGAAGATGATGTGCATTTTAAATGTGTAACGAGTATTACTAATCATAATAATTTAAATGATTGGAAACAAAAAACTAGAATATCTGTATTAAAGGAAATAAAAAATAAAACAATTTTTAAAACTATACCAGATACATGTACTATACAAAATATACATAGCAAACTAGTCCCTATCTTTTTTAAAACTAAGACTGAAACCAAATACTTTTTAACTATTATTGGCGATAATATATTAAAAAAAGGTTCTGACTTAAATTTTTTTATTAATCCTAAATGTAAAACATTTCTAAATGAATTGCAAGAACAAGTTAATATTTCATTTGGAAATTATAATATTATTGATAATTTTAAAACAAAATATAAAGATCATTCGTTTCTTAATATAAGATTAATTGATATTAATAATAATATCGAAAATAAAGATTTATGGTATTCATTTATTAAAGAATACACCTTAGATTTTGTATGTGTTTGTATTTATTACAGTAATAGATATACATCTTCAGAAGAGTTTTTATATAAAGAAACAAGACAATGTGTTAAAAAAAATGTGTTATTTTTAAAATCAAATGACCAAGACACCCTTGTTGATATGTTTATAAAAGATTATTTAATTGTTGACACATCAATTAAACGAGATATTGAATGGAAGAATATGCATTTTTTGTGGAAAAAATTTATTGAAAATTTAAATATACCAAATGTTGTCTATACAAATACATTAAAACAAAAATTAACACAAAAATTAGAAACTGATAACGATTGTTTTATTGGAATAACTAGTAAATATTTACCTAATATCGAAGAATTTTTATGTTTTTGGAATGAAAATATGAAATATGAAATTAAGGATAATTTTATTGGTGATTTTGAGATTAGCGAAGTTTTACTTTTATATAACGATTACCGAATTTCAAAAAATATTGGTTTTTCCGATATAGAAGAAGATTTTGTTATACAAATTATATACCATTTTATGGATAATATTGAGATCCAGTCAAATAAATTTATATTAAATGTCTATTCAAAACTATGGGATAAAGAAAATGATGTATATTTATCGATTGGTGAATATTTAACAAAAACTGAAACATCAGATGTATATGGAGCATATGAATACTATATTGAACAATCACAAGGAAAAAAATTTATTGTTAGTAAATGTTTCTTTGAAAAATGTTTTTCAAATTATTTTAATGATAATTAAATATAAATATATTATATAGTTTATAATGGATATTCAAGAACAACCAACATTTAATTTAAATTATATGATAACTGTATGCGAACAATATTTCGAAATATTACAAGCATATATTGATAATAGGAACAGTTATGATTTAAATACTGGGGAGATAATTCCATTAGAACACGTTATTCGTTACGTTAACGACATAGAATTTTATAAAACATTATTGGTATGTAAATTATCTGAAAAACCATATATTTATTTTAGGACTGAAGAGTTGTACAGCATTTTACAATATATAAAAGACACCATTACAGGACAAACATATACTGCTGGTACAATTGGTAGAGATCTATTCATGTATACATTAATGTCTAATAAAATAATTAGAGATAAAAAACAATCTATAGGTGTAAAAATTTCTTCCGAATTTCAGATGAAGTTAAATAGAGACGCACATGATGGTGAGAGCTATATGGTAGCAAGTGCTATTGAAGATGAATTATATACGAGATTTATGGATGGACACTCGATAATACCTTATGATAACAGGAATGATTATATTAATGGATTTTTATACCATTATTATGTTAGTTATACTAATAATTTCGATCGAGTTAATAATTTTTTATTTAGACAACTGCAACTAAATGATAAGAAAAGAAAAGAAATTTCAATTATAAAAGAACAAGTTACATCAAGTAAAAAAACAAAAAAAGGACCACAATTAATTAGACAAAGTAGTCATGGGAACCATGAATCATCAATGGAAGAAAGTAGTCATGGGATCCCAGAACCATCAATGGAAAAAAGTAGTAGTGGGTTCTCACCTCATTTTGACTATAATGATAGTGCAAGAGGCAACGACCTCTTCATGGGAGAAGGGTCTAGTATAAATAGTGAAAATGAAAGTATTTCTGAAAGTATTAATTCTGGAACTATTGGTGACAGTGAAAAAGAATTGATTGAAGAAAGTATACGCAAACGTCCTCCTTCAAATGTAGTTATAGGAGGTAAAGCATTATCTCCACTTGATGAATTAAAACAAAATTATGAAATATATTACTCCCCCAATACACTTAATATAATTGATATTGGTGATGAAGAAAACGCTTTATTTCATTCTGTAATTTGTAATAATTATATGGATAATAATCAGGAAAATCCTGACACAGTAGAACATGCAAATCTAGTAAAAGGATTACGTAAACTAGTTGGAGATAAATTAAAAAAATTACATTCAGCTGACGATTTTCATACAGAACTAACTGAATTATTACCTTATTCCAAACACAAAATATTTTATGAATCTATAATAGGTTTCAATTCTGATGAAGAAGATGCGAGTGAAAAAACGGATTACGTAAAAATGAAACTAGGAAAATATATAGACAAAATAGATACATATTGGGGAGATCAATTAACAATACAGTTATTATGTGATATTCTTGATATAGATATTACTATAATTACAGGTATAAAAATTCCCATAGAAATACAATATAAATCTTCTTCAGATATAAAAGACAAAAGAATAACGCGTATTGTCTCTATTGACACACCAGGAGAAATAACACAATATAAATTAGTAGTGGATGATGAATATGATGGAATAATAAAATATTATAATGACCATATAAAAAATTATGTAAGAAAAGGAGGTGATAAAGTAGTAGGACAAGAATATATAAAAGAAATATATAATTTATCGGATAATAAAGATTATGATAATGATGATGCTGAATGGATACCTGTTAATATTATAAGTGTTAATGGTAATTATTATGAAATCACCATCGAAACCAATCCTCAAACAGGTATGTCAGTTCCAGGAGAATTATTAAGAAAATTTCAAACCGAAGATATCGGAGATGAAAGTCATTTAGAATCATTACTTCAAGACATTTTTGTAGTAGGCGAACAAGGTGTTTTTATTCTATGCAAAAATGGCCAGCCTGTATTAGACCAAGATATGGCATTAATTAGTCAAACTATTGCACATGAATTAGATGAAGCAGATACGGGTGAAATAGCACATGTATTTAATGTTCCTGGTAATGTTCCTGGAACTCCTCCTCAACACGACAGAGTGACTACGGAACCTGTCTCTGGGTTGAGAACTACTTTCTCGCCAGGTATGCAGAGTCATACTAGTGCTGAACCTAGTCTTGTATCATCTTTGACACAAAATACACATAAGGTGACAGCAAATGATATTATAATAAAAACAGGTCAAAAGGTAGCTTTAATGGGTGCGAATGAACTATTACGTTTAGGAAAATATACAATACCTGAGGAATCTACGATGGAAAATAGTGATGACAATAGTTCTTCTGATGGAGAGAAAGGTCCATCCAATGCGGAGGCTGCTGTATATGATAAATATTTTAAAATGGAGAACAAAACAAAAGATAAAATTCCACATATAGGTGTTGAAGCGTTAGTAGAAATTGAAGAAAAACTAGATAAATTAGTAAAAGCAAAAGAAGGTGTTGATAGTGATATAGGAATAGAACCTGTGGAAAAAATGACTGATGATACAATCCCTAAACCACAGTTTAATGAAGGTGAGATTGTTACAATAACTTATAAAAAAGGTCAACAATACAAAGTTGTTGATGTAAAATACATACCACTTTACCAAAAATGGAGTTATGGTGTTGTTACTAGTACGGGAGAGGAGACATATTTTGATGAAAACCGTTTAAGAATACCAGAAGCAATTAGTGATGTAGTGGCTACTACTGTTCCTACGCGTGAAAGTAGTAAACGTATAGATAAATTAAAAAAACAACAAAAACATATAGAAGAAGTTATTAAAAAAGCAGTAACAGTAAAAGTTTTTAAGGACAATATGTCTAAATCAGAAACATCAGTAAAAAAGAAGGAAACACGGTTTTCAGAAATGAAACGTAGTATACAAAATAACAGTTTATTAGAATTGCAACAAAAGATAACAACATCAAGTGATGGTAGTGTTGTGTCTTTCAGACAATATGCAAGAAAACAATACCAATCGATGCCTGGTATTTTAAGTGACAACGGTATAGAATATAGTATGGAAGATATAGAAACAATTAATAGACATGATAAATTAACTATGTTATTAGGTAATATTGTTAATTTTAATGTATCATCAATAACGGACGAAACAAAAAGGAAAGAAATTGAAAGTAAAATAGATAATATAATATATAGCTATATAGCAATAAATGGAAACGATGTTGATGAAAATGATAGAGTAGAATTAAAAGCACAACTAATAGACGAAATTGAGGAATGGACCTTAGAAAAGAAAGTCACACCTGATCTTAGGGCTATAGTTGCAGATGGAGTTGAACAACCTGACACGCAGTTTGCTCGTGTATGGGGAAATAAGTTAAAAAAACAGATTAGAGATATTAAAAATGACCAAGAAAATTTTACATGTTATCAATGTCAGCAAGGTTTTAATTGTTCTGGTGCAACGCGAGTAGAAATGGAACATAAATTACCTGCTACAATATTTAATCAGTATGTACCGTTTATAGATAATTTTAAAATCGAAATGAAATATTATAAACCTTATAGAGATTCTAATACACGTCGTCTTGAACCGAAAGATATTAAACATTCGTTATTAGAACCTATTCATGGAGAACTTTATTTGAGTTACATGTATAGATTTATTAATTGTGTTTTAATTCTGGATGATAATAAAAAAGAATGGTTTAAACATGTAGATTATTTATTAGATAAATGGATACGTGAATTTCAAATATATATGTTTACTGATATCATTAAAAATATGAAAAACCCTAAAACTAGAGCCGAATATAAAAAAAAATTATTATCTTGGACAATTTCAGATATAGGCCAGTTATCAAAAGATGCAAATATCAAAGATGATATAAGTACTATATTTACAGTAAATAGTGGTTTACAAATTAAACATCAAGTATTTAAACGTGTATTAAAATGCATGTTATTTGAATGTGGTTATTCACATCATTTTTGTAATATGGTAAAAATATCATGTAATTTCATGGAGCCAGGTGTAAGAGATGGTTATTTACAATTATGTTACGATCTGCATGATAAAATAAAGAACGGTAACGATGTAACTAGTCCAAATGGCATACCTAGCTATGCTTTACCTAGAAACGTTCCAGGTTCAAATTCAGATGGGAAAGGTGGTTTATTTAATTCAACATGGGCACGTGAACCAACTATAGAATTAGTAAGTAAGGATTACAAAAAGGACCGAAAGCTTGAAAAATGGGTAGGTTCAATTGGAAAACATGTTACTTTGAATCCTGAGTATTATGAGGGTGAAAAGACTTTTTTGCGTAAAGCTTATGTTGGTAGAATAGATGGAGATAAATATAAAGATTTAAGTGCCCATTTACGAAATACATTTGAATATATGCAATATACATTATTGCAACTTACTCAAGGACAAATAACAATCCAAAGTAGAAACAAACCCGATGATGCAACACATGGTTCTTTTACATCATTTCAAAGCAAGACAGGAAACCCAACTAAATATACTATACAAATAACACCAGAAATGATATATTATTATAATATTGCAAAAATATCAATAAAGCAAGAAGAAAAATTCCAACAAAATATATTAGAGTTTTTGGATGATACCAAATTAATAAACCATTTAAAATCACAATATAAAAAAAAGAAATCTGGCAAAGGAACAAAAAAAGTAACCCCAGGTAAAGGGGGTAGAAGAACAAGAAGAAAAAGATAATTATAATATAATTAATAATTTAATAATTATATTATGAATTTTGGTCGATGTATAGTAAATTATCCCAGTAATTAGTATATAAAATATCAAAATCGTATGTTTTTAATATAATATCTTCGTATTGTTCATTTAAAAATTCTTTTGTAATTTGTTCCCATGATTCAATAATAATAACAGGTAATCTCTCGAATAGGTGATCTTGAGTTGTTGAAATCATAATGGGTATTGTACCCATCATAAGTGCCTCCCATGCTCTATGTGTATCAATTCCTCTACCTGGGGGAGAGACACAAAATTTATATGTTTTTAGTTCCTTCATATAATTTTCAAAACTAGTACCTCCACTAAAGTCGAATTTATTTCTTAATAAATTTGTTAAACTATGCCTCATACCTTTATGTGGAGAATATAGTGGATTAGATGTAGTTTGAGCATAATTAATATATAATAGATTAGGTTTGGAGTTAATATCATATAAATCTTGCTCAGGTTTTAAACACAAATTATTATATATTCTAAGATGTTCTTCTTTTGATTCGCCAAAAAAACGGGTTGTTTTCCACTGCCATTTTGGTCCAAGAGGAAATCCCATAAGTTTATCATGAACAATAGCAGGGTTTTTAGTATACCATCTAACCAATTGAGATTTATTTAATAGTTTATCCACTTTATTTTTATAATTATCATCTTTACAAGGGAAATTTAAATATGGAACACAATGGTCATCATTTGATGCAGTAATTAAAATAAATCTATTAGTAAAATTCAATAATTGGTCAATAAAATTGGGTATATAATCAGTTCTGATAAAAATAATAGGAACTTTAAATTGTGCAAAAACTTCGTTAAATTCAGATTCATAACTATAATTAGCCTGTCTATTTTTATATAAATTATCAATAAATAGATTAGCTTTTTTTGTCCAATAGTCAACGCTAATAAATGGTTCGGAAGACATTAAGATAATATTTGATAAAAATTGAAAATATAAAACGTATTATAAATGTAACAGTTTATCAATTTGTGTTTGGTCTTCTAAAAGAAATGTCATCATAATTTCCTTTTCTTTATCTGTATTATGCCATCTATCAAAGTATTTTGTTGAGAAATCAATAACTTTTATTTCGGAATTATTAGATATAGGTTTAAACCAATGCATAGCAGAAGTGCTTTTTGGAATAAGAATAGTTTTGATAGTGTTTGATAATAGAAATGGTAATATACAAAATGTTCCAAAAGAAAAAACAAGATTTCGACATCTGGATAATGTCATAATATCATCAATTAAATTTGAACTTTTAAAGTTTATATTTTTTAATTTTCTATAATGAATATATTTTTTTAAATATGGCATAACAGGATTAGAATCATCTTCAGAAACGATACAAATTTTAGAATTTATATTTAAATTTATAATTTTGATATAATAATCAAGTGGTGGTTGCACGTACATACCATGTACAAGATTATTAAAAATATCACCACCTCTAATATGAATACATATATCATAGTAATCTTGTTCATCATTTCTCATATTTAAATTAATATATTTATTAAAAATATACTTAAATTCATCAAAAGACAGAGTAGTAAGACCACATGGATTGAAACGCCTAGTTAAATCTTCAATATTGGAACATCGACAACATTCACTTTCTTTTTTTTCTAAATTTTTTTTACTTTTTAGTTTAAAAAATGGATGGTCTGGTATATCAATTTCATATCCTTTTTTCGTAATAAATGCATAATGAATTAAATTAATTAAAGCGACTAAATGATTACCTGTTCGGTTATGCCATGCATGAAATTTATATTTGCACATTCGGTATATAGTAAAATATATACTTATTTTTTAAAATTATAATGT
>CENZ01175175.1_pt1 | contig 14992 bp, 10 predicted proteins | sample 361341 | NCBI WGS metagenome assembly CENZ01 (sample SAMEA2619782, study PRJEB7988) | marine metagenome | biome: marine biome (ENVO:00000447); feature: deep chlorophyll maximum layer (ENVO:xxxxxxxx); material: "saline water (ENVO:00002010), including plankton (ENVO:xxxxxxxx)" | depth 50 m
GCATCAAACTATCCGTTATATCCGTTCGACGTTGATTGTTTTTAAACACAAACTCCCATCCGACTCGAGTTTCACTTGGCTTAACCCCAACCCTTTACATCCTGAATCACTATAAACTAGAGTTCCGTTATATAGACTTTGAAGGGTCCGCCGAACCATGGACGAAAAAACCGTGCTAAAAGCACATCTCCAAAAACATTCCGACGTCAAGATTACGGTAGAGATTGAGCCAAAAACTTCACCGATCGATGAAACATTGTCAACTGAAGATCAAGAAACACTGGTCTCAGAAGCAATAGACAAGCCCTGGAAAGTTCTCTATGAGATTAGCCACAAGATCGTATATCCTAAATCTTAAGGGAAGACGGTCAAACGCCTAGCTATAACTAACGAAACATCGCCACAATCTGACTCGAGGCGCCTTTGTTTAGTGCTGGCGTACAGGCCCAAACCATTTCTCCACTACTTCCGCTCTCTCGAACATAGCCATCAGGCACGGATCCGGCCAACCCATAGACACATGTCTTCCCAAAGGCTTTATCAACTACCAGGGTATGGCCTGTGTCAACGCTTACCACCTCGAAACGCTCGGAGTTCATGATCCCAATCCCAAGGCCGACAAGGCCGAGAATAATACCAACCGCAATAACTAATGCCTCTTTCACAATGACTTCCTCATTTATTTGAACCCAAGTTAATCCTATTACTTTCTTTATGAACAAACTGGCTAACAACGCCTACTCTTAATTTATTCATACGTTAGCCAGATACGCTACGGATTTGGCTTGTCGCTAACCTTGTCCACAGAAATTTTGCAATTTGGCAGTTTCACCACAATTATTGTCCTCGCGATCCCGGTCTCGCGTCACGACGTCAGTGAGAATACATCGCCCGAGAAGTCCTCCTACGTAGTCAAATTGATTTGACCCATGCGAGCGAGATGCGACGCCCCCCGGAACCCGCTCCTTAAGCCGCTGAAGACTGATTTTCTATAGAGTGGTCCTTCTCGGCGGAGGCGTCAGAGCCCACTTCATTTGAATCGCTTAACCCTGATACGTTTTCAACAGGCAACTTGACTATCAGCGAAGTTCCCGCGATCCCTAATTCACAGGACGCCATGGGTATTATCAACTCACCTTCAGGGGTCTGGATCACGACATCCTTGGCAAGGAAGGTCAGCATCTGACCCTTATGAAACAAATTGAAGCCATTATATAAACGGGCAATCTGCTCGAGTTCTTGTGGATTTACAGGGGCTTCTGAAGCGCTCGCCTGTTTTTTATTTTTTTCTGTCATGTTTTATTCCTAGGCAAGACTCATTACACCCAATTGAGCGGGCGTAACCGTCGCCCCCACTGCGTTGATCAAATTTTGGGTCGTCATATCACACATTCGGGTAACCGGCATACACCCCATAAAAGTCTTGAAACTGCATGTGTTATGTCTAGTGGGTCCCATAATTATCTGACTCACCATTCCACCCAGAGGTCCTATCTGATCCCCATTGCTCATTACCGGCATACTCATTATATGATGCGCAGGGGTGAATGAAACGAGGCAGTTCATGGCTGCGGTAACTGGGATCACGGTGGATCCGAAACTGATGTCAGGGGCTGGGACCGGGATAAAAGGCAAAGGGGGCGCCGGCGCCCTACACACGTCAGGGAAAGCCATGTTTAAAGCCATTCCGTAACTATTCTGAAACATTCTTAGACTCCCATCACATCATTTATCCGATATGAATTCGCTCGCCATCTACGCGAACGTCTTTTTTTGCCAATACTGCTACATAAGTCGCCTCTGATACGTGTGATCCGGAAACTTTCTGCGCGAACGAACCGCTTTGCACGCATTCGGTTTCCTGCGTTTGACGGAACAAATTCTTAGCCGACTGAAAGCAGTCTATAGTGTTCGTCTTCATACGCTTGAACACAGCCTCCATTGTACCCCCGATAATGGAAACTTCCTTAATAATTGTGCCGGCAAACACTGATGCTTTAACGATCATTGTCACGGTTTTGACTCCAAACTGTTCGGTCTCAGCCTGAATTTTTTTTCGTCCAGTTAAGACGAGCTCCTCATCTGCGTTAATCCGAAACCGCCCCCGGCAGGAAATCGCAATGTCACGGTCCGATTGAATCTCAACCTGACGATCGTCTGACTCCACAACAGCGGTCACTATTCTTTCTTCGTTGCTGAAGCACTGGACAATCACTCTATCCCCTCTCTTCGGTCTAGCAAGGCAACTTAAGGCGAGTTTAGCCGCTCCATAACGGTCAACACCTCCTTCGAGATTTTCTAGAATTATGCTAATGTCATTCGTCTCCGCTACGATGCGAATTTGAGTTGAAAGGAGCACCGTTGGTTTCTCCTCAGTCAACGTCTCCTGATCCAATGCTTTATTCATCAAACTGCACCCAATTTTTCTTTTCGTTCAGAATCCTGTGGACGCGCGAGCGTCCGTAAAGTGCCCACCCAATCCGTGTCGTCGTCCTCAATGAGTTCGTCAAACTTTGATAAACGACAATCGATCTGAGTAAGTCGACTCCCGTACACGATTGTTTTCACCATTTCCCCCATTCTGAAATCTACCGAATCAAAATTCGCTCGCGATGCATCACAATCCATGATCATCGCCTTACCCATCTTGGCCCCTCTAAAACTTGATTGTAATAATGTTGATTCAGTGAATTGCGCGTTGTTTAATATTGCTCCATCAAAAATCGCGTCGGTAATTGAACTTTTATACACTCTCAGGAAGTCTCCCTCAACACTACGAAAATCTGACCCGCTAAAGTCGGATTCGTGAATCCCCATATGCCACGTCTTCGTGTTACAAAACCGAGCACCAACGGACCGCACGTCATAGAACTGTACCTTATTTAGGCTCATGTTGGACCAATCATGTCCAGAGAAATCTCCGCCTTTAAACATGAATTCATTGAACTCAATCGAAGCGAACTTCGTATTTTTGATTGCACTGTCGACGAAGCAGCTATTTTTCATTGCTCCGTTCTGAAAGCATGACGACTCGATTACCCCTTGCATGACCGTTACTCGCTCCCATTCCAGTTCGGAGAACCAAGTCTCTTGAAAGTCCGTTTCCATAAACTGGCCTCCATTTATTCGGGAACCCTCAATTTTGCAATCAAAAAAAGCCGATTTTAGACATTGAACCCCGGACATTCTCGGCTCTATAAACGAGCATCTTTTTAGACTTGTTTTAAGGATCCTAATGTTATTGAGATTGCAATTAGTAAATTCGCAATCCTCAAATTGGCAGTTCATCAGCGCTGATTCACGCAGGTCAACACTATTGAACTTGCATGCCTTAAAGGTGCAAGAAAAAAACGAAACACCGTACCATAGATCCGACACAAACCTCTGTTTTTCAACGGTTTGCTGGCTCGGTTCTTCACCGCGCTCAATTAGCGCTCGCAGTTCTTCATCCGTAATCATCTAGGGAGACCAATCTTGAAGCAATGTTCTTCCGAGTTCACACTCTGAAAAGTGTGCGTCGCCTATTCGCGCATGCAGAAGATCTGCAGAAAACAAATTGCAATTAGAAAATTTAGACCCTCGAAGATCTGCATCCTGCATATTTGCGTCTATAAACCGGACCCCATTAAACTCTGAGTCAGAAAGTCTCGAGTAAGCAAATCGGCAGTTATCTAAGTTAACGTCGATCCAGGCAGATTCTGTGATAGCGCTTTCAGAAAAATCGCAAAGTTCGCCCTGGGTCTTTTGAAATACACTCGATGATAGGTCCAAGCCGCTCATGTTGACCAATAAAAGCTTTGAGTCGGAAAAGTCTGCTCGCTCAACCGTACAGTCTTTCTGAAACAAAACGCGGTGAAGAGTACTGTGCCTGAATGATGACATAGACATTTTTATCTCTATCCACATCGTCATAAATACAGTGCACTCAAACAAGTCAATTTCTCTCCATAACCCTCCTCGAGCACAAAACCTCTCCAACCTAGAACCCTTGACCGTTAACTTCGAAAAAGAGCTCTCAAGAAACATCGTGCCCATAAGTTGACAGTTCGTTATCGAGCTATCAGACCAAGTCATTGCTTCACTGAGAATATGTTCGAACTCGCACTGTTCAAATTTGCAACCGGAAAATAATGTGTCAGTCAACACAGACTCTTTAAATTTACAATTAAGGAATTCAGAGTTTTCTATTCTCATCCCTCCGAGATTAGTTTTTTCAAAAGAGCAATCATGGAATACGCATTCCTCCCAAATGCCGTGAGCAAATACAGCTTGCACAAACGATATACCAACAAACTGGATGCGCCGAAATGTGGCGCTCTCAAAATAACTTGCGAAAAACGACTTATTGGCAACCAAGAGGTTTGCTACCGAACACCCTGCGAAATCGACGCGCTCAGTCTGTAAATCGTCGGTCGAGCCGATGAATATAGACTTAAACTTTTCATTGTCAGGTGGCTTTGGGGGAACAAATCCTTGGAGCTTGTGGGCGTAGGAAACGTATCCTTCGTGCCAGGCTACATCGCCTTCGGCAGCGAGGGGCGCAAGTTGTTCACGCAGGTCGTCCACGAACTTAACTCCCTCCTCCGGCGGGCTAGAAAGACCTTTCTTGACCTCCTCCAACCTTGAACGCGCATCCGATGTCATTTCCTCGGCTGCATCACCGACTTTGTCTCGAAGCTCCTGAGAAGCATCCGAGAAGCCCTTGTCTAGCTTCGCATTAACAGTTTCAACTGTTTCAGGGTCAAGAGAGGCACCTAGTGAATCGAGCGTCGCCTGACCAGGAGGCCGCGGGTAAGGAGCTTTAGGAAGGTTACTAAGTTCTTTATTGAATTCCTGCTTTACCTCTTCAAATTGCGCCAATGCCTTCTCGCGAACCTCTGGGCTGGCCTTTTCGAGGGTTTTCATCAACTCTTCTTCTGCGCCCGCCAGTTGTCTTCGCGCTGCCACCTCAAAATCGGGTACCTCTGGGAACTCAACATCTTTCGAAGCGTCGATGACATCACTAGCCGCCGTCAAGTCCAACTTTTCCAAGTCAAACGAGCCATCGTCTCGGCGAGGCGTCATCCGTGCAAACCCGTCTGCCATTTTTTTCTCAGCGTCACTAAGGGTCTTAGGTTGTTCGCCTTTTACTACTCCACGGAGATCTTCAACAGTCGCTTTTAGGCCATCCACCGTGGGCTGCATTTCTTTCTGAATATCTTCATTTTGCTGTGCAATATTTCCCTCAATCTCTTTGATTTCTTTCTCAACTCTATCGAGTTCTTCTCTGGCTTTCTTTTTTGCCGCCTCTGAAGCACGATCTACCCCAAACATTCTGAGCCTTTCATCTTCATCCTGATCGAAAAGGGCAAGGAGCGTCTTTTCATTTTCCGGGATTAGATCTGCACCACTAAATAGATAGTTCAGTTCGATCATTCGGTCGCCGGAACGATTTTTTAATGCCTCAGCATAGTGTGCTTTGGATCTGCGTGGCTGGTTGAGCCTCTCGTAGCCCACAACCACGTTATCGATGTTTTTGGTATCGTGAAAATCGGTTTTTCTAGATCCATGGAAAATCAGAACGCCTATTTCCTTTTCAGGGAAAAACCAGACAGTATCCGCGCTAAGCTCTAACTCATTGAACTCTCTATGGTTTTCATAAGACTCGTCGAAAAAGACACGAGCTACAAAGTTCGGGACGTAGCCCTCCAGCTTTGAACGTGACGGATGCAGATTAGTAAGTGAAAATCTTGTGTTCGCAGTTAACGCCTGAGTAACTCTTTGACCTCTTGGCGCCCGATTGAAAAACTCGACATTGAAATCCCCTGGATATCCAGGGAAATACTCTTCCACATAGTTTTTACCGTAGGTCCCCGCAAATTTAATGCGATCTGGATGGTCCTGAGCTAATGGCAGAAACGCCGCGGGACGGGGGCGAGCATCGGGATCCCCAATTTGCTCGCTATCAAACTCCAGGTTGGGAAGTGGCAACATATCGGTCGCTTCTTCACGGAGGAACCCTTTCCCAATTGGGTTCTGCGGATATCCCTCGCCCCCATAAGCGAACGCCCAGTCAATCTGTACCCGGTCGATAGGTTCAGGATCAGTAAAGGTTGTCGCGAGTGGGCCAATATCACGCCAATATCGATTGCCAAATACATTTATTCTTTTACAAACCTCCCCGACTTCTACTTCGACAAAGCCGGCCCGTACGGGGGCACCGGTTGGTGAATAAAAACGTCCTTCTACAAAAAACTCATTTTTTTCTTTTGGGGCAAACTCGTCTAAGGGAATTTGAGCCTCGGCTAGTCGATCGATACACCGCCATATTTCCATCTCAGCACGAGTGTCTCCCGTAATCAAATCCCACCCAACTAGCACTGTTCCGAACTGATGCCAGTCTCCAGCGACTCGAGCAAAAGTGGAGAAAAACGACAATTGGATAGGTTTAATGACTTTCACGGGGACTGTTGTTGAGCGAAGCGATTACTCATAATTTCTTTTAAATCAGACTGACTCGGTACTGACGGTCGCCTAACGCATCTTCTCAGCTTGACCAGGCAGCTAGGCGGCTTAGTTGCCAGCCGATAAAACTGGGGTTGAGCAATCGTCAGCAGGGTCAGTACTCCGTAGTCCAGTCATTGAAAAGCACTCAAAACGAAAACTTGTTGTTTAACTTGTTAGCCAAACACCCAATTTAAACCACCTAAAACCACCGATCTTCGTAGGAATAAGGGTTTGCAAGTTACCTCTGACGCGCGCTCTCTCAAGCTTTTAGGGATGAAACTCATTCATCCGCGCGGCTCCCATTAGGGCCGCCGTCTTCGCTTTACTCATATTTGCAACGTTGCCATTGGTCCGGGCAATATTCTCGTTTAACTTCAACTCGGCCTTTAACGTTTCGGCTTCGACCCTTGCTGCATGCGCTTCAAACTGCTGAGCAAGAGTTACATCCGTCTTAAGTGACCCAAGCTCATTTTCTGCTTCGTTAATCCCCGCTACCAAATTGGTATGTACACCGCTCAGTTCGCTTCGAATCGAAGCCATTGCTGCTTTCACTCTCATGTTATTAACATAGTACTCACCATCTTTTGGATACTTGCTGATCTTAACCTCTAATGCTTCCTCCTGTACCTTCCCCTTCAAAAAAGCTCTGCGCACAAAGTCTAGTGGGTTTATTGGCATTCTCAGGTCGATCATTACACCTGCGATATCCAATGATGTTTTTACGCCAGATACCTCCCAGTCGAGACCAAGATTGGCTGTATCGGTCGACATTTGTAATGCACACGTCGTAGTGGACGTATAGGCGAGAGCACTAGTGAAAGAGATATCGATCCCCACCTGACTGTATGCGGTTGAGGTAGTGCCGGTATCCGTCGAAGTGTAGCTACCCGACCATTTTAGAAAATCTTCTCCCATGCCCTCCCGAGAGCTTACACCTCCATTGCCGGACTCAGAGTAACTCCGCCCAAAGCCAAGTTGGTAAGAATAAAATGACGCAAGGGCCTTGGAGGCATCTCCGGAACTGTTATTCCATACCTCGTTGCTCTCATCGTCCTCAGGTATGTCATTCGGCCACCTGACGACCCAACTTGTTGGACTTCCGATCGTCACCTCCGTTTGTACCGCTAAATTAAATATCGGGTTAAATTCCGTAAAATTGAATTCGTCTCCAAGCTGCATCGAGATCGAGTGACCGTAAAGTCTATCTCGAAACACTTCATCAGGAGCTAAAGTCGGGCCGCAGTCGACTAGTGCATCGGAGAGAATCTCCTGAAGAGTGTTTCCCGTGAAGTCTAAAGTTAAATACCCGTCGGTAACACCTGTTTTCGTAAACTCCTGTGATCCCAATTTAACTTTCGGCCATTGACTACCGATATGAAGTGCTGGATGACCGCCATCTGCCGATAGGTCTGCGTCCTTTGTGGCATAGGTGCCAAGGCTATCGAAGACCCCGTTATCCCACGATCCGAAAGATTGCTCGCCGTAGTAGTATGGATTTGCAGCGTCGGTTGAAGACAAAAGATAAACACTCTCTGGACCGTCTAAATCCTGGTAAACATCTCCGACATATCTAGTCACATTAATTCCAGTTTTCGCGGACTCTTTGATTTCGGTAGTGGTCCAGGTGGCTGGATTTAAGCCCAACCCATACTGGAGTGGCTTATATACCGCCTCTTGAATGGCAATCGTGTCTGCCGTATCTGCCAAGCCGGGGTTGGCAGAAATGAAATTTCCCCACGCAGTTTTAGTAAAGAATGTTTCCGAAGATCCTGAGCCTGAAAAGACAAACCCGGGTTGATGGCTGAGAACGGTCGAAAGCGTGGAGGCGATATCGGATCCGTCTGCTGTATATTCCACCGACTGAATAAGCGTGCTCCGAAACTTGGCAACGTCACCAGAGATAAGCGTCCCCTCATAACCAGTGCGCATATAGCTTACCGACTGCGCCGCCTGCCCAGCCTGAGTCCAGTCGAGGGTAGAGACAGTCGCTGATGTACTACTGGAGGCCCCAACTGTGACCTCCATATATGTGCTCGGCTCGGCTACCCCAAAATAGGTCGTCGGGTCAATGGCCATGGGCTACTCTCGTTAATGATTTTTGGCATAAATACAATTAAGTTTTCAACTGGAGAATCTGGGTTCCAATCATACTGGCCTCGATTGAAGCTTGGTTAGCCAAATTAACTGCTTGAACCGTTTTCTGTTTTGCAGATACCGCTCTCCCCTTTGTGTTGCTAACGGACGTATTAATCTTGCTAAGTGCCGCTTCCGCTTTGTTGTTTAGTTCGTTAAGCTGACTGCCAACATTATTTGCCGCTTTTGTCGCCTGAACATCTAATTTGGTGTTAAGAACCATCGCTGTCGCCTTTGCGTCCAGATCCTGGACGCTAAGGTGTCCTTCGTCGTGCACCAAAGCGAACAGTTTGACACTTTCATTGCCTTTCGAAAACAGACTAAGAAACTTCCCCACTGGTCTAAACATGACCTTCATCTTAAGGCCGTAGATTTTCACCTCGCCTCCAACGAGTCCGGTAGATGCCGAAGCTTCCAAAGACGGCCAAACCTTACCCAGTCCGGGGAGAGATAGTGGCGGGACCTTGGTATTGATTGACATCGCTGAGACATTGGTTGAAGTCTTCGCAGTCGTTGCGAGGTCTTCAACCTTTATACCAATAAACGATTCACTTTTTGCCATTGCATTCGTGCTTGTTTGATGAAAACTTGCACCTTCAGTCTTCGTCTTAAACGGGACAAACGGTCCGTCGTCGTCTTCTTGAGTTGCACACCTTTGCACTTTTTCTTGAATCAGACCGCCATTGGACATCTTTGTTTCGCTCTGCTTTTCAATTCCATACGCTGTTAGCCCCCCAGTTGTCTCCTTGCCGGAGATAAAAACGTCTCGAGAGTTGCCTTTTTTATAACTGTAAGTATCGCCATAATGGTAGGAAACCGATCCCCCTAATTCTCGTTTATCGCTTTTGATATCCTCAAAAAGCTTTTTTGAATCACGCTCTATGTCGGCTCCAGGCTTCCATTCCGTTGCTGCCGACGGCTCAGCAGCCGCGAAGGTATAAGAGAATGATGGTCCGAGGTTAAAAACCCTTTTCTTTTCTGTCAGGGCGACCTGGGTCCCGGTCGCAAACGAGTACTGGGTTCCAAACCGCTTATTCGAAAATTGGGTTTCCGGATTGGGATCCGCCTGCAACCCGGTTGTTGTCGGATACAGATCACTACTTAAAATAAGAGACAAGTTAGGCGAGCCGTAGGCTTGGGCGGTAGCCGCATTAACGCCAGATGTCCGCAGAGATATTGAGGGCCACTTTCCGCCGGCGAAGGTGCTTTCTTCCCCCATCATAAAGTATGTCTCGACATCGGCAGGCACTTGCGCAGAGGCCGCCGCACCTGATCCATCACCTCCCTCAAAAGACACACTGGGTGAGCTCGTATATCCGCTTCCGCCGCTGGTCACCGTTACACTCGTGACCGCTCCGCCTGAAATATTTGCCGTCGCTGAAGCACCTGACCCATCGCCCCCGTTAAAGGAGACTATTGGGGCGCTCGTGTAACCACTACCTGGCGCCGTAACGGACACTGACCTAACAGAGGAACCATTGATTGGATGGTTTAGAAAGACCAACTCATCATAAGGTCCATATCTCGAAAACGTTCGGTTTGCCTGGTACCACTTAACCTCGTCACCTTCCTCGTGAAAATATCGATGCCCCGCCGCATGGTTGTAAATAAGATCCCCTTTAATTTGACTCGGAAACCAGGTTGATTGGACCGAAGGCGAGCTTTGATGACAGCCCAACCAATTGATTGGCGGATTCTGGTCTGCACCGTCAAAATCCGCCGCAGATGTAAAGAATTGTGCGTCCGGAGCACTTGCGAACGGTTTTGTCGTGAAACTTCTACCCCCGAGAAAGATCCCATATAAAAGGCCCCGATTGTCGAACCTGTAATAGGAATACGGGGCCTCCCCTTCCCTCGGATCGTCAGCATCTGTAAAGTTCTTCTTACTCCGAAGCGATATTCTCGAGCCTTTGAAACTCGACGCGTTCGTCAGGGAGATATCAAGAGAAGCGATCGCCGTCGCACCTGACCCATCACCTGAAAAAAACACGGTTGGTGAGCTCGTATATCCGCTTCCGCGGCTGGTCACCGTTACACTCGTGACCACTCCGCCTGTAATCTCAGCCGTTGCTGAAGCACCTGACCCATCGCCCCCGATGAAGGAGACTATTGGGGCGCTTGTGTAACCACTTCCTCCATCCGTGACGGAGATTTTTAGGACTGAATTGCCGGTCGCAGTCGCAGATCCGCCAGTGTTATATGCCCATCCTACGCCGACCAACAAATTATCTGAAGAGAAAGAGTCTGAAGTTGTGCCGTCATCTTCCACCGCATCTGCCCCATTAGCCGGATAGATGCTCTCGATGACCTGCTTTTTGTAACCGGTTAATCCTTTGTAGAACTTAGTCGTTGCGGATGACGGCATCGTGTAGTTAACATGACTAAAATATGGTTCGTCACTCATTACGTTCTCCTATGAGCGGTATTGTGCTGTCGAATACCTAGGAAAGAAGTCCAATTACTTTCTAAGCTCATGCCATCAACCAACATCGCCCGAATCGTGGTTATTGGCTAGGATGTGCAGGGATGCGCCAGTAACATAACTATTGGCCGTAATAGCCGACGCGTCTGCGATAGTCGCAGCTGAATGAGTCGCTGAAACGTCAGCCTCAATTTCGCTAAGGGAAGCTTTTACCGCATTCAGTTTGGTATGCATATCGTGAAGGCCCTTCGTCCCGATCTGAGACGCGGCGATCTCCGTCTTTAACTTTGTGACGTACGCCTCGTTGTCAGTTTTTATCGCATTTATGTCTCTTTTTAACTCCGAAGCACGCGCTTCAATGTTGTCAACTCCTTGAAATGAAACTCCGGATTCTAGGTTAAGGATGCCCATCTCTAATTCCCCGTAGGCGACAAACATTTTTAACTCAACAACAAGGTCCGGTTTATCGAAGTCCACTTTGATACCCGACAACTCCCAATCATCCACGACCGCCGCTTGCACTCCAGATACGCTGATGAAATTATGTTCGGTTGAATTTATGAAAGCAGCAATCTCGTCCTCCTGATAGGTCGTGTAACTGGAGACACTAGTCTGTTGTTCGATAGTCTCGGAGGACTCTGAGTAAACATAATCACGAGATTCTGTGATGTCATTATCGTGCCATTTGCTCTTTAACTTCACCAGACCATCAGCAGAGGCTTCAATCGTTTCTATATTTCCACTGTGGAACTCATAGGTCGACCCGATGGTCTTTTCTTGCAACAGGTCATTGCCTAAATTTGACGACACGAAATCATCGAAATTAAGCTCTGACGAGGGACCCAAGTACTCACCCGACAAAAAACTCGACGGTGTCAAGGTATTGGACTCATTATTACTTTTGTCAGGATCAGTGGCGTCTGCCCAGAATCCTGGCGTGCAAAGAGCTAAGCCCATACCGGCAAGATTTCCAACGGTTGGAAAGCTTGCACCCATTACGCCAAGGAATTGCATTCCGCCACTCATAGGAGCTCGGTTAGGGGTTTCGACATCCTTGATTTCCCAGCCCATGTTGGCCACTGCGCTCGAATACTCTTCGGCCTTGTTAGCTTTATAAGAATTTGTATATTCGAATGCCGGCCCAATATTTAGGTCATAACCAACCGTCGCACCAAGGTTAATCGTGGCGCCTTTGACAAAATTAAACTGGTGTCCGCGAGTGAAGTTGGTGTTCGTTATTATTTCTTCTGTCCCGCCGTCAGCCTCAACTTGTGCAGCCCATTCGTTCCGCTCGTTTTTTGTCCAGTTTGCTGTCGTGCCGAATGGCACTGTAGGCCAATATATCCAGTTCGTCGCTACCGACACCTCTACGATGCCGTCATTCGTCAAATTTGCGATGTCAGACGCCGTAAGAATGTGGCCTTTTTCGAGCGATAGACTACCAACATTGCTAGCGAGTCCCCGGCCTACGAGCGAGTCATCCACGGTCAGCAGTTCCGAACTTGGCTTGTTTGGATCCTCAGTCAGATCCGGCCAGCCCGTAAGATGTGTTTCGGCGCCCCAAACACTAGTTATCGGAGTAGTATCAAATGTCTGGTAGTCTCTTTGAATGCCTATATTTAACCCAGATCCCCCTTTCTCCTCTGAAAAATAATCATAGGCGAAGTTTTCTCCGGGCGATGGTTCTCGTACTTCAATCCGCTCCCCAAAGTTCCTGAAAACTATTGCATCTCCCTGACTCTCATCTAAATCCGAAGTATAGGTCCAACCGTCCGGCAATTTAACACTCGGCATTTCGACGACGCCAAATTGGCCCAAAGAGTAGTTAAACTCATCTATCGCAATCGACCATGCCCCTGATGCAGCAGCGGGGGGGTCAATAAGCCCCTTGTAAGCGGTGTCAGCAGCGAGGTTTGACGCAATCTTGTCAGCCAAGTAGGCTTTGGTGATTTTAGTTGAGCTATTCCCACCAGTTGCGAGCACCTCATATCGGCCCGTTGTCATAATTGAATGACCAACCAACGCGTCGTGCTCTTTCTCATATCCAGTGCTTAGCGAAAGATAGGAACCTAGGGGGGTCCATTTTTCCCCCGAAGTTGACGAATTGCCGACGGCCCCCCGGCCGGTTTTTAGGAGCAGCCCGAGAAATTCATTTGTTTGTGCAACCGAGGCATCCGTGTCGGCCACGGCTCCAGTGAATACATAATATCCTGTATCAATTTCGCTCGAGCCGGTTTCGCCCTGATCCGATTGAGCAATTCTAATAAGATACTTAGCCATTGAAATACCTAGGCATAGTAATCAGGCGAAACGGAGGGGTCTGCATCTACTGTATTAAATACGCTACCAACGATGACGGGCTGATCGGGATCACCCTTGTAGAACCCAACCACCACCTCTGTCCCATCATATAGAGCATGATATGTTCCGCCTCGGTTGCCTGCGCCCGGCTGAATAGTTCTCACTCTAAAAACGTTGCTTGAGTCAATGGTTCCGTCGAAAGCGTCGAATTGAAATACGACGTTAAACCGTCCTAGAGTATCGCGATCCGCCGTATCCGGATTACTAGTCGATGGGTATCGATACGCATTGATAAAGCCGGTAACAAATCCGGGAATTCTCGGTTTAGGTGTCGAGCGGCTGGGGCGAAACTGAACTTTTTCTGAACCAGTCATCCGATAGGCCTTGAATTCGTTTGAGTAAGACACTCCAGGTAGATCGGCCGTTGCCGAATCACCAACATGCTTCACTTCCGCAACAAAAAGGCTCTCACCCGAAGGGCAAATATCCGGAAACCCTTCAATATCTATAATCATTCCAGGAAATAACCCAGGAATGGTACTTTTCCCTCGCAAAAACTGACAATCCGAGACAATCTCTTCCGCCCGGATTGCCACAAGGTGGTTTAAATCACTTAGAACAATCCCATTGTCAATTGCATCTCCTGGCGGAGTTACAAGACCTTCCAAAAACACCGTGTGAGGCTCATCTATTTCTGTTTTCTCCCGGGATATCGAAGGAGCCGCATCGGTAAGAGTGGCAGTATCAATTGCTGCGTATAAATTTAGACCATCGCTAAGGTATTGGTATCCGGAAACACAAACAATTTCAGGCACAATTTGGGACACAGAAGAAACATCAGAGATCGACTGATCAGACCTAACAAAGGGATTCGGCGCCACCAGGGTTGCCGCATGCTCGGTGTACCGATCACATAGATGAATAACCGTTTCAAGCGCCCTGTGCTCAAAAAAGAAATAAAGCCCTTCCCTTTCTAGGATTCGCTTCAGGAACTCCCAATCGGATTCTCTATACTGAAGTCGAGCCGCCCAGACCGGATAGTCATTCCGTGCTAAATGCTTTTCTACCGAAATGGGCACCTGACCAACGGTCAAGGCTTTGAGCTTCTCGACACAATCGTCAAATACATCGATCACACTTTTTTCTTTATATGACTTGGTTGCTCGGGCAAAGCTAAGTGGTATGGTCAATGGTCCGAACTCTAACTCGAGCGTCTTCTCTGCATCTGTCTCGGAATATTCAGTTATCCGCTCGATATATCCAAGAAAATATCTAGTGCTCTCTTCAGGCTTTACCTCACCGCCTTCATTGACCAAGGGGGCGGCTTCTATAGTCAGCCTCCATGCTTGTTTCCAGTTGGCACGTCCTTGATCGAAGAGAACCGCCTTGTCGGAAGGATTCCGAAGCGCGACTCGAACCTTAAGCTTAAAGTTTCTTGAGCACTCCTCGTGAACGAACCAACTGAGTACATGAACTGCAGGCTCAACCTCTACGCCACTCGGCAACACTCTCTCCAATCGCACCTGGACGTCTGTCATCGTTATATCTGCGGAAACTCGTTGCCAGTCTATAGCGTGATCAGTTGTCTACGCTCATCTGAGCGAAGAATCCCAATTTGCGACAGCCGATTCCACTCTGTACTCCCGAGTC
>CENZ01019392.1_pt1 | contig 14900 bp, 6 predicted proteins | sample 361341 | NCBI WGS metagenome assembly CENZ01 (sample SAMEA2619782, study PRJEB7988) | marine metagenome | biome: marine biome (ENVO:00000447); feature: deep chlorophyll maximum layer (ENVO:xxxxxxxx); material: "saline water (ENVO:00002010), including plankton (ENVO:xxxxxxxx)" | depth 50 m
TTTACAAATGCAGAGTTAAAGAAGATTAGAATATTAGAGCTGTGGGCAGTGTTAGGTCCTATAGCTGGTATTATAATCGGATTAATATTAGGTTAATATTAGAAACAATTAAAGGGGAGCTTGCCGTAATGGTTTGCTCCCCTTTTTTTTATTTCTGCCTGTTACTGTAAGGCGGATATAAAAGCCTGTTTAAATGAGAATTATCATTTGAAGGTTCTACATCTCTATATATCATTTTAGTTTTAGCAACTAAAGCATCTTCTTTAGAATTTTTTTGCTCTTGCATTGCTTGATTTATAGCTGTTGAGCCTTGAGGCGTTTTTCTTTCGTACTTTTCAGTGTTTTTAAGCATATTTATTATTTAAGCGTTATGTGCAACTTTTTCCCAAGGTAAACTATGATCTCCTTCAATCTTAGCTTTACCGTTGTGCATTATTTTGCCGTTTTTTCTTTCATATTTTTTTTTACCGTAATAAACAAAGTTATCATCATAATCAAGTTTACCAGATTTCATTTCTTTTTGATGAACTTTTTCATGTTTAATAACTTCTTCACGTTTCTTTTTTGAAAGTCCTTTAGCTACAACAATGCTACCATCTCTGTTAGCTTCACCTAAAACTCCTGGTGCTAAATCTTTAATAGGACTTTTTTTCTTAGCATCTTTTTCACGTTTTTTAACAACTTTACCAATAGATTTTTCAACTCTTTTAAAAGCATCTCTTTCTATTTTAGCTTCACGCGTTTTTCTATCTTCAATACCAAGTTCCCATTGACCCCAACCCATTGCTAAAGCAATACGCTGCCAAATTGCATTTTCGTCATTTGTAGATTCAACTATGTTATTTAACTTACGTAGAACTCTATCTGCTGGAATATTACCAAAAGCAGATATTGTTTGAGCAATAGCCATAAGGCCAGGATTATCTAACGCAACACCTCTTGTTCTCATTTTTTCAAGCTCTTGTTTATAAGTAAAAGCTCTACCTGCAGCTTTAAGTTTTCTAAACTTAGAATCTATAGGCGGTGAAACAGTAAATAGCTTATCTGCTACTTTAGTATAATCAGATCTTGACTTTTCACTTTGTCTTTTAACTTCTAATGCCATATTTTTAAGCATAGCAACAAAAGCTCCGGCAACACCAGAACCTCTTAAAAAAGTATCTGCTGTACTATTAGCTATATTAAATGTAGCGTTACCTTTTCTTTCATTTTGAAACTCATCATCGTCATCTGCAAATAACATACCAAACATGGCTTGTTGTAAAGCTGTAAATATAATATTTTGCACAGCACCATAATACACTATCTTAGATACGTTAGTTTTCCAGTCTCCTCGACCAGCCATAAGATCCTGAACGGCTCTTTTAGTTAATCTAGTATATTGTATCGGAGTGTTTGCAAAAGCTAATATAACGCGCCCTAATGAGCTTGCTTGTTCCATACTAATTCTTGATGGATCAGATGATTGTTGAGATTCATTTGCAGAATCTCTAAAATCTGAAAAAGCTTGCTTTTTAGCATCAGCCTCACTCATTCCTTCTTTCATCAATGAATTAATCCTGTTTCTATAAAAAGTAGATCCACCTGAAGCAATAGCAAAACTATCTGCTATTTGCGTAGGTAAAAATCCTTTTTTAAGCAACAAAGAAAGACCAGCTCTTACTTTATTAGTAGAACCAGCAGCTTGTTGAGCTATCTCATCGGAGTTTACATCTGTTTTAAGACCAGATCTTCTTTGTTTAAGAAAATCAGAATTAAATAACTCTGCGAAATCTGACCAGTATTGTTTTTGATTAGCAAAAGCTTTAGCCGCTGCTATTGGATTATTATCTGACCAGTTTATAAAGTTTATAGACGATATAGTTTGTAGTATAGCAGATCTTTGGTTAAAGAACATAATCGTACCAACAGAGTCATTAACCCAGTTTAACCAATTATTTGTTATTCTATTAGCCCCAGTAGGTCTGTTTCTACCAGTTTTCATACGATATAAAATATCATCTAAAGCTTCTATGTATTTATCACCATATGTAGCTCTAAGTTTATTTTTATTATCTTTACTATATATTTCATCTATAGCTTGTTGCCAAGGCTCAAGCATTTCAGATCTTGTTGATGTATTTACATGATTAACTAAATCTGTTGTAATAGTACCAGCTAACCATCCTTTTGTAGGATCAGGATAACCGTTTATATTTAAACCAGCTACTTGATTAGCAAAATCTTGTAATTCAGGATTAGCTTTTACATGTTTAGTTAAAGCTGATATATCTTTTTTAGACAAACCATCAGGTACAACACCTTTTTGATCCCATAAATATACTCGTATAGCATCTTCATTAGAAAAGTCACGTACAGCTTCTTTACCTAAATTAGTTGGCGTGTTTTGTATTTGATCTTTTATTTGATTCCACTCTATCATTGCAGCTTGTTTAGCTGATTCAAAGTTAGTCATGCCATCATTATAAGGTGTCATTACATTGTCTTTCCACCATTTAAGATCTTTATTACCTTGCTCGCCTTTTCCTAAAGTAGGATATATTAAACCTAAAAAGTCTTCAGCTGAATAAGGTACAAAAGCTTGAAAACCTTTTTTAGTACCCATTTTAGCAGCTCTAGCATCAGAATAAACAGCATCAGCTTTAACGCCTTTTGTTTTTTCCAACATTTTATTAAACTCTCTACTTAAAGGCGCTTCAATTTGAGATACACCATCTCCATCTTCATAAAATGTTCTATTTGATGATTTAGAACTAAAAGAAATTGGTAATTGACCAGCTTCATCTATATTATATAATTCACCTAAAGTTTGTTCACCAGTTGTCATACTATTGGGATCTATACCTCCATACAAAGCAACGTCTGGATCAAAATATCTTTGTGTCCAAGAACCTGTTATAAAGTTAAAGTTTTTACCCATAGAGTTTTTTCTACCTGATGCGCCTAAAACTCCATCTAAAGCTTTATCTAAAGCTATTAGTTTAAAATTATTTTTTACAGAAGGATATATTTGATTAAACTTAACACCTTTTATAGCTCCCTCAAGTAATATTAATTTGACATTGTTAGCTTGCATTGCATGCTCCCATTCATAATATTTAATTTTTCCTTTTTTATTTTTAACACCTTTAGGGTTTTTAGAATAAGCTAATAATTCAGCTCCCATACGCATCCAACTTGATGCTCCCATGTCTGTTTGTGCCATGTGGTTTACTACAGCCGCAAATTCAGGATTTGTTTCTATAATATCATAAAAAGATTGCCATGTTTGCTGAAACATAGATAAATTCTTTTTGTTAAAATTGTCTTTTTTATACCAATTTTTTTTAATTTCTTTTTCTGTTGTACCAAATTCTTTATTATAATCTTTTAAAGTCCAGCCTTTAGCATCGCCAACAAACTCTGCAAAATCTTGATTAAGAAATTTTTCTCTTCTTTTTTCAAATAAATCGTTAAGTATTTTATATTCTTCAGCAAGTTTTCCAGATTTATCATTTGTTCTAGCTTTACTTGACCCTCTTTTTAGTCCAAACATTCTAGGGCTAGGACGTAAACCTGTTTTTGTAAATATTGATTTAGGTAATTTTTTAGAATCTATTTTATCTAAAATATTAAAAAATCTATTAATACCCTCAACAGTTTCAAAATTTATTGGTCCTCCAATTTTTTTAAGTATTTCAGCTGGAACTCCTGACGCGGGATTTACAGAATTAGAATTCCATCCTGGTAAAGATTCTAAATTAGTAATAAAGTTTTTACCATCAGTTTGCGTTAGATTGTATAAAACTTCTGAACGACTAGCAAAATTAATATTATTTTCTTTATTAAAAAGCTCAGCTGTTGCCGGGTTTGTTTGTGCAAAATCAAGTAAAGCATCGTTTGAAATTTGTTTAGCTATAGCATTTACTAATGATTTTTTTCTATCAGCTTTTACACTTCTAGGTTGTGAAGGTAAAATGTCTTTTCCTTCGTAATAATCAATAAATTCTTGCTTAGTTGGAACACTATCAAAACTCCAACTAGAAGAAACGCCAGAACCCATTTGAAAGTCAATGTTGTTTAAAGCAGCATCAACTAAAGAGTCATAATTTTTATCTAAATATTTAGAAAACTCATTAGATGTTTTTGTGTTTTTACCTAATTCTTTACTTATTTCATTTTTTAATTGTTTAGTGAATAAATTTCCAAGTGATTTTCTTAATAAATTTATTTTTTTCTTATCAGAAATTTTTGGATTTTTTAATTTATTTTTAACATCATTTGATATTGTAATGTTATTTAAAAATCCTTCAATTAATTTTTTACTTTTTTGATTAAGATTTTGTAAATTTAAAGCTTTTACAATTGGTTTACTTAAACTAATTTTATCATTAGTTTGTTGATCACTTGACACAGCTTGCGCTTCACTGCTTGTTAGGTCTTCTGTAAATCTATTATCTTTACCTGTAGCTTGATCTATTATTCTATTAGCTCTTAAATTAAGTCTATTGCTAAGATATTTATCTAAACTTTGAACTTTAGGATCAAATTTTTCTTTTGAACCTTCCTTGCCAGCAATCATTTCATAAGAAGCTGACCTTAAATCGTTTATAAAATTTTCTCTAGAATATTCGTCTAATAAATCTTTAGGAGTTCGATCATATAATCTTTTAGTTATACTTTCAAATATTGGAGCAGCTATTTTATTTATACCTAATTGAAATTTATTTTTACCTAACTCTGTTTGAATTAATTTTCCGTTTTCATCTAAAGAATTTTCATATAATTCTTGTAATTTACTATATTCTACTTTATTATCTGTATCTTCAACAAGATTTTTTATTTTATTGTCAAAAGAATCTTTAGCTTTTTTATACTTAGAATCATATTCAGGTTGAGTTATCTGTTTAGTATCTAATGCATTTTTAAGAGACTTTGACTCTTCAACAAAAGCTTTGTTTATTTCAGACCTAGAAGGTGCTTCAAAACTTTTTTTACTATCAACAGCAGGTTTTACTAAATTACTTGTTGCTTTAACATTTAAAACTTTAAATCTATTTTTATTAATATTTTTACTATAATTTTTTAAAAAATCAAAAACAGCTTTACCATCATTTAATTGAACGGAACCAAAACCAAATCCTTGTAAAGATCTTTCTATAGAATTTGCTAGTTTTTTAACAAGACTAGTTTCTTCGTTTTGTATTTCAATTTTTTCTTTAGCAGCTATATCCGTAAATATATTTAAAAATTCTTCAGATGCACCTTTTTCTAATTTTCCATCTTTAAGATATCTAGCATTTATTCTAGTTTCAATTCTATTATAAACATCTGGATTAGCTTTTTTTAAATACTCTTTAAATGAATTAACTAAAGGTTCTACTCCTTTACCATCATTTCTATCAAAATTAACAGTAACAAAATCGTGAAAAAGCTCATGGCCAAGTGCATTTAATTGACCTGTTGCAGCGGCTCTAACAGTATTAACATATATATCAACAGTCTGTGTTTCTGGATTAAAAATATATTCAGCATCAGATTCTGACCAATTATTTTTACCTAAATTATTCCCTATTGATTCCATTTCTTTAGGGCTATTTACATATTGAACATTTCTACGATAAGATTTACCGTCAGGTCCTTTTTTTTGACCCTTCGATTTTAAATAATTTTCACCTTTTTTACCTATATTTTCAATATTTCCAATAAAATCAGCCGTTTCAAGTTCTTTAGTTATTATATCTTCAATTCCTTGATCATAAAACTCAGGAGTAATTAATTCTCTATTTTGCTCGGCAGCTTTTTTTCTATTTTCAATTGCTTGATCTTGTTCTTTTTTTGTATAATTATCATTATTTATTATGCCATTTGATTTAGCTATAATATCATTGTTTTTACCAACAGTAGTTATTTCTCCCGTTTTAATTAAACCTTCAAAAATTTTATTTAGTTCCTTTACTTTATTTTCTTTTTGAAGTTCTAAAACTTTTACTTGTTCTTCAAGTCTTTTTTTCTTTAATTTAGAATTTGTATTTTTTAATTCTTTTTTAGTTTCAACAATATTGTAATCTATTTCATTTTTTTGTTGTCTCCATTGAGAAGGTGCTAAAGATTCAAAAATAGCCTGTTTTTGTTCTGGCATAGTAGCAATGCTAGTAACTCCAGATGCTCCACCACCTAAAAGAGCTCCAACCATTCCTGCGTTTACAGATCTTAAAAAAACTGACTCTACTTCTTTTTCATCTCCATAAACAAATGCATCTGTATATTCTTGACCAAAATTAGTAGCAAATTCTGTTCCAAACTCACCTAATCCTCCAGTAATAGTTTTTAAAGTAGCGTTTATATATGGCCCAACAAGCTTATCCATGATAACTTTGCTGTTAAATTTTGATCCACCAAATGACTTTAAAAGTTTTATAGAATTAAATAATTTTGCACCAGCATATTCCATACCAGTTTCAAAAGTACCTTTTAATAAATTAGCGCCTGCTATTTTACCTATAGTTTCTTTAGGTCTATTTACTAAATCTTCCTCAAAACCTTGTCCTGCTGTTGCCATACCAAGAAGAGTACTACCGGCTATTGGAAATGCTAATGATAAAGCTAGCGATGGTGCAGATCCTACTGCATCATTTAATAGAATTTCTATAGCTTCTGAAAATCTTCCAGCAGCTAAAAGTTCTCTTCCGTCTTGTTGTTTGCCATTTTCGTCATAATATTTTGTTTTTAAAGAACCTAGCGATTTAGCCACATCATAAACCTCAGACATGTCAATATTATTTTGTCTAGCAACTTTATCATATTGAGCAGCCACACCTTCTTCACCGTCAAGATACATATCACCTTTTATGAGTGCAGCTAATGGAGCATATCCATATTTTTCAACAAAATCAACAACTCCAGCACCTGAGTTAAGAACAAACTCACCAACTGCTGCACTAGGAGAAATAAACATTTCTGGAACTCCAGTAATATTAGAAATTTGTTCAGTAGTTACTTCTCTAATTTTAGTTTCATTTTCAGATGCCATCCTTGAAATATTATTTTGCACCTGATTTTGATACTGTTTTATAGTATTTTTATATTCTTCGTTTGAATTTAATGAATTATCTAATAGTTCGTTTTGAAAATTATTTATATCAGAATTATAAGCTTGTATGTTTTTATCTAAAGCTATTTCATCCTTAGCTAAATCTTGTATAAATTTATTTATTAATGTGTCAGCCTCTTTTTTTCTTTTATCATATTGAGGTCCTTCTGTAGCGCCTAAAGAATAAAGTGTACCATCTATTAAATTACCTAAACCTACTTTTTTATACGTTTCAGCAGCAAAATTATTTATAGCAGATTCATTTTCTTTTTGAACTTTTGTATAAATATTGTTAAAAGAATTTTTTATATCATATTTAGTCTTAAGTTCTTCAGATTTTTTATTTACTAAGTTTAAATTATTAGGATCGTTTTGAGCATCATTAACTATTTTTTTTATAGTTTCATCATTAGAAACTAAATCGTTTAATGATTGTTGACCAAATTTATCTATATTTTTTTCTCCAGGCTTACCTCCTGATATCAAAAAAGAATCTTTGTCTTTAAAATAATTGTCTGAGTTTAATTTTAATCTTTTACCTTCTTTACTTTCTTCAAAAAGTTTTTGAGTATAGTCTTCACTTTCTTTTTTAGTTGGAGTTACAGTTCCTGTTTCAGAAAATTCTTTAGCTTGATCTTTTTCAGACATCAAAAATTTACCTTTTTTAAACCTTTTTTTCTTTTCAGTCAAAACAGGGTTTTCAGGAATTTTTTCTTCTGTTATATTTTCTTGTAAAGTTTGCTCGTTAGTAACTTTTTCTTCATTACATTTTCCAAATTCATCAGGCTCTGATCCATCAGGACAAGTTCCAACTGCTTTTATTGGTGTTTTTTCATTTTTATTGTAATGTTTTATAACTTTTGCAATATTAGATTCTGGCTCATTAGCCGCTATCATTTTACTTACAATTGTTTCTAAACTCATTAAGAATATTTTTTAATTAAATCAGCAGCAGAAAGTTCTTTCATTTTTACAGGCGAAGATTCTGTAGAAACATCAAACATTGTTTCAGCTACGTTTGGCATAGTTACATCTTCAGTTTCCGTTTCAGCTACAACACCTTGCGGTGTTTCCATTACTTCTGTTTCTTGTGCTTGAACTTGCTCTTGAACAGGTAATGATACTTGTTTATTAGCTGCTATGTTAGCTGCTGATTGTGAAGCTTGACTTGCTATAGTATCTGGATGTGGTCTAACCTGGCGGGTATATTTATTACCCATGTAACCATTTAAATTTTTAAATGCTTCTGCTTGCGCTGCATCCTCAAATTCAACTCCATTTTCATCAACAAAGTTTACGTCTTCTGCTAAACTTTTTATTTGTTCGTTAGGTATATTTAAATGATCTCCTAAAAAAGATCTAACTCCTTCTGGTCCTACATTTTCTAAAGCATCTAATGTAAAATCTAAAATTTCTTTATCGTGTTCAGCAAAATCACCTGAATCATAAACTAATTGACCATTTTCATTAGTTCTAGCCCTTGGCATACCATTTTCATCTAAACCTAAATTTTTTACAAAAGGATCTACTAAAAGATTTATTGGTTTTATTTTTCTAAATGGTTTAGGTATATTAATAAAGTCATATATGTTTATATCAAATTTGCCTTTTGTTGGATGTTTACCAACGCCTTCCATTTTAACTCTACCTTCTTTGTCTAAAGCTAGTTTAACATCTCCTCTATCAATAGCTTGTAAAACAGATTCTTCGTGCTGATCCATACCATATGATAAAGTACCATTCTTTAACATATCATTATATAAAGCTAAATTATCTTCAGTTGTTTTAGTAAAATTGCTTAAATTTCCAACCATTTGATCAACCATAGCCATTTGAGCAGCAAATTCAGCATTGCTTATTTCACCTTTACCCTTTTTATTTACTAAATCATTTGCTTTACCAACTATTTCTCTAGCTACAGCTTGACTTTGAACTTTAAAAACACCTTGTGGTGTAGGATTTTCTTGGTTTAATCTATCTTCAGCTGATTTTTTAAACTTTCTATCATACTCAACGTTTCTTGCGGCTCTAATAATTTGCTGTTCAGGACTTGTTTTCTGAAGAGCTTCTTGTGGATTGTATTCCATACTAATTTATTATTAATTTAAATTCAACCATTTATTTGCCAGCTGCTTGAAGCTGTTGTAATGCATCATTAGAAGCATTAGCGTTGTTTAATTGTTCTGCTGATAAATTCATTAAATCCATAGCTTGACCATACTCTGCTTGATCTACAGCTGTCATTCCAGCTGCTTTACTTAAATCAAAATTTGTTTTATTTTGAGCATTTTGAGCTAAAGCATTATTCGTAGCACTTGCGTTTGCTGCATTAGCATTTTGTAATGCTCCAAATTCAGCCATTCTTTCTGCATTAGATTGAGATGCATTGAATTGATTGGCTTGGTTTTGTGCTGTAAACATTGCCGCATTTCGCTGATTAGTTTGACCAGCATTAAATTGGCTCGCTTGATTTCTTGCTTGTGCTCCAAACTGTGCTGCAGTATTTTGTGCACCAACATTAAATTGGCTTTGACCTAAATCAAATTGTGAAGCTAAATTACCTTGAGCAAGCATATCTCTTTGTAACGATTGCTCTCCCTGAGCCCTTAATTGTTCATTTGCTTTAACTTGCTTATCTATATCAGCAGATATGCCTTGTTTAGATTTTGCAGCTGCTGCAGCTAATGCTGTTGCTCCACCTGCACCAGTACCAGCTTGAGCAGCTAAATCTTGAGATGCTGCTAATGATTGATCAGCTTCTTGAGCTGCCATTTCAGCACCTGCTGTTGATACTTGTAAATTATTAAAAACATTACTTAAACCAGTTGCTGCACCACGCTGTAAGTTTCCAACATTAGTACCTTGAGCGGTGTATCCTTCTGCTTTAGCGCGTTCGTTTTCAGCATAGTCAGCAATTTTCATTTGAGCCGCTTGACCTTCAAATGTTTCTCCGCTTCTTCTTTCTAAATCACCAAGGCCAACGCCTGAAAATTCTAATCCAGAATAATTGTCTGCAATTTCTCTACCTCTTAAATTAGCTAAATCTGCATCATACGCGTTTTGAGAGTCTCTAACATCTCTATTGGAAGCACCTCTATCTTGTGCTGCTATTCTGGCTATGTCTTTTCGTTCTCCTTTTCTTCCTCCCATTATAATTTTTTTATTAGTTCGTAAGATGGAGTTTGAAACTTTTCATATCCAGCTTTTAAATAGTAATCTAACATATAGTTTTCTTGCGCCCAGGCAAATGTATATTTATAACCTAATTCTTTAGCAAAATTAGTTACAAAATTAGTTAATAATTGTATTGCTTCTTTTCTATCTTCATCCCTATATTCAGGATCAGATATAGCAGCAGTAGGTAATGCACAATTAGTATTTGTTAAAGAAAGCCACATTGCACAAATAGGATCTTCGCCTTTACAGACTATAAATCCACCTAAGCCAGATCTTTTTTCATCAAACTCTCCAACTTGAAAAGCTCCAGGAAGAAAATCTCTAAAATCACAATCATCGATCCACGGTATTTGACCATGTGATTCCCACCATTTAGGTAAAAAATCCCAATCAGACTCTTGTAATTTTCTTACTTGTAATTTCATATAATATAATTTAATTTATTTATTCTGAAGAATATACCGCTTCTGAATTAAGAGCAAATAATTCTTTTTTAGTACTAGCATTAGCTATTGGTAAGGTTAATTTGATTTTAGCAAATGCACCTTTAATTCCACTTACTATTTTATTGTCTGTCTGTGTTAAAGTACCATTGACAACAATATAATTTGGTTCTGATGAACTTATCGGTGCAAAATACTTGCCTTCTTTTTCTTGAAAAGGAAATGTTACTATTGTTGCCATATTATCACGCTTGATTTACTGTTATTGTTTGTGGTGCTACTGCTGAACCTGTTACTCTATTGTTTGTTGTTTCTAATACAATAGTAGTAGATCTTGAAGATCCAGTATTATTAGCTTGAGCAGAAACTGTAAAAGAAACTCCTGCAGATAACGGTATAGCATCACCAGAAGCAGCAGAATTTAAAGATAACCAAGATGCAGTTGGAAGACCCGGCGAAGCAGATCCATCAACATTCCACGTACTCGCTATAGTTTGTGCACTACCAGGTTGAGGTAAATTTATTGTAGAAGTACTGCCTAATGTTGCTGTAGCTGCTCCTACTGTTGAATCTACAACTGGAGTTACAACTGTATCTTGAGTAAGCACAGGTATAACCTGAGTTATTGCTAGTTGACCGAGTTCGTTACCTAAAACAGGAGTTGGTGTAGTACCAGTTGGAAAACCAGATAAAACATAACTATTATCAACAAGAACTTCTGTTGTTGCACATGTATATGTTATAACAACTGTTCTAGTGCTTGCTAAATCAAAGGGAGAATTATAAAAAGCTGTACCTATAGCTGTTGTTGATCCGTCTGATTGAACAGGAGTACTATAATTAACTGTTCCGCCTGTTGGCGCAGTTACATTACCTTGATTTAATTGTAATGTATATTTTAATGTTGCTGATCCATTTACTGTTATTGTTCCAGCTGTTGCTGTTGAAGGAACTGTTATTGGTAAAGTATAAGTTAAATTGTCAAGACCAATTCCACTTCTTACGTTTGTTAAAGTTCCAGGATTAGTAGAAGCTGGCATGCCAAGCACACTAATTGTTATATTAGAAGAATCTATATAGTAATTACTTTCAGCTGCTGTACTAAATATAACTTGATTACCTCCAGCATTATTAAACACTTGTGAGGCTGGAGCTATTGAAGAGTTTGAAACAGTATCTATAACATTAACTGTTAATAAAGCTACAGTAAATGCCAAAGCAGCACCTGTGCCACCTATATTTAAAGTCTGTATGCTATTTGCGTTTCCAACAATATGTTGAACTAAAAATACTAATCTTCCATCTGTAGATTCAAATGGAGCAGTTCCAACAGGGTTTGTTATACTTAAACTACTTCCAGAAGCTGCTGTTAAGGTTACGTTGTTTACATTATCAAAAGCAAATTGAGAGTTTAATGGTGAAACAAAAATAGCCCACTGTACATTATCACCTTGCTTAGCTTGAGTTGTATTAGCTCCATTAAACACAGAATTAGGTGCAGCACCAGACAGTTGTAACGTAGTTGTAAAAGATGTTGCAAGCGATGGTATTACGCCAGAGGTACCTAAATCTGTTTCTATATACTCTAATTCCCAACCTGAATCACCTTCGTAGCTTAAAGAATTAAATTGTTTAACTAAAGAAGGACTGTCATTAAAAACAGGTATAACATAAGACTCTTGAGTTCCTAAATTATAAAAATTATTTCTAGTAACATTTTTACTATGATGTTGCCACATGTTACCACTATTAAAAGTATAATAATCATTATTTAAAGATAACCCACCTTCTTGTTTATAACTTCTAAATCCTGTCCAACCATTTGATCTGTCATCAAAAGTTATAGTAATATAACCTTGAGAAGCAGTCGCTACGTTTGTATCTGGATTACTATCTAAACCTTCAGCTGTAACAGTTAATTCATACAAATGGCTATATTCATCGTAAGAACCAACTACTTTTGTAGATTGTTTTAATAAATCTCTAAAAAAATCTCCTAAACCAAATAATGATATTTCTTCTATACCGTTTTGAGTTAATCTAAGGACTGTACCTCTGTTTTTATCTGTAAAATATCTTGAAAAACCAAAATTAGCAAAAGATTCAGGATCACTAGATATTCCAAACTGTCCTGGATAAGCCGCAATAGTACCTAAAAACTGTGTATTACTTGTTACAGGTACCGCGCCGCCTTCAGCTGAATATATAAAGTTTTTATCAATAGGTGATCTAGATACTTTATCTTCTTGAAATATTATCACCTGTGTATCATCTACAAAAAGCTTTTGCACAGATCCATCTAACGGATCAAGAGAGATCGTTAGACCGCCTTCAGATTCATTGAATTGATTTATATAATTAATACCAGTTCTAGAATTTAAAAGTCCACTAGAATGTATAAGAGTGTTGCTTCTTCTTTCTTGAGTAAAATTTTCTTGTACTACGTAAGCTCTAACGCCTACATCAAAAAAAGGTTCGTTGAATCCAGCTCTAATTCTATTTATTTCAACATGATATCCTGCTGTAAACGTAAGCAGTATACAATTAAAAAATTCTATATCAATAGCTGTAGCTGGAATATCTGCAATTAAACCACCTGTAGATGTTTCATAAAATATATCTAATTCAGAACTAATAGGTTCTGTTTCAAAAACACATAAACCAGCTGATACCGCGCTTCCAGATTGATCTAAAGTAGTAACATTAGCTTCACCTGAAGGATTCTTTATTGATTGTACTGAGGTTAAATTAGCTTGAGGTTTTACAACTCCAGCTTCTGGAGTATATACATTTGCTCCATTTAAAAATTTAGGATAAACAGATACATCGCATGGAGATATTGTTGCTGAAGTACTTGGAGGTATCACAGCTGTTTGATCTCTAGGTATTTTATTTATACTATCACCAAAACGATTAACAGTATTAGTTCCAGAAACAGTAGATATCCAGTTGTAGTATTCTTGTTCACGTTGTTTTACAACAACTCTATATGAATAAGCCCATGTTGGTATCTGCGTTGTGTCTGTAAAAGTAATTCTTAACGCATTAAATGCTGTTGTTGAAGATGCATCTCCTGTGTTTGAGTCTATAAAAACAGTATCAGTACCAGAGCTAGATAATATAACTGGTGATTGTCTGCCAAATTTATCTGCTAAAACAATTCCAACTTGATAAGTTCTTCTTGATTTAACCGATTGATTTGTTAAATTATCATTTCTAGCAGATGTTTCACCTGTTCTAGCAACACTAAAAGAAATATTAGGTATATCAAAGTTTTGTAAAAAATTACCATAAACTAATCTACCGCCAGCAACTTCTTGTGCTTTGGCCTTTATAGGAACAGCATCATATACTCTAGTAAGCTGATCAGGCGGTAAAGTTCTAAATGGATCTGTTGAAGAATATGTAAAGTTTACAAAAGGTTCTGTAGTAACTTCTTGATCATCAACAACATACAAAGTTCCAGAACTAGACTCTTTGTATATAAGTTCAACACTGTTTATACCATATCCAGTTGGAGTTGGTACTTGTAATTGTACTTGATTTATAGCATTTACAAAAGTTTCTATTTCACCAAATTCAGCTAAGCTATTACTTATTGTATCAGTTTCATTTAATCTTGAAAAAATTATAGGTGTAAATGGAGCTAAGGTACTATATTCATTATCTTCAAATTGCCATCTATATGAAAATCTAATAAGCTTATCTTCCATAAAAGTAGAAGATATAGAAGATTCACGTGTTGTGGAAATAAGAGTTGATGATTCATATGGAGCAAACTTAGCTACAGATATTAAATTATCTATATTTCCAGTTGATGTATAATAAGATGTGTTATTTCTTGCTGTAACTACATTTATTTTTCTAGGACAATTCCTATTGTCAGTCCAAAATAATAAATCATCAACTATATTTATACCTGTTATAGGAAAATTTTGATGTAAGTTTAATTGTGTTGAAACTATTAAAGCTGTAAGTTGTTTTGTTTTTTGATCATATTCAAATAAACCATGCTCACCTGAGTTAGTTTCATTGTATATTGAATTTGTTGTAACAAGAAAATATATTTTTTCACTACCAGTATCTTTAACTTGACCTATACATTTACCATTAGTAAGTCCACTTTGTGCTACTAATTCATTACCTAATAAATTTTCTATTGCACCAACATCTGAGCTTTCTGATTGCCCGATATTAATATTAAAACC
>CENZ01029569.1_pt1 | contig 14809 bp, 13 predicted proteins | sample 361341 | NCBI WGS metagenome assembly CENZ01 (sample SAMEA2619782, study PRJEB7988) | marine metagenome | biome: marine biome (ENVO:00000447); feature: deep chlorophyll maximum layer (ENVO:xxxxxxxx); material: "saline water (ENVO:00002010), including plankton (ENVO:xxxxxxxx)" | depth 50 m
TAACCTGACCGCGCGAACGCTCCTTCAACTCGGAAGCGGCGTGACCAAGGGACTGGGCGCGGGAGCCAATCCGGATATGGGCAAAGATGCGGCGCTTGAAGACAAGGATCGTATTGCAGAGGTGCTTGACGGTGCAGACATGGTATTCGTCACCGCTGGTATGGGTGGTGGTACCGGGACCGGTGCCGCGCCGGTCGTGGCGGAAATTGCACGCAACATGGGGATTTTGGCGGTCGCAGTGGTTACGAAGCCATTTGCGTTCGAAGGCCGGAAGCGGATGTCGCTGGCGGAGGCAGGCATTGCACAGTTGTCCCAATACGTGGATTCACTGATTACCATCCCAAATGAAAAACTGCTCAGTGTGATGGGTGACGACACGCCGCTCCTGGAAGCGTTTGCTGCCGTGGATGGCGTGTTAAGCAATGCCGTACAGGGGATTGCGGATCTCATCATTCGGCCGGGCATGATCAACGTGGACTTTGCAGATGTGCGAACAGTGATGTCTGAAATGGGTATGGCAATGATGGGAAGTGGTCTTGCCTCGGGTGAGGACCGTGCAGTAAGGGCAGCCGAAGGCGCCATCCGAAGTCCTTTGCTGGACGAGGTCGACTTCAACGGTGCCAGGGGCATTCTGGTGAACATCGCCGCGAACGAGGAAATTGCATTGGGTGAATTCTCCCGTGTAGGCGCGACCATCGAGAACTTCGCGTCCGAGAACGCGACTGTTGTGATTGGTACCGTCATTGACCCGGACATGACAGACGAGATGCGGGTGACGGTCGTCGCAACGGGTTTGGGCGAACAGGATTTTGAACGGCCAAAGAAAGTTGTGGACAATACGCAGCGACAGCAGGTCAGTCCGGATGCGGCCGTCAACTATAGTGATTTCGAAAAACCGGCAGTGTCTCGAAGAAAAGCGCTGGAGACCGGTGAAACGGATGACATGATTGGTCGTTCACAGGATATGGAGTACCTGGATATACCTGCGTTTATTCGTCGACAGGCGGATTAAGGGACGAAAACCGGGCGAAAAACCCTTTTTCTGTGTTGAAGGGCGGAACCTTGACTTCGCCCTTCGGTCCAAAGGAGGGCAATCTCTGGTAAACTGCGCGCTCGCACGGTGCGTTTCCGGGAAGAGCTGGTCAAGCTGGCAGTCGTCCCGGTATAAGGATCTGCCGGAAGTCGGATACGGTGATTAGACAAAGAACAATAAAAAATGTCATCCGGGGTCGTGGTGTCGGGTTGCATACCGGTGAAACGGTATCGCTCCGTTTACTTCCCGCAACCGTAGATACGGGCGTTATCTTCAGCCGCGTCGACGTTGAGCCTGCTGTTGATATCCCAGCGCTTTCACAGCACGTTTCAGAAACGACGCTCGCCACGACAATTTCCAGTGGTGAATGCCGGATTTCAACCATCGAACATCTGATGTCGGCGCTGTATGGACTTGGCATTGATAATGTTTTTGTCGAGCTATCTGGTCCTGAAATGCCGTTGATGGACGGCTGTGCGGGTACCTTCGTGTTTTTGCTGCAATCCGCAGGAATTGAAGAGCAGAATGCTCCCAAACGATTCATCCGCATCAAGAAGCCGGTGAGTGTCACTGGCCCCAAGGGTGAACGGTGGTATGACCAGACGGCGGCGCTGTCACCTCATGACGGTTTTCGTCTGAACCACACGATCATCTACGACAATCCGGTGATCAAAGAGCAGCAAGCAAGCATTGAATTCAGTACCACCTCGTACATCAAGGAAATCAGCAGGGCGCGTACATTCGGGTTGATGCAGGAGTTCGATTCACTGCGGGAGCAGAATCTTGCGGCTGGTGCGAGCCTTGATAATGTTGTCGCAGTTGATGAGTACCAGGTACTGAACGATGGCGGTCTGCGTCACGAGAATGAATTTGTACGCCACAAAATCCTGGATGCCATTGGCGATCTTTATTTGCTTGGCCACCCGATCATCGGTGAGTTTACAGGCCACAAATCCGGACATGCGGCGCACCATGCGCTTCGCGAGGAACTACTGCAGCAGCCGGACGCCTGGGAGATGGTGACTTTTGAATCGGGTGACGAGCCTGCGCCGCGCCTCTATTCAGAGATACCTGCGGCCGAAGGCTAATCCGGCCTGATTCCGGCTTCTACCGCCGACCTTCTACTTGCTCATTTCTACTTACCACGTTTGGACAACCTTTCCAGGGCTTTACGCAGGTTGTCGTCTTTCGTGTATTTTGCCGTTTCTGCCAGATGTTCTGCAGATTGTCGGGAAAGTTCGCGCGCTGGTCGTCTATCGACCTGATTAGGCGGGTCCTCATCCCCTGGGTTGGCAAACGCTCCGGCGCGGCCAGAATTGGCGGAGTTTGAGGTGAGCGAGTTCTTAAGTGGATTGGAAGTGACTGGTCTTACTGAGACTCGAAGTGAACCGATGCTGGGACCTTGTTCTCGATTCAGTTCAGAGATCAGTATTTTCTGTCGATACCGAATACGCGTGGCTGAAGCGGCTGATGGTGTGATCAGGTGCAGATCACCGTTGCTGAAGGACGCGACGTCGATGTCGCCATAGACGTGTTTTGCGACACGACGATGAAGTGCCTGCAGACGACGGGTCTCGTCATAGATTGTTCGAAGCTGGCCTTTGCCGGCTTTCAGAATCTGAGACGATCGTTTCAGTGATCTCGGTGGTTTTGGCATGAAAACGCCGCTGTATCAGTGGTTTATGAGGGACATCCTGGCATCCTGGAGTAGGAAGTCAACCGCAGTCAAACAGGTTACAATACGTCGCTGGTAATGGCCCTGAAGGGGCCGACAGGCTGCTCTGTAGCGAGGTGCAGGAGTTAGAAGGTGGACAAGGAACAGGTTCTACCAGTATAGAAACCAAGATGAGATTTATCATTGTTGACAATCGCACGGGTCGAGCACGATCGATCGGTGCCAATGGCCTGGTACTGGGCTTGGCGTTCGCGGGATTAGTAGCGCTACCGCCAACCACGGGATTTCTGGGCTATCAATTTGGCGTCCACGACGCGGAGATGAATCAGGAGGTGATTCTCTCCTGGCGAAGCACGCTCAGAGAGCAGTCGGATCAGATCGACGATCTGCAGGAGGTGGCCCAGGACAACCTCGATGCAGCGTCACTTGAGCTTGCCCGTCTGCAGGCCCGCGTGGTGCGTCTTGAGGCGCTGGGTCAGCGTTTGACGGAAGTTGGCGATTTGCAGGAAGGCGAGTTTGATTTTGTGAATCCCCCTGCGCTGGGTGGTCCGCTGACCTCTGAAGATATGGTAGATGCGGACGTAGCCTATCAGCCCCCATCCTATATGGATGAGTTGTCGCAGTTGGCAGCACGCGTCATTGACCGCGAACAGCAGCTGGGCGTTCTTGAACGTCTGTTGGTCGATCGCCAGATGCTGGACAATACATTTGTGGCGGGGCGACCGGTCATCAAGGGATATCAATCTTCTGACTATGGATGGCGAACAGATCCAATCAGTGGAAGACGTGCCTGGCACAACGGCGTGGATTTTGCCGGAAAGGCGGGATCTGACGTAGTTAGCGTGGCGGCAGGAGTCGTTGTCTATGCCTCGCCAAGATATGGTTATGGCAATATGGTTGAGGTTTACCACGGTGGTGGTTACTCAACACGTTATGGCCATCACGACAAGATCCTGGTGAAACCGGGCGACATCGTGAAGCGGGGGCAGGTCGTCGGCACGATGGGAAGCAGTGGTCGGTCTACCGGTCCTCATGTCCATTTTGAGGTCTTCAAGAACGGACGGATTGTAGATCCGTCGTCCTATGTTCGGCGCGTCAGCCGCTGAATTGATATCTGCTGAATAGCGAGGGACAAGGTCCCACCCGATTCAACTGCAGGTACTTCACAATGATTAATCGAATACTCAGTGCCATATTTGGCAGCAAAAACGACCGGGAACTCCGGCGCTATCGCAAGACTATCCAGACGATCAATGCTCTGGAGGAGGAGATGTCTTCTCTGTCGGACGGTGAACTATCTGGCTTGCGCATCGGGTTCTCGGAACGGCTGCATGCGGGCGAAAATCTGGACGATGTGTTACCCGAGGCTTTTGCTGCAGTCCGTGAAGCCGGTAAACGTGCGCTCGACATGCGCATTTTTGACGTCCAGCTGATTGGTGGCATGGTGCTTCACGAGGGTCGGATCGCCGAGATGCGCACCGGTGAAGGTAAAACCCTGGTGGCAACTCTGGCGCTCTACCTGAACGCCCTGACAGGTGAAGGGGTACACCTGGTGACCGTCAACGATTACCTGGCGAAGTGGGGTGCGGAATGGATGGGCCCGTTATACCGAACCCTGGGAATGACCGTGGGTGTGGTCTATGCGGGGCAGGCGGGTGATGAAAAGAGCGAGGCTTATCAAGCTGATATCACCTATGGCACCAACAACGAGTTTGGGTTCGACTATCTGCGCGACAACATGGCGTTCAGTCAGGAGGAAAAAGCGCAGCGTTCGCTGGGTTTCGCCATCGTGGATGAGGTGGACTCGATTCTAATCGATGAGGCGAGAACGCCTCTGATTATCTCCGGCGGTGCTGAGAAAAGCTCTGATCTGTATCACAGCATTAACAAGATGGTGCCGAAACTGACTCGGCAGGAGAAGACGCCTGAGGATATTCTCAATGATGTCGAGCCTCCAGGTGACTACTTTGTTGACGAAAAACAGCGTGACATTGAGATTACGGAGGAGGGTCACGAGAAGATTGAGGAGATGATGATCAAATCCGGCTTGCTGGCCGACGGTGATTCGCTCTATTCGGCGTCGAATCTATCGATACTCCACCATGTTCATTCCGCCATTAAGGCGCACAGCCTGTTTCAACGTGATGTGGACTACATCGTACAGAACAACGAGATCGTCATCGTTGACGAACACACCGGCCGAACTCTGCCGGGAAGGCGGTGGTCAGGCGGCCTGCATCAGGCCGTGGAAGCAAAGGAAAACGTATCGATCACCAACGAAAGTCAGACACTGGCTTCCACGACGTTTCAGAATTATTTCCGCTTGTACCAGAAGCTGGGTGGCATGACTGGAACGGCGGATACCGAGGCATTCGAGTTTCGTCAGATCTATGGGCTGGATGTTGTTGTCATTCCCACCAATCTACCCATGGTGCGTGAAGATCACGATGACGAGATTTACCTCACGCGTGAAGACAAATACAACGCGATTGTTGAGACCATTTCCGAGAGTATTGAGCTGGGAGCACCGGTACTTATTGGTACCGCGTCTATTGAGTCTTCGGAAGACCTGTCAGGTGCACTGAAGAAACGTGGTATCAAGCATAGTGTACTGAACGCGAAGCAGCATGAGCGCGAGGCAGAGATCATTGCCCAGGCAGGTCGTCCCGGTACAGTGACGATAGCGACAAACATGGCAGGTCGTGGTACAGACATTATTCTTGGCGGGAACTGGGAAGCGGAAGTGGCCGCACTTGCAGAACCATCTTCGTCGGAGGCGACGAACATTCGTGAAGCATGGGAAGAGCGACATGCTCAGGTGCTGGCGGCAGGCGGTCTCCACGTAATTGGTACGGAACGTCATGAGAGTCGTCGAATCGATAACCAGCTGCGCGGCCGGGCGGGTCGACAGGGAGATCCAGGTGTATCCCGGTTCTTCCTGTCGATGGAAGATGAACTGATGCGAATCTTTGTTTCAGAGAACGTACAGGGGCTGATGGCAAAACTCGGTATGGAAGATGGCGAAGCCATCCAGCACCGGATGGTGACCAATGCAATTGAGCGAGCACAGCGCAAGGTCGAGGCGCGCAACTTCGACATCCGAAAACAGCTGCTGGAATATGACGATGTAGCAAATGACCAGCGTCAGCTGATCTATCGTCAGCGCAACGAGTTGATGGAGGCCGATGATATCTCTGCCACCGTCGAGGCGCTTTGGGATGACGTGGTCAACGAGGTGATCAGTGGTTTTGTCCCCCCGCAGAGCCTCGAAGAGCAGTGGGACATTCCGGGTCTGGAACAGGCGCTTCAGACGGAATTCAATGAACGACTGCCGCTTCAGCATTGGCTCGATGAAGACGATGAGTTACACGAAGAGACGTTGCGAGAAAAGGTCGTCGATGCGGTGCGAGCTTCCTATACCGACAAGGCAGGAAGCATCGGTGAAGGCGCCCGCCCCTTCGAAAAACAGATCATGCTGCAGATCCTTGATTCTCTGTGGAAAGAACATCTGGCTGCAATGGACTACCTGAGGCAGGGCATCGCATTGCGTGCTTACGCACAGAAACAGCCGAAACAGGAGTACAAGCGAGAGTCGTTTGAGTTGTTTGAGGAACTGCTCAACAACATCAAACTGGAGTTCATTCGCTTCTTGGCTAGGGTCGAGTTCAAATCCAGTGAAGACGTTGAAGAAATGGAAAGCCGTCGTCGGCTGGAAGAAGCAAAAAACAAGCTCAATTTTCAGAAAGCCTCCGTCGCGTCGCTCTCAGTTGGTGAGTCCGCCCCGGAACCCAATGTTTCTGAAGGGGAGCCTCAGACACCGTTTGTGCGTGAGGATCGCAAGGTCGGGCGGAATGAACCCTGTCCCTGTGGTTCGGGCAAAAAATTCAAACAATGTCACGGGAAGCTGGCTTCCTGAACGGGAGTCGTCGTAGCGATAGGGGAAGACAATGGCGGTCGGTGAGGCATCGGAACACTTCAATCCAGTTCGTGGCGTACGATTGTCGTCCACGCATTGTGGCATCAAGGCAAACGGTGATGATGTCGTACTGGTGGCGTTTGATGCAGGTACGTCTACAGCGGGCGTCTTTACTCAGAATCACTTTGCTGCCGCGCCGGTACAGCTCTGTCGGCAGCACCTGCAGGATGGGTTACCGCGGTATTTCATCATCAATAGCGGGAACGCGAATTGTGCGGTAGGCGAAGCGGGTATGCTAGACGCCATGAATTGTTGTGCCGCTGTGGGCGTTTCAGCGGGGGTACCTCCTCATCAGGTGTTGCCGTTTTCGACCGGTGTGATTGGTGAACGTTTGCCCGCTGACAACATTATCGAGGCGATCCCGACCTTGCTTGAAGGAGCGAGTGAAGATGGTTGGATGGATGCGGCTCGAGGAATCATGACGACAGATACGCGTCCCAAAATTGCCACGCGACAATCTGCAGATGGGACCTTTACGATTACCGGCATTGCCAAGGGTGCAGGCATGATCCAGCCAAACATGGCGACCATGCTGGCGTATGTGGCTACGGATGTCGTCGCGTCTACCGGCACGTTGGAGCCGATGCTCACTGAGTCGGTGCGGCGTTCGTTCAATCGAATCACCGTCGACAGTGATACTTCAACCAATGATGCGTGCATGTTATCCGCAACCGGTGTTTCAGATGTCGACATCGATGCCGACCCGGAACGGGCCGAGGAGTTTTTCGGATTACTATTGGAGGTTATGCAGGCGCTCGCTCACGGTCTGGTTCGAGATGGCGAAGGTGCGACCAAGTTTGTCGCGGTGAATGTCGTCAATGGCCCGGATACCGACTACTGTCTGGAGATCGCCTATGCCGTCGCGAATTCGCCCCTGATGAAAACCGCACTGTATGCGAGTGACGCAAACTGGGGTCGTATTGTCATGGCGATTGGCAAGACCCGGGTGCCTCTCGATATCTCACGACTGGATGTCTATCTCGGCGAGGTCCAACTTATGGAACAGGGTCAGAAACATCCTGACTACACCGAGGAGGCGGGCAGTTCTTTGATGGCGGCTGATGAGATTGAGATTACCATCGACCTTGGCATTGGTGACGTACACGAAACAGTGTGGACCAGTGACCTTTCGCACGAGTATGTCACGATCAACGCGGAGTATCGGACCTGAGAATCGGCGACAAGCCTGAGTGACTGTCAGTCCGTGCTATCAGTTAGTTCTATCAGTCCGTTTGGGGCTCGCGTTCCGGATTGATCTCTCCGGATAGAACGTCCGAGTGCTCTTTGTCGTCTGGAATATAACGATTTCCGCTCGCCCACTCACCCAGATCAAGAATGCGACAACGCTCGGAGCAGAAGGGTCGGTATTCGTTGTCCGTAACCCAGGCCACCGGCTTCTTGCACGATGGGCATTCGATCAACGAGGTACCTGGTCTCATCCTGTCAGTTAGCATGTTCTGCTGCCATGGTGAGGTATTGTTCGTGTAGTGCCTGCACAGCCTCATCCAACTGTTCAAGGCTACCGTCGTTGACGATGACGTCGTCCGCGTATTCGAGCCGTATCTCGCGGGAGGGCTGGGCTGCCATGATGGCACGCACCTGTTCTTCGTCGTTGTTGTCCCGGGACATGACGCGGGCGACCTGCACATCGGGCGGTACATCAACCACAAGAGATCGGTGGATGAGTGGAGATTGACCTGTTCCGCTGGAGAGCATCAGCAACGAATAGGGCGAACCGCTTTTCGCCAGGATATCCCGAAGTTTATCCATGATCGCCGGGACTGTAACCGATTCAAGCCACTTCCTTTCGTCAGGGTCTGCGAAGACGATCTTTCGCACAGCGGCGCGAACCATCGTCCCGTCCTCGGAAATGACTTCCGGTCCGAAGTGGTCGGCGATGGCTGCGAGCGCTGGCATACCAGGCTGCACGACCTCCCGGGATGCCACGTCGGCGTCAGCGACTGTGATGCCTCGTGATTGAAAGCGGTCGGTGACTGCGGTCTTGCCGGACCCGATACCGCCGGTGATACCAATAACAAAATGACTCATAGGCTACTTTTGAAATCTATTGACCAATGTACTGCAGGTAAGCGTGGGTAATGTCATCACCCCAAAGCAACGCGATGACACCAGCAATTGCGAGGTAGGGACCGAATGCCATCGGTTTACCTCGTTCCCTGCCAAGCAATATGAGACCGCCACCGACCACGGCTCCTACCAAGGACGACAGAATAATGATTAGTGGAACCGCCTGCCACCCCAACCATGCGCCGAACGCGGCGAGAAGTTTGAAATCGCCATAGCCGAAACCCTCCTTGCCGGTCAGGAGCCGAAAGACGTGAAAGATAGACCATAGCGACAGATAGCCAACCATTGCTCCAAGCACAGCGTCCTCCAGTGTCGTGAACACCGCGAAGAAATTGATGGCTAGACCGAGCCACAGTAGCGGCAATGTAAACTCGTCCCAGAGGTACATGGTGTCAAAATCGATCATGCTGGCTGCGATCAGGACCCAGACGAGTATGGCCGCAAGCAGACCTGCGCTGTTGTAACCGATCAATTGGACGGCGAGGAGTGTCAAAAGGCCTGTCGCGACCTCGATAGCGGGGTATCGCGCTGAGATCCGGGCGTCACAATTCGAACACTTTCCACGTAGCCAAAGGTAGCTGAGGAGAGGAATATTCTCCCGCGCACGAATCCGATGATCACAGTGTGGGCATGTCGAGGCGGGGAGAACCAGGTTGAAGGTGGGCTCTGAGGTTTCGGGCTCCGGCAGTTCGAGCACCGTGCGTGCTTCTCTCTGCCACGCACGCTCTTTCATGATCGGGAACCGATAGATCACCACGTTCAGGAAACTACCGATCAGCATTCCCAAGACTAGGACCAGAACAGCGGACCAGATCGGATAGATCTGGGAAAACAGTAGCAGAGAATCCAACGAAAAAGAGTCCGTAGGTCGGTTTAGTGACTGCCTCCGACGGCTTGTCCCATCGAGAAGATCGGAAGGTACATCGCGATGATCAGTCCACCGATGACGACCCCAAGAAAGGACATGATAATGGTTTCCATCAGGCTGGTCAGACTGTCGACCATGTCCTCATAGTACGCTGCTGCCTTGTCCAGCATCGCATCTAGGGCACCGGATTCCTCGCCAATCGACATCATCTGAATCACCATGTTGGGAAAAACGTTGACCTGTTTCATGGAAAAGTTGAGCTAATTACCACTCGAGACGCCTTCCTTCACCTGCTGGATGGCAGTCGAATAGACGACGTTACCGGCTGCTCGCGCACCTCGGTGAGTTTGTCTTCTTCAACGAGGACCTCTTCAGTATTGATCCCCGTATTGAACTGTATGTCATCAAGCCCCTTCCTGTGCGTGGGGTCCGATACCGCAACAAAGAGACGGTTATCGCGTCGAAAAATGGGTATGGCATGGTGTTGACGAGCCAGTCGTTCATCTACCAGATTCGTGGGGATGATCTCAGGATCTAGTGAGCTGATATCCAGGATTGGTGTTCCGAATTCCTCTTCGGCATCATTGGCGATTTCTCGCGCGCTCACCATACCGTTCTGTACTAGGTGGAATACAAAGGGTATGCGATCTTGGGCCGCCTGCTCAGACGCGTCCCGCGCCGCGGTTTCTTCCAGCAGATTGTCTTCTACCAGCCTCCTGACCAGTCCGCTGAGTTGGGTTGGATTCGCAGCCATTTAAGTCAACTGTTCAGTGAAATCGAGTGTATACAGAACCCTGTGTTCAATTTTACAGTCGGGTCTGATCAGTGTCGATAGTCCTGTTTATCGGATGGCGTCTGGGAAAAATGAGGGCTGGGTGCATGTCCTGACAATGACTGGGCATGAACTTGCTAGGTCTCGGCAAGGTTGGGTTACGTGGCCGTCAGGTTGATAACACTGAGGTGACGCCTAGGGACGCGAAACGACGGGGACAGGGTCATCTTTCCTCAGGAAGGTGACAAAAATGGTAACCTTTTGACACATAGTGTTTACTACAGAGGGGGTGCAGATGACCAACCAGGTCAAAAATCACCGATGAGCGGTCGTAAAACACCGGATTTGAAGTTGGCACAGGGGTTGCTCTGATATCCGTGTACATTGTGGGTACGCAGGTGTTTGCAGCGTTTAAAACAGAAGGAACTATTAGGAGCTACTTCGAATGATGAGCAAACTTCAACAAGGTTTTACCTTGATCGAATTGATGATTGTAGTTGCAATCATCGGCATCCTGACTGCAGTTGCATTACCCGCATACCAGGATTACATCGCTAAGGCCAATATGACAAAAGTAACCTCGCATTATGAGGAAGCTGTGCGTCTGGCTCGTACTACCTACGTTAAAGGTAACACGCAGACGGCTCTTGGCCTGTCTTCAACGGTACCTGCCAACGCTTCTGCCTGGATTGCAATCTTCAATCCTGCTGGTAGCAATGCACCGTCCGCTGACGGTGCTGGTAACCTGGTCAATGCGTACGGCGGTGCTGCCGATGCTACAACTGGCCAGATTGGCGTAGTATCGACGTCGATTGCCAGTGTCACGATCTCCAAGCCTGCTTACGGCCAGCTGACAGCTGATTCGATCACTATCATCGCAGCATCTGAACAGTAAGATCTGTCTGGTGATAGCTAGAAATGGCTTTTTTTGCCTGCAGTTCCCCGAAACCTTCCAAGCGGGGACGGTCGACAAAGTTCCCGGGATGGTGCATACAATGGCAGCCATACCTGGAAGCAAGGGAGAACATATGAAGAGCTACTAGAAAGGCATCACACTCATCGAGATCATGATTGTTGTCGCAATACTTGCCATCGTTACCACCATCGCTGTCCCCATTCTCATGGACAGTGGCGATACTGCGACCCAGTGAGTTATAAACAACAACATCGAAACGATCAGACTGTTCCAGGAAGATCATCGGTTGGCTGAACGTTCCTGCGTGGCGGGTGTGTACCGACCTACATGGACAACAGACTTTTCGCTTCGAGACAGGTTGGGATGGGAGCCCAGGGTCCAGAACGACACCATCACCTATACGGTGACCTGCGGCACCGCGATTCCATCAACCAATTTCTGTACAGTAGCCGACGGGTACACCGTGGCGGCGACTGATGGAACCATCACGGTCACCCAGACTTTCTAGTCCCAACGTCTTTGCAAAGCAGTCGTGGAACGGATGAGTCGTGCTGGCGGGTGTCATGAATCAACCAAGGAGAGAGCATGAAATTTGGCGCACAGGTGAGCGTCTATCGCACCACGTGGGACAAGATTGATACCGCAGTCCAGAATCTTGAGAAAGGTACCTGGAACAGCGTCTGGTTTGCTGACCACTACCTGCCCCCACCGCCACGGAGGGAGGAAGAGCATCTGAGTGCTCATGAAGGCTTCAGTATCGCTGCCGCGATCGCGGGAAGAACCGAGCGGATTAATATGGGGCATATGGTTCTGGGTAACACCTACCGGAACCCGGCGTTGGCCGCCAAGATGGCAGCGACGGTTGATCAGATCTCTCACGGACGGTTTACGTTTTCCATTGGCGCGGCGTGGTTTCAGCGTGAGCACGAAGCCTATGGCTGGGATTTCCCGTCAATGAAGGAACGCCAGGATCGATTGCAGGAAGCCTGTGAACTCGTTCGTATGTTGTTTCACGCCACTGAGCCGGTGAGCTTCAGAGGTCGGTACTACACTCTTGATGAGGCGCCACTGTCGCCGGGGAGTTTTGATCAGCCGATACCGATCATGGTGGGCGGTACGGGCGAGACACGGACCCTCAAGACCCTCGCAATGTACGGCGATGTCTTCAACCTGGACGGCTGGGCTGGGGGCCCGATGACCCGGGAGTACCTGGATCACAAATGGGGCATCCTCGAAAAACACTGCGAAAAGGTAGGCCGTGATCCTTCGGAGATCAAAAAGACCATTCTCATTCCCACGTTGCTGTCAGACGACAAGGCGGCGTGTGAGGCGATGATCAAAGGCCGCAATCTTGGCGCTGGTTCTGCCATTGGTGAGAAGAACTACATCATCGACCGTGTTGGTGAGATCATCGAAGGTGGCGTTGATGAAATCATGTTTGCCGGCATTCTCACCGAGACGCCCGATGAGTTTGTGCGTTACGAGGAGGAGATACTCAGCGCGTTTAACTGAGTATCGTTCTGACAGATGAGAGCTTTCTTTCAGGCCGGGAAGATAAGCCATCACGCGGGATATCCGCCCTGACTTTTACCCATCCTGCTGATCGTCACCCTCATGCGGGGGTTCCATCAGAAAGGTTCGCACGGACAGATCCAGGGCCTTGTTGGAGAGTATCAATCCGCGGCGGTTGTCTCCCATCGGGAAGGGCTCGGTGCAATTGTCTGTACCCACGACCTTTCGCGCAGCCTCCAGGTCGCTGACGATGAGAAAAAACATGGCCATTTCATCCTCGGTGGTCTGACCCATCCCGTCAGCCATTTCAAACACCTCCATGTTCTGCATTCGCCACAGCGCCACGTGTTGTGGGTTGCCGTCCGGATTGCGATACGGGAAAGCCTGATAAGGTGGCGGGAGTATGCGATGGACCATCTGGGTCAGTGTGTACCAGGTTTCAACCGGGCAGATTTCCAGTTTCTGTATGCCAGTGCACAGATTGGTGTGAGTGGGGGTTTCCGGTATGTCCCCCGCAGTACCCGGCGCTTTGACGTGATAGGTCAGACCACGTATTTCGATCGTGGGACTATCCTTGGCAATGGGTGTATCGGCTTCAAACGTGACGTCATGTACGCCGCGATCGGCACTATTGCCAACGAAGTGAAAAACGACGCCTCCGATAACGCAACGGCCGTTGTCGTCGACCTGAAAGCCAGCGTCCCGCCAGGATTCCGGTGCGTCACCAACGGTTATGGAAACCGTTCGTGGTGCATCCCATCTGTGCTGAATGTCCATGATACGTCCTTAAGGAGCCAACGCCGCGACTGTACCGGAACGTTGGGGTGCTTGGCCAGCCCGGTCTTCAAAATTCCAGGCTGCAGATAATGCCGCCGGCGCTCCCGAGCAACAGGACCACGCTTGTGAAATAGCCCATCAGAAATCCGAGGCCGCGAGCAGAAGCGGCTCATTAAACAGCGCAGGCAAGATGAAGCGGCGGCCAAGCAGCGAAAGAAAGAAACTAGCGAGAACATGAGCGCTGCAATCATCATTGATTATGGGGAAGAGGGTATTTACTACTCCAAATCGTGGGTGAAGAGATTCTGTCATAGAGTCTAAAATACCTGGAAAAAGATTCGTGCGAGGCAGGACGGGCCAAAGTAAAGAGTCAGGACGTCAACCATGAGACGATTTGATTTGGTGGCGTTTAATGGGGCACTTATTCGGCGTTTGGCTCTGCCTGATAGTTCGTCTAGATAGTCGGCCCAGTCCTGCATCATTTAGACACGCTCTCTTAGTCTCGCGCTTCTTTTGTACGCTGCCGCGACCTGATTCTGCTGCTTATGAGCGCTGCAATTCGATAACTTCGGGTGGGTAGCCCCTTTCGTGCAAGAGTGTCGACGCCATGGCGCGATAACCGTGAGTTGTCATGATTTCGCCACTGTAGCCCATGTGCCTCAAAGCACCGTTAAGCGTGTTCTCGATGTAAGGCTGATCTTTGCGAGTGTTTCGAAGACGTACGCGCGGTTGCCGTTCAGGGACTCTAGTTCCCGGAGCTTAGTGCGAACCTGGATCGAAAGAGGGACCAGGAACTCGAGTTTGTCTCTTCACTTTGCCCAAGCTTCAGGAATCGTGAGGAAATTTCGGTCGTGTCGAGTTCCTCCCAACGAGCGAAACGAAGCTCCCACGGTCGCAGGAACGTGCGTGGCATGATGTGGAGGGCAGCTCTCACGGCCGGGTGCCCGTGGTATTGGCTGATGTCGCGCAGTAGTTCCCCAACCTTGCGTAGATCAGTGATCGCGGATCAGTGCGTCGTGATCGCGGGCTTCAATGCACGGGCCAAGTCGCTCGTAGGGTTGCGTTGGCAACGGCCCGTTGCAATTCCATACGCAAAGACCCGGTCCATAAGATGCATAGAATGCTGCTAACACTTTTAAAAACTAATATTACTTTTACTAGGCTGTCATTGGGGTGGCAGTAAATAGCTGTT